>ENA-UOXV01003588-UOXV01003588.1-marine-metagenome-genome-assembly--contig:-NODE-3588-length-18675-cov-8.899409_pt1 | contig 18675 bp, 14 predicted proteins | sample MGYA00238165_ERZ766961 | MGnify/ENA primary metagenome ERZ766961 (study PRJEB28924, sample SAMN03173240) | marine metagenome | biome: Marine; feature: Water; material: Subsurface seawater | place: North...
CCCCCGCAGGCCCGTCTCCATCTCCTGTAGCCTCAGCCCCGGCACCCTCTGCCGCTTCGCTTGGTTTCTCCTCTGCGTTTTCCCCCGCTTCCGCAGACTCTCCTGCACCAGGGTCTTCACCAGCAGCATTGCCAGCCTCCTCACCTTCCCCTCCGGCTGCTTCTTCGTCCTCCGCACCCTTTTCATCTTCTTCGGGTGCGGCAGCATTACCATCGGCTGCTATCTCAGCAGCCAGTCCCTCTCCACCACCTTCAGCCCCCTCCGCGGTGCCAGTGTCCTCAGCAGCTGCCTCCTCGCCTGTGGCAGCCTCCTCGGCACCACCAGCCTCGTCTGCTTGTCCATCAGCTGCTTCATCATTCGGAGCGGCCTTAGCAGCAGCAGCAGCAGCTTCAGTCTCCTGCAAGGTAGATTTTACGTGAGTTTGGCGTAGCGATCGGTGACCGTCTGCGCTCAGAGAACCTCGACTCAAGTGAAACCTCGGCCAGCCCCGCACACACCAGTGAGCAGGCGAGACGCTCAACGTGGACAGCAGAGGCGCACAACCTGAGGAGGCGCCGTTTCTGAGGCAGGTTCTTCTGTCGAGCTCATAGTTCCTCCTTCAAGGTCGCTGCTGTTCCAGCAGCTTGCCTCGAATTGGCGCCAAGTGCGAACAGCACGGACTCCTGCAAGGGAGAGGTTGTTTTTGAGACGCCCTGGTGCACAACAAACTGAAGACACAAGGTGTCCCAAGTGAGCGACGCTAGTTTTTACACTGGGGCAGACTAGATCGTTCCTACGCGACGCGCCTGCCCCATGAAGGGCACGAACCTTTCGTTCAAGATGACCAGGCGTGGTATCAGGTGGACGTGGGAGATAACGGTTTAGTGCCCGTAACCTGAAGAACTTCAGAGCACTTTTTGAGACGCGAGAAACACAGCGCGTTTCTCGCGAAAGGGAGGCCGAGCTGGGTGGAGCGCTTCTCGGCCCAAGGAGCGCCGGCAAGAAGCGCTTCTTGAGCGGCTTATCCGCCCATCGTTCGGGAATCTGCGCGATGGTTCTCAGGGCCCGGGGCCAATGCATGGCCGCGATGGCGATGATACTATTGGCGGTGATGAACTCCTTTGGTTTCGCTGGCGCGATCGCGCACGGTGGGCATCCGTTGATTCCACTTCGTGGAGGGTCAGCTGCAGCCATGTCCGCCACTACCGACCTCAAGAGTACAGCAAAGCATCGGGGCACACAGGCAACCAAAGCGGGAAAGGTGAAGGGGTCTGGTTTCTTCAAGACCCTTGGCCACATTTTCTTCGGCATTACGAACAAGCTTGCAATCACTGGCTCGTCGACGCGGGTCGTGAATGGGCGGATCGTAATTAGCAGAAACCCGATCCAAAAGCTTCTGCACGGCATCTACCTGTTTATCCGTGCAATTTTCCTCTTCTTCAAGACCCTCTTTGTGCCTGCGACTACGATCCAGAAGCCGAGTTCGAACAACTTCGACGGTTCTAAGCGCAGCTCGTTTTCGAGCCTCAGCAAGAAAGGAGGGGGGATCACAAGAATGGCGGATCTCCCGCCCATGCCGGGCGGATGAGGCTAAGCCCACAGAGGGGCCCCCGGTAGGTGGCGGCGCGCGACGGGATGCGGGACCGACGCAGTCTCCACCCTTTGCTACCGCCGCCACATTCCGGGCCGATCCCTCTGTGGGCTTCCACAGGTTGCACGTCCGTCGAGCCTCTCATGAGGCACGCGCGGGCGACAGCAGCCCCTGCTTCCCCACCTCCCAGTCCGAGACCTGAACGTGATACAGTCATCCGGCCGAGGTGCTAGTTTCTAGGGCCCACTGACGCGCTGTGGACAATCCCTTGCGGGATCCACAACGCTGAGGGCTTGCTCGTGAGAAGGAAGCGAGTACTAGACTCCGATGGTTGCATACATCGCAGCTCTGTACTTGCTATGTTACATAATGTATGCAGCATAGTCGCAAAAAATCACATCTCAAAGTTGACAAGTTTTTTCCTCCTTGTACTCCTTGCGGTAAGTCGCGCTCCGGACGGCCTGCTACTTGCAATTAGTTTGGAGAGTGATTCTGTTCGGCTTAACTCCAACCCTTGACTATCTCCGATGTCCTTGGTCCACAAAAACGAACGCCTACTTTCCGTTTTTTATCGAAGCGACGCTTCCTGCAAAATTCTTTAGTAGTTTCTTTCTGTGGGACAGGTGGCAATTTTAGAGACGTAAGGAAACACGGCGGGGAGCAAGCGAGCACCGCTGAACGAACGTCAAAGCGAGAAGCAACACCGCGGCATCATACATTAAAAAAGGATATCTACAGCGGAGCAGCTCAGCCCCTGCGCTCCTCCAGAATTCTAGCCCCTCGGCGGCGGAGGCTGCGGACGCAAATGCGAGGCACCAGCGCCGAACCCCGTGCCCGGGCTGCCTACCCCCGCAGCCGCCGTGCGCGCCGCCGCGGTCGGCGCTCGCAGCATGGAGGCGCTCCCGCCGAGCTGCGCGGCGCGCAGCGCGCTGACGTGCTGCGCCCGGATGAAGCGGACGCGGGGGGGCGAGAGCCCCGCCTTCTGCGGCGAGATGCGCTCGAGCTCCGCGGCCGGCGGCGCGAAGGCGTGGGCCACGTGCGACGTGATCGGGATGAAGCGCCCGGTGCGCTGCGCGCGCAGCCGCGCGGCGCAGTACCGCAGGCGCGCCTGCTTGCGCCGGACGTACGCCTGCAGCAGTACGGCCGCGAAGTAGTCGTTGAGTGCCCGCTGGCGCTCGTGGTCGTGCATGTGCGCGAACGCGTCCGCGTTCGCGAGACGCGTAAAGCGCGAAAACGTCAGCAGGGGCGCGCGGAACGCAGCGTCCTCCTCTGCCACGCGCGCCTCCTGCGCGGCTAGCGTGCTTCTGTGCGCCTCGCACGCCTCAAGCAGCGCGTCGGCGTTGGCTCGGATGTCGTAGAAGCTCCCAGCCTGCGCACGCCCGCCGTACGTCAGCACAAGACGTACGTCAGCACAAGCCGTATGTCGGCACGGGTGCGCGTCGCTCGTGCCTGCGCTTGCGTGCGACGGCGCGGCGGGCAGCAATTCAACGGACCTGGATGGCCTGGTGGATAACGTCCTCCGCCTCGTTGATCAACTGCCACAAACGGGAACCAGTTTGAATCAGCCAGACTCGCGATCCGAATTTGAATTAGCCAAACTCCATGCACCAGCGAGGTCGGTCGAGGGCGTGTTAGGAGATGGGTGTTCTGCGGGCGGCTTTTCGGGATGGTGCCTGCTCGACATCGCCAGCCACCTCCGAGCACCCATCAATGTGTGTGTCCGTCTGCCAGCGTGCGCGCCAGTGCGCGTCAGTGTCACTGAGCCCGAGGGCCTTCCGGCGCGCGCCTCTGCTCGGGTCTGCCTTACACTTCCTCAACTTTTCCAAAGGGTGACTGCTCTCTTTCATGGAGGCACCGCTACGCCGGGGCAGCGGGGCTGGCGGACCTGCAGCGGCCCCATGATGCCTAGTACCGACGCCATCAGCTCCTCGGCGTCCGCGAGCATCCGCTGGCCCTTGGCACAGAGCGAGCGGACGCGCGCAGCCATCTTGGCCTTCACCTCCTCCTCCGCGCGGCGTTTTGCGGCGCGCTCGGCCTCGATCGCGCGCACCTTGGTCAGCACCTTGCCGCGCCGCCCGCGCAGCGACTGCAGCGTGGCGAGCAGCGTAGCGTCGTCACCGCCCGCCTTGCGCAGCGCCCGCACGTTTTCGCGCGTCTCGCGGATCAGCCGGTCGACAGTATCGAGCTCCACCTCCGCCTCCATCTTCTCAGGCTCGGCCACGACCACCGGCTTGACCTCCGCCCACGTGCCGAACCCCATCGCCGTGAGCGAGAAGATCAGCCCCGCGCGCTCCCGCAGCTGCTCGAGCGCCCAGCGCCGCCAGAGCACGGTGCGCGCCTCCGCGGCCGCCGCGCGGCGCTCGTCCGCCGTCTGCCAGAAACGGATGAACCGCGCGATCTTGTGCGCGGCCAGCACCGCGTCGATCGCCTCGTCCAGCGGGCGCCGCGCCGCGCGGCGCTCATCTGAGAGGAGGTCCGGCACCTTCGTCGCCAGCACCGCGGACGCGACCTGCTCGTAGCTCACCGACTCCCCGCACGCGAGGGACGCGATGAAGGCGCGCACGCGGCCCTGCGGCGCGTATGTCCGCGCGAGTTTCCCGGCGTTGACCAGCCAGAAACGATCGGCCTCCACGCGGAGCTCGTCCTCGTCGGGACCCGCAGCCCGCACGGCGGCCTCCACCTCCACCGGCTTTGCCGCGCGCTTCCGTCGCGCCCCGCCGCCGCGCGAGACAAGGCAGGGGCAGCACAGGCGAAAGATCCCGCGGCGAACGGCGCCCAGCGCGCCCGCCCAGGAAAGGTGCGTCGGCGTGAGGCGCTCGCAGATTCCCGCAACCACCTGGAGCTCCGCGACGATGCGCTCCTGCTGCGCCTGCTGGATCGCCGTGAGCGGCTGCAGCTTCGAACGCCGCGCGAATCCGAGCGGGCGTGGCAGCTGCCGGAGCAGCAGCGGCACCAGCGCCATCTTCATCCGCCCGGTGCTGGCGGGGTCGAAGAGCCGCCAGTGGTCTGCGAAGCCCTGCAGCGCGTCCTCCACGCACACGCGCCTCGCGGAGAAGGGCCCGAGCCCAGCGCGCTTGGCTGCGACGAACTCAACGGCGGCCACCACTGCGCCGACGAGTAGCGCGAGGAGCAGGCCGCACGAGGCGCCGCGGAGCGCGAGAAAGAATACCGGGGCGAGCGGCGAGCCGCAGTCGCCGCCTGGCGAGTAGTAGCGCCAGAGGTCCACAGGCACCGGGCTCGCGAGCGCCGCGGCAGGCGTGCAGCGCGGCGGGGCCGCCGCGAGGTCATCGCTCAGGCGGTGCCAGTCGTCGCCGGCCGCGACGAGCGCGCAGGAGAGCAGCGCGCGCGGGAGGGAGTCGAAGTTGGCGACTGCGCCGAGCTCGCGCCCGGGGGCTGCGCCGCGGAAGAGCGCGATGCCGACGGCCGAGAAGGCGAGGACTACGAGGAGGAGGAGGAGCAGCGCGGGGAGCGCCAACGGGAGCGAGAACACCATCGCCTGCGACAGGGCCGCGAGCGGGCGGTGCGTCCGGAACGCGATCGGGAAGAGCCGCAGGGTGCGCAGCACGCGGAGAAACGACGGCACGGCCCACCCGGTTCCCTCCGGCAGCTTCCCCCAGGCGACCGCGGCGCCGGAGCCCCACACGTAGCCGGCGGCGGACGCGGCAATGAGCGCGAGGTCGAGGAGGTGGAAGGGTACGGCCGCGAAGTTGCGGGGCCCAAAGGCCGCGAGCGCGAGGACCGTCTCGAGGCAGAGGACCGCGAAGAAGAAGTGCGTCTGCGCCTGGAAGAAGGCGGACCACTCCGCGGCGAGTGGCGCGTGCTCCATGAGGAGGAAGACGGAGTTAGAGCCGTTGAGCACATAGATCGCGCGCCGGTACCACGCGTGCCGCACGAGCGCCCGCAGCGCCCGCCGCGCGCGGCCCTGCGGCCAGAGCCGCGGGCGCTTGGGCCGCACGAGGCGCACGACGCGGTCCACGACGTCGAGGTGGCGCTCTTTCGCGGACGCGAGCGGCTTCGTGCCGCAGCGCACGCTCTGAATGACGAGCGCCGCGAGAGCCCCGTCGGCGAGCAGTGCCGAGAGCGCAAGCGCGAGCGCAACGAAGACCAGCGCGTCGGGGCGCGCGTCTCCGCGCGGCGGGGCCCCTGGCGCGTCCGCCGCGCGCGCGGCGGCAAGGAGGGCCGACCACTTCCCCGTGGCGACACGCGCGAGCGCGAACGCGGCGGCGCCAAACGAGTCGAAGTGCGCTGCGGGGTTGTCCCACGCCCGCGGCGTGAGGTACCCGAGGGGCTCGGGCGGCACGACGAGGCTCGGCGGGATCGGGTCGCGTAGCGTGGGGCCGGTCGCTGCCACGCCGATGCACGCCGCGGCGCCGCGGGCCGGGTCGACTGCGCCCGCGGCGCGGCAAGCGCGGAGGGCCCCGCCAAGTAGCTGGGTCCCAACCACCGCGAGGAGCGCGAACGCCACCGCCGCGGGCAGGAGCGCGATGGGCGCCCAGCGCAGCACCGAGCCGAGCGCCGCGTGCAGCGCTCGTAGCCCCTCGTTCGCCCCGCCTCGCAGAGCATGCGCACCGCGCGGGCGGACGAGGAGTGCCAGTCGGAAAACCGCCGTCGTGCGCATGACTGACGCGCCCGCCGGCTCCGTGTCGGGCTCGAGAAGGTAAGCGAGTGAGCAGGAGAGGAGCAGGGCATCAAGCACGGCCCACGGGTCGCGGAGCAGCGCGCCCGGCTGCGAGGCGACGCCGAGCGCCACGAGCCGCGCGGCCAGGTCCAGCGCCAGCACCGCGGTAGCCGCCGCGAATGCCAGCTCGAGCTCCGCCGCCGCCGCGAGCGCTGGGGCGCCTGCGGGGTCTGCGAGGGCCAGCGCGGCGCCGGCCGCGACGAGGGAGGACACGTCCGTGAGGAGCGCCCATGGCGCCGCCAGCAGCACCGCGCGCGCCGCGCGCGGGAGCGGGTGCGCGTGCGGGAGCGGGCCGTAGAAGGGGACGTAGAGCGTCGCGGCTTCGGGGTCGCCCATCGCGAGGCGGCGCGGGGGGGCGTCGGGCAGCGCGTCCAACAGAGGAAACCACGCCGTGGGGTCGAACTCCGCGTGCGTCTTCTCGGCCTGGGCGTGCGCCGCGGCCTCGGCGCGCTCCGCGGCCTCCGCGAGCTCGGGAATCAGCGAGCGCAGGGAGTGGACCGAGAGCCCGCGGCGGAGCGAGCGCACGGAACTGTGCGAGAGCGCGCGGGTCATGTGCTGCTGCAGGCTAGCCTGCAGCCCCTGGAAGGCCTGTGGCGTGAGCGAGCGGTCGAGCTCCGCATACGGGAACAGCGCCCGGTGCGCGCGCGCGTACGCGCCCCGGAGCGCCGCGCGCGACCCAGCTGACCCCCGCAGGGCGGCGGCGAGCAGCGCGCGCTCGGCCGCGAGAAGCGCCCCGGCGAGCGCCGCGAGCGCGGTGGCCGCGGCGGCGAGCGGGGGCGCGAGCGCCGCGCGGAGGTGCGCGGCCGATGCCTCCTCGAGCCGCTGCATCGGGAATGTGTGGACTGCGGCGCCCACCGCGACGCCGCGGAGCACGAAGCGGAAAAGGAACGCCAGCAGCAGCGCGGTGGCGGCCCCGGCAACGCCCAGCACCTCCGCGTCGAGCCGCGCGCGCGAGCTGGCCGCGCGCGCGCCGGCCGCCTCGCCCGCGCCCAGGCTGAGCTCGAGCGCCCGATCGCCCGCCGCGACCAGCAGCGTCGCTCCGAGAGCCGACGACCAGTTGCCAAAGTCGAAGCCCAGCGGCGCCCCAACCACCCCGTACGCTCCCCGCCGCTGCACACGGAGTTGCGGGCGCGTGTGAGCGCGATAGCGGGACCCGGGAGTGGGATGGGCGGCAGTTTTGGCAGCCGTTCTTCGTCAACGTTGGACTCATCTGGCAAAAGTCATCTGGTAAAAGAAGGGGGCACTTCGGGCAACCTGGCCGAACCCGCGGACGGGCAGATCGCCGTAGAGGTGGCGGGCGCAGATGGACGACGCCAGGAGGAGCAGCGCGGCGGGGAGGAGCGCCGCGATGGCGTGGGGGAGGCGCGGGGCAGCGACCAGCACGAGCTCTGCCGTGACAGGAACATGCAGCAGCGGGCGGTAGAGCCGTAGCGCCGCAGCGCCGCGCAGCACGCGGAAGCGCGGAGCGCCAAGCGCCTCTCCGAGCACCTGAGGGTGGCGCGGGTTCCGTCAGACTCGCGCCGGGCGTGGCGGTGCTGGGCGCGGAGTCGTCAGGATCGGCTGCACCCCCCGCCGAGTTCTAGCACGCAGACTCCCGCGTCCCAAGCGGAGCGCGAGCCGGACTCCGCCCGGGTGCCAGTCGAGAGAGCCGCCAGCCGCACCGCAATCTCCACGGCGAACAGCGCTGCGAACCCGATGCGTGCCATGCGCAGCCGTGCAGCGACCGCGAGCGCACCGCTCTCCCACGGGGTTGCTGCCGCCGAGGCTTCCACGCCTAAAGCCAACAAGATGTTGCTCGCGAGAATGGCCAGCACCAGCGCCAATTCCGTCGCCTGCGTCGCCCGCTGCCAGCCGACTCCTGGGCCTTGGCTGACCAATCCTCGCTGTCCCAAACCATCCGCAGCCACGTCATTGCTGCGTCCAAGGTCAGACGGGCCGCTGCACGCACGCTGGATCGTGCCCTCAGCGTCGAAGCCTGAGGCCGGCGGTGGCTCCGTTCGAAACGCGGCATCGGTCAGCTCGCGCGTGCACCCGTCTTCTGGCAACGCATGGTCTTCCGAAGATTCTCCTCTTCCTGGAGAGACCGACCCCTCTTCATGTGTGGAGTCTGCCCCAACGCGAGCCACCCCGCCTTTTCCCTCTGTTCTCTCGCCGCCCTCACTGCCCTGCTGCTCTGTCTGCGGTGCAGCCTCCCCCTCGCTGGCCACTGGCGAGGCCGATGCTGCGGGTGACTGCGCCCCCTGCTCCTCTAGCCGGAAACGCTGTGCCTGGTTGGGCAGCGTCGAATCTTGCCCCGCAGCTGGGGGCTCCACCAGCCAGCTCGCCGACCCGGAACCGAAGCGGGACTCGCGCCCCCCTTGCACGGCAATACGGTTGGCAGTGCGGGGACGGGAAGTGGGCGGGAGTATGATGCCGTCCTCGGGTGGAGGGGCCGTGTCTTCTTCACATGCTTCAAGAAAACGCACTGCGATGAGCCCGACAGCGAACTGCGGAACGAGCAACGGTGCTCGTTGTCAATCTGCAGCTTGAGACCCAGAATCCTCCTTGGAGGGTTCAGGTTTCAGGTTTGGCAGCTGGCACTCTGGCGCCGAGAAGCGGGCCTGGGGGACCCTGTAATGAGGGTCTGGTTTGAACGAGCCTGCAAGAGGAAGAAGAATCCTACTGCCACGGCGGCAGGCAGGACCATGTAGGCCATAAACGCCCACTCTGGGCGTGCCTCGTCTAGCCGCCGCAGAGTCGGCAGAAATCCGTCGCCGAGCATCGTGACAGCGACCTGCAAGGCGCGAGGCACTGAGCTATCTAACCGGTGTAAAGTTGTCATGAGGGCACAGCGTCGTCCAGTTTGACGTCGGGTGGGGCAGCACAGTGATGGAGGAAAAAATCAAGTTGTCGAGCCTGCCAAGCCGCGAAAATGGGTCCCCCATGTCTTGGTCGCACCACTGATGAGCCGGGCACGTATCAACCTGCGAATTAAGGCAACCCCAGGTGAACTGAATCCGAACACAGGGACTGTCATGTCCTGCACCATGATTGAATAGCACATCAGATCTGTGCCTGCAGTTGCGCGCAATGAGGCTCTCGGGTGCCCCACCTGGGGACCCACGCGCGACATGTTTGCAGCATAGACCTGCCGTGCAGCTCAGCGGGTCACTGGCTCAGTGCACGATCGCAGGCCATCTGACCACCCAAGATTGCTGGGGACAAGCAAGGGCACGTTCTATTGGTGCAAGTAACGCGGGTGGGCGGCAGCACTACACGGCAACGCACCTGGCAGAAGCGCTCCGGGACCGCGAGGCGCACTCGCGAGGTCTCGTTGAACGCCTCGATCATGAACTCTGTGTCGGTGCCTCGCACGACGCAGCGTTGCACCAACGCGCCACCAAAGGGCGTCACGAGCCCGCCAGCGAAGGTGGCGATGAAAACCAGGAGAATCGCCGCCAGCATGAGGAGCTCTCCACTCGCTCGGCGTAGAGCCGCGACCGCGGCGCGGGCGCCCGCGCACTGCGTGAGCAGGAGCACGGGCTTGAGCAGGCGGAGTATCCGCAGACCACGGAGGATGACCGTCCATCCGAAGAGCGCGAATGCGACCATCTCGACGACCGAGGTGACCAGGACAAAGGCGTCGAGCACATTGAAAGGGTCCTTCACAAACGCGTAATGTCCCTGCACCAGGCCGCGCGCGACGACCGCCATAGCCACCTCTGCTGCCAGTGCGGCAAGCGCAACGATCTCGCCGACAAAGTACACATTTTTCCAATCGTGGAATGGGAGAGCGACCACGTCACCGTACACGTCGTAGCCGAACGAGACGGCCTCGAACGGCGGTCGCACGGCAAGCAGCGCACAGCTTGCGATAGTGATGCCCATGCAGAAGGCTTGCAGAAGTGGCGAACGAAGCAAGTCTGACGATGCCTGTCGCATAGGATGCCATTCGTGGAACATTCCGAGAGACAATCCTTGTAAATCGACGAGCGGCGGCGCGAACCAGAGCAGGTTGCGCTCTTGGACCATTCGACGCGTGAGCGTGAAGCGCTTGCGGATCGTCAGAGCTCGCTTGTCGACGACGGCCAAGCGAATCTCGTCATCTTTCGACAAGGACTGGCCCTGTTCCTGCGGTTTACCACTCAGCCGTGTGGCTGTTGTCGTCCGTGACGCTGCCCGCTCGCTTTCACTTCTCACACCATCTCCATCCGTTTGGCCGCTACGTCTACTTTCGCACCGTGATGACGCCGACGAGACCCCAGACTGCTGGCCCGGGACGTTCCAACCCACATCATGCGCATCTTCCAACAAGCGTTCCCCCGGACTGTCCGCCCCCGGGGCTGGCTGCTCCGGCGATGGCCATGCCCTAACCTGATGCCCCGGCTTGGCAGGGGTATCATCAGGGTCGTCCACATCTGCCGCTCTGCCTAGAGACCGAGGAGATTTAGATAGCTGGGCCATTTGGCGTATGGAGAGCTCGCTTTCCGGTGAGCGCGATCTCCCCCGGATGGAGCCCCGCGAAAACATCAGAGACGTACCCCCCGACACAGCGGAACGTAGCGTCGGTGTCCGGTCTGCCTCATCCCCTGCAGCGTCTCTCGAAGCAGGACCTCCTATCCCCTCGACAGAATCGTGATCATCCATCGGGACACCCAGTTCTGTCGTCTACCCGCAGCTAGATGCCCATGCTGCGCTGGTTCGAGGTCCTTCAACTGCTTGAAGAAATCGTAAACCTCCGCCGCAAAAGTGCACTTTCTAAAAAATCCGCGGATATCCGGCCGGATCCTGCCGATGACTGAGCGGTTCGGGGGCCGAGGTCGCGGCTTGCAGCGGAGGGAGATGCGCACTCTCGTCTTGGTGCTTGGTTTCGCGTTTTTTGATGGGTTCGTCGAGGAGGCCAGTGCGATTCCGCAGCGCCGACCGTTGGCCCCGCTTCCGACTCAGCGTGTCAGAACCATGGATCGCCCGGGATTCTCGGTGCCGCATGGCGGTGCATGCGATCTCCTGACACTCCACGCGCAGCCGCACCTCGTGCTACGCGGGGGCGGATCGATGCCAAGGTCAGCCTCACCTGACGGGGACGATGGAGAAAAGAAGAGCGCAGACATGCCAATTCAAAAGGTTGCGTCAGAGAACGACTTGCCGGTCTCTGCGCTGCTGGCCGCGGCGTACGCCGCACAACATGCTCAAGACAACCCTCGATCGCCTTCCTCCAAGTCGAAGAAAGAGTTGGACCCTGAGTTCCAGGACCATGCTGACATCGAAGCGGAGCTCAACGCCGGCAAGCCTGACTCCGCCGGCGAGCGGGAGAGTGCGAAGGGGTCAAAAACTAACGATTTTGCCCCAAAGGAAGACCTGCAGGCGGATGATGGAGATTATGAAGATAATATTGAAAATGGAAACGAGAGAAAGCGGATGGGTGGTGAATCGAGCAAAAAAATGCGGGAGATGGACGACGAACAAGGCAACAGAAATAGCATTGAGGACGATCTGCAGAACCTTCCAGGAGATTCTGCTGTCCCGTGGTCTCCCCCCGATGAGCTTGAAATAATTAATAAGTGGATCTGGCTGGAGCGTATCGGCTTCAGTGTATTCGGAGGCGCTATGGCCTCTGCGATCTTGCTGGGGGTGCATTGGGCGTGCTCTGGCGAAGAGCGCTGCAGCCTGCCGAGGGTCACGTCTTCTTGGGCTGGACGCCTGATTGCCCATGCCAAGTGGAGTCGCATCCGCCGGTTTTCTCCTCTACTGTATGCTGTGATGGGTTATGGTGCCTCCGCATGGCTCACCCTCAGGTTTTAATGTTCCCCAACCCCTTGACTGGTACCACTCATAAGTGGGTGTAACGAACTGAACCGAAATACCATGGCAGCGCCCGCAAGAACTTCGACGGCGTGCTCAAGATCGACCGAACAACGTCGTTGTTCCTGCAGGGGCTCATCAAGTGGACCTCACTCGCCTTCATCGCCTCACTTATTCTCAAGCTCTTTGGGATCCATCTGGCTGGAATGGATGGCTTGCTTGCCTCCGTCGGTATCGCGCTCGGTCTCGCGTCGCAGCGCGTGCTACAGAACCTCGCCGCAGGCATAACACTCCTCCTCTTCCGTCCTTTCAAGGTGGGAGACAAAGTGGTGCTCCCGAGCGGCAAGGGCCATGCGGAGGGTTACGTGAAGGACATCCTCCTCTTCGAGACGCGGGTCCTCACTGCTGACAAGCGGCTGATCTCGATCCCGAACGCGGCTATCTACGCCGACGGCCACATCGAGAACCTCTACGGGAATCGTGTGCGACGCGTGGAGATTCTCGTGCAGACCGCTGGGATGACAAATGTGACAGACGCGCGTCGCGTACTGGAGGAGGCGATCCTGCCGTACGCGTACCTTGCTGAGGATCGGAGCGAGGAGGATAAATCCGCAGAAAGGGAGCAGAGCAAGGGGCTTGCGGGATCGATTGTGCGTCGGAGCAAAGAGAAAATCAAGAAGCATCTCTCAGGATTGCACATGCCGGGTGGGGTGCTTCGCGCGGAGGTCCCCGACATGATTGTGGCCATGACAAGTTTCTACATGATGCAACGCGCAAAGCCGCAGGCGGACCCACCAAACCCACCGCGCGTAGTCATGATTGGGATGTCCCAGGTCGGAACAAACTGGCTTTGCTTTGTTTGGGTACCTTGCAGAGAGTACGACAAGTGGAAGCTCACTGTCACGGAGGTGATAGCTAAGGCGTTGCAGGCTAACAAGATTCGCACAGTAGCGCAGATGGTAGACCAGGCTGCCATGAATGGAGTTGTGCTGCCGAATGTTTTTGAATAGTAATGTGTTGCGACGGGCCGGGCAAGTAGAACTGATAATGAAAAGCAAAGATGGGCACGTGCGCCAGACTTGCGGTCCTCAAAACTGTACATGTTAACGTTGCATGGCGTGCTCAATCCCACCCTCTCCTGCCCTCTCCGGAACCTCAGCGGCGCTGCGAAGCAGACGCGGAAGGCAATTTGGCGAAATCCTCGTTCAGTGACTCGAGCGAGTCGAAGGAGACAGACGGTATCAGCGTACGGCGGGCGCCTGCGACACTGACAGAGTCGTCTGGTAGCGCGCCAACGTCCTCATTGGCGAAGATCATCGACCCGTCGTCTGCCAGTGAGGCATCGCGGTCTGACCCCTCTGACACCGAGTCTTCGTCGCCCATGCGTGGACGCTCCCCGTGCGCATCTAGGCGCACCTGCATCTCCATCAGGCGGTCCTGCCAAACCGTTTCGCACCCGTGCTCAACTACACGCTACTTGTGGTCAACAAGAAAAACAACTCACGGTTTCGCGAGACGGGAAGTGCAGGTGCAGCGATTTGCGAACCTGCAGTGAGGTGACCAGCGCCTGGTCGCCATCCTTGGCGGCCTTTTCCAGCTCCTCCCCGAGGTCTTCGATCGCCTGGATCTGCGCAGCATTGCTCGCACCGCGTCAAGAGTGCAACACTCGATGCCACTGCAGCACTGCAGGCAGCGGCCAGGGAGTCGGATTCAAGAGCAGTCGCCCACCTGCTCATGCCGTGATCGGACATGCTCGCGAATCAGGAGCGCCGCGTCGATGTCCTCGCCCTGCAACGCCCAGAATGATTAGGCACCCACCTTCGGACGCGTGTGGCATGCGTCCGAGATCCGTGCACGGAAGAGAGCTCAACCCACAGCTCTGTCGCTCATCCAGGTGCCGTTTCTCTTATCCGAGTCAAGGCGCCAAAGTGTATTCAGGAAATCATGAGGGGGGGAGAGATTCCTCGTAGAGATGCTCCAGCCGCGGCGTGAGGAGGAGGTGTGGAATCGTTCCCCCGCGGGGTGTGAGCGTGAGCGCCTGTGAAAGTGGGCCTCGCGTCAACATACGAATCGCGTCAATAGACTAATCGCCGAGTGTCTGAAAGCGCTCTAGCAGACTGCACGCGCATGGGTCAAGCATCAACACGGCTGCAGCGGGTGGCAGCCTGCGCCAGCTCCCGAGGAGAATGCTTGGGCTTCAGGTCGACGGGCGCTCCCACTGGCACGGGGATCCACTGTCGGAGAATTGGGTGGAAACGAGTATTTCTGCAATCCACTCACGCTGGATTATCAGAACATGTCGCACCAGAGCGCTTGGCTGCAACTGGCCAAGCGGGCAGCAAGCAGCGGGCGGCGAAAGGAGAGCACGTGTGCGTCGACTTGCGCGCCGGCTGCGCAGTCGCGTTGTTGTAAGTCCAGACCATGTCTTTAGGCGCTGTGCGTTCCGCGATCTGACCCATTGCATACATCGCCGCGCGCTGCACCTCGTTGCGCTCGTCCTGTAAGGACTTGTTGAGCGCGACTACCGCTTCAGTGCTCGCTGGTGTTCCCACAATGCCCATTGCCAAACACGCCGCTTCTCGCACTTCCCAGTCCGGACGTCCGGACGTCCGCGCCCAGCCCCTAGAGTTCTCCTTGATCGCCACAAGCGACACAATCACCTTGCAATAGCATGCAGAGGGGTTAGTGCTCAGCAAATCAGATTGCTGAGCGGTGTACGTATTAATGTCGCGGGGCGCTGAGCACTGCACGGACGATACCTCCTCATCGCCGCGCTGTACAGTCGTCTGCATCGCAGACATCGCGGCATCTCGAACAACCCTGCGTTGGGAGACCATGTTTAGCCATGCAGAGCCAGACGCGCGGCGAGGTCAGCGCGCCTGAATCCTTTTTGCCATCAATCCAAGAGAGCGACGGCGGAGACCGATCCGGATCTTGCACCCCCTCCAGCACAGCCATGAGAACCTCCCTCTTACCGACGTGGGCGAGCTCGCGCAGCACCAGCAGCGCCGCAGCGCGGCACTCTGCGCTGTCATCAGCGGCGTGGTCCAGCGCACCCTGCACTCCCAACGGGTTTCCCTGTGAAAGCGCTCGCGGAAGTGCTGACAAACCCGCCTTGCGTACCCCAGGGTCCTCATGGTGTACCGCCTCCAGGATTCTCGTTGCCACCTACGATCGCCACGGCAGCGTCAAGTGCGTCGAACCAGAGCAGACATGGCACAACGCTGCACGGGGCATGCAGACGGTGCGGGACAGCGTCTCAGGTGTGCGAGACCGCACCTCATCTTCAAGCTCATCCCAATCCACGTCAGCGATGAGCGGGTTTGGAGGTTTCTCCTCTGGCTCTGATTCTGTTGCTTGTGACTGGAGCCGGGACGCCTGGTCTGTCTTCATTTTCATGCTCATCATCTTGATCAAACTGAGCCGGTCGATGCTCTTAAGTGATGCCTGGCTCTGTGCGACGCTCGAGCGGCGACTGGCGCTGGCTCCGCCCTCGCTGAATTCATCCTCTTCTTCTATTGTCAGGGAATTTCCTGCCCCCTTCGCGCCAGGAGTCTTCCCGCGCTGAGCCCGCTCAGGCTCGAACTGCGCACATCGCACGCTCATAAGGACTCAAGACTCACACAACACGTGGTATGTTGCTGTAATGCGTGGCCATGGTGACCTACATGGTCTTCGATCACGAGGCCTTGCTCAGGGCGTTGAGGTTCCAGTGTGTCCCCTGCGAGTCTCCAGCGTGGTGACGGCGCCCGCGAGTTGCCACGAGTACCTGGGCGACTTGCAACATGTGGAAGCTGTTGGAATTCGTCATCCCGCTCCATCAAGTGGCCTATCGTCTCGACCGCGGCTTGGCGGACGAGCCAGTTGTCGTGCACGAGAAACTCGATGACCGCGAGAATGACCTCCGGTTCGCCCTTCTTCACAAAGAACGGAATGTTTTCAAGCAGACGTTGCTTCACGTACCTGCGCATACGGAGGATGCAGGGTAAAGACCGCGAGCTGGCATCAGGATACGAGATAGGAAGACTATCCAGTGTGAGGTGACCACGCATCAACGCACCACTCGTTTCGTCGAGACTTCCTTTGCAGGCGCGTTATTAGCAATTCAATCATCGCTGGATACTGCGGCTCGCCATCGCGAACGCGCTGGACCTGGATTGAAATGTATGGGGGCTCAGGATTTTCTTCATCGTCATCAGAGCATGCGCCACTGTTGCTGGGCGAACACCATGCGCCGCAGGGTGTTGCGTGCCGTTGAGATCTGGGCATCGCTTGTGCATGAGGTGGAGCACAGCTTCTGGATTGCGCCAGCAAACTCGTCGCGAAGAACCTGACGCGGTCCAGAGAGATGAGTCTCAGAACTAGTAGCGTCTGGTGTCGATGCTGCTCACCACAAGCGGCCGTTTGTACGGGAGGGACAGGACTAGGTCACTGACTGGACCAGACGATGAGAGATATAGAGCTAAATCTCACCGTCTCGGCATCAGCACGATCACCCATCGTTCGACCTAGTAGTTTGCGATCGTGACCGCAAAGTGCATCCACCCGAGCATGCCAAGAGCACGCAGAGACCCAAACGAACTTAGGGTTTACGAACTTTTAGGGTTTGCAAGCGGGCCCGTTTTTGACCAGTTCCAGACTCGTGAGCTAGGTCGCCCCTGACTCCAGAGCAACTATGCCAGCGCCGCGGCGCGACGTTCGCTCGACTCCGGATGGAGGCTCAGCTGTACTGCCTCCGGGCCGCAGCTACAAGGCTCACTGGGAAGTATTGGGCTGCGCCCTATGCCTCCTCACTGCTAGCGCGATCCCGCGCACGGGCCCGGTGTGGGGCTGGGGCTTTTGCCCCGGCTCCCGCCGCCCACGTGCGCGCGTCCCGTTAGTGGTGTGGGCCTGGGACCTCGTTGTTATACGGCTTCTCTGCTGTGGTCTCCCGGCCCCCGCCCGTCGCCAGTTTTTCGCTCTGCGATTTGTGACTGTTTGTCATTAAACGTATCTGTCCCCCAACTGCATCTATTCCTACGCATTCGGTTTATTTGCCGTTCACAATCTGCCGACACTCTCGGAAAAGCGACGGGCTCGAGCCGTTCAAGCCTACTGATGCTAGGATTGGACGACGGTGAACACCATTGCGCCACGTGACTCGCGCCAATATCACGGTGAGAATCAGCACCCGGGCAAGCTGCCGCATCCCGAAGTGGGCTGCCCACTAGCCCTTGATGCAGATGACGGGGCGAAGCCGCACGCACTTGCGCGAGATGTCCGCCGCGTGGCAAGTATCGACCTGCGAGTCCGCGCACAGGCATCGAGAGTCAGGCCGCTGGGCCGCCCTACGCAGTGCGTGGCTTGCCCTGCGCCGCGTACGGCTCGGTATGGGAGCACGGCTCGGGGGCGGGGCGGGGCAGGGGGTTGCCACTGCGCTGACATCCTTGTAGCTCTCCGGTGCCTCCTCGGCGATCAGCTTCCTGCACACACCGCACGCGCCGAGTCTCAACCGTGCGAGCACCGCACCACCCGAACCTCAGCCGTGCGTGCGGTGCGCGAGGCAAGGTTGGAGAGGGGAGGCAATGGCTCCAAGGGCTCGCACTTGCTGGCAATGCGTGCAGCAACGCCGTGCTTGGAGACCTGCGCACGCGGGGCTCTCAGCGCCGCTCGCGCGCCACGCGGCCTGGGCAGCACTCTCAGCCAAAACGGTACCCAACACGTCTCTGCGCGCCGCCAGATACATCACCCGTCAGCCAGACCGATCTGCGCACCAGAACGATCAGCCGACCCGGCGCGGCCGTCGAGCGCCCACCTGGTCCAGCACGGCCCTGGAGTCCAGCTCGCGCATCGCGCGTGTCCGGCTCATCGCCCTCCCCTGCGCCGCCCACGCGTCAGCGCGAGGGCCCCGGAGTGCGGCCCCGCGGCGGCCCCGCGGCGCGCAGGAGGCCGGGTCGCCGGGCCGTCGGGCGGGCGAGCGTGCCGCGCCGTGGCAAGTGGATCCGAACGTCTGCTCCATCGCGCCCTGCGTCCCTGCTCCACACACCCCCACACACGCGCCTCAGCCGCCGCCCGCGCGCCCGCGCGCGCGCCCCAGGCGGGCGGGGGCGCGGGCGGCGGCGACCGGTGAGGACGTAGGAGCAGGTTCCCATGGAGCCGCCTACGAGGACGGGCTGCCCCACCGCCCGGTACGCCTCGGGGAGCTCGGCGTGCCCCGGGCCGAACGCGCGCGTCGCGCCCTTGCGGTGCACGAGCACGCGGCGCCGCGCGCCGCCGACCACGTGTTCCTCCTCCTTGGCGATGTTGTGCGACACGTCGTACACCAGCCGCATCCCTGCGCCGCAAAGCCCCCGTGCCGCCGTCTCACCGTCGTGCCGCCGCGCCGCCGCGCGGCGCACGCGCGCGCCGACGGGGGGCGGCGGGGGGGCGGACCGAGGTCGCGGGCGGAGCGCCCGAAGATGTGGGCAAAGGTGTCGCGCACGGCCTTGACCATGAGCGAGCGGTTCACAAACGCAAAGTTCGCCGCCTGGAGAGGGAGCGGGGGCAGCCGCCGCCGGGTAAGGTGGTGCCCGGGCTCGCACACGCGATGTGTCGCGGGCGCCAGGCACAGGCAGTCGGCGGGCGGGGCGGACAGCGCGCATGGCGGCGAGATAGCGCTGGCCCTCCG
>ENA-UOXV01003590-UOXV01003590.1-marine-metagenome-genome-assembly--contig:-NODE-3590-length-18670-cov-14.588289_pt1 | contig 18670 bp, 6 predicted proteins | sample MGYA00238165_ERZ766961 | MGnify/ENA primary metagenome ERZ766961 (study PRJEB28924, sample SAMN03173240) | marine metagenome | biome: Marine; feature: Water; material: Subsurface seawater | place: North...
TCACGCGACCCTGCATGTCTTTGGCGACAAAATAGACATCCGGCAAATAATCAAAGAGTTGCTGAAGCGCAGTGCCATGTAAACGCTCGCGAAACAGATCGCGCGCTCGAAGCGTCTGCTCATTCAACTGTCCATCATCACTCATCAAAATCAGATATACAAATACCCCGCGCCTCCGGCAAGCCATACCTCACATATCAGGGCGCTACACTCAGACTCAGTGACTGCGAGGTGCCCCACTGGCGACAAGTGAGATTGACCTGCCAGATGTTGTCGCCGAGGTTCTTGACCGAAGTGACCTCACAGTTTTCAGAGCCTGCGGCTTTGAGCGATTGCTCGCTGTAGAACGTCAGACTGCCTTCTTGCGCGCCGGCATCGCTGAGATTGATTTCCACAGTGGAAGAAGTTAGGCGAATGTTGTCGATCTCCGTCGCACCGATGGAGAGGTGCAGGTTGGAACCAATCAAGATCGGCAGGCCTGCTTGCGATTCCACAATCGGTGTGAAGCGCAACAGACTGGACGAAAGCGGATTCAACTCGGCGACGGTATAACTATCCTGTGCATAGCCGACCAGCTTGTTACTCCAGAAATCAAACACCGCACATTTCGTGCCGACAGGTAAACCAGCGGTCTTGAAATCGAGTGTAACCGCCATCTTTCCCTCGGTGGAGTTATAGAGATTGTAAACCGCGAAATCACCATACGGACGCTGTGCCGCGAAGCCGAAGATCTCGTTGTTCGGAGTCTGCCCGAGTGTGAGTAGCTTCGCTGGCTCACGGCTACCGGGGCGCATGATCTCGAAGTTACGCCATTTCTCGATCGCGTCGGGCTTGTTCAGCGGCTCACTGGTCATCGCAGTGCCACCGACCAGACCGACGACATTATGCCAAGTCCTCCACATGCCCTCCCCTTGTGGTGTGGGTCCGAGTGTGCGACTCGGCAAAGTCTGAGCCAGATAGGCCACGTCAGCATCATTCTGCCACCAGACGTTGTCGTAGATTTGAAAGCGCAGGACGGACTTCAGGCACTTGTTAAAGTGAGCCGGGTGTGAATCTGGGCCGACACGAGCGGCGTCGATAAAGCCGATCACGCCACGCGTCGGTGAACCGAGGCAGGACAGGATATACATTTCTTCGCCAGCTGCTTCACGGTAGAGTGTATAGAGATCACGGAAGACTTGTAGACGTGTTTTGGTCGGATCGACGAAGCGACTGCCAATACCGTTAAAGTCGATCTTGATATAACCGAAGCCACGCTCGCGGGCATCGTTGATGATATTGAAGAGAAACTTTTTGGACTTAGGATGATCGGGATTTATCCAGTTGGCACCTGCAGGGTGAAACGGATTCGCATTCATGAAATTGGCGATGCCTTTGGCATTGGTTTGAATCGCATCTGGATTCTCGATCCCCCAAGGGTGCTCGGGGTTGATCATCAACGGCGCAAACCATACACCGGGAATGTTGCCGGACTCGCGGATGCGTTTGGCAACGGCTGCCATACCATCGGGGAACTTCGCATTGGCGCTCCAGTTGCCGTCCATTTTCTGGTAGCCATCGTCAATTTGAATGATGCCCTTACCGAAGGTATTCGGGTTAGATTCAATGGTTTCGGTCACATCGAGCACGTGTGCCGCATCAATTTTGGTAGTGCGGTCATACCAACTGCACCATCCGTAAACCGCGCCCTTGTTGCGGCGAACGCCGTGTGTGGTGGCGACCCAGCGAGTCCAGAGATCCGTCGACGTGGTGGACGGTTCGAACGAAAATATCATCTCTTCACTACGGCGACTTTCACCTGCGCGCACTAGCACACTGTCCATATTGACCGATGCGACTAAAGCCTGATCAAGGAACTGGACCAAGGTATACGCTTCGGCAGGACCGACTGGGCCGACGAGTAATCCATCGCCGTTGGGACGATAGAGCATCGCTGCTTCATTGTAGCGGTCTTTGGCATTTGCCAACGACACGGCATCCTTATCCTGCATGAGTGGCGTGACTAACCACTCCGCAGCATTATCGACGCGCATGCTGCCCCCGGAGTCTTTGCGCGTGTCCAACAGATCGAAGCTCTGCAGCTTCACATCCTGATCGCTGTAGTTATGAAAGACGCCCTGCAGTGTGAACGCTTTCAAATCCTTCAACTGTTTCAAGGTCAGCGTATACTGATACGGCGAATCGTTTTGACGATACGTCGCCTGACTGACAATCGCTTGGCCAAACGGTGTGGCGCATTCGCTCTGACGCACGGAACCGATCAGCTGATAGCCGCGTGTGCCGACACGCTTACTGGCGCCATGGACCTGAAAGACCGCCGAGGAAACCCCGGAGAGTTCAGAGATCCCGGCCGCATCGACCAGTACCCGGGCACCATCGTCTGAAAAACGAGCCCAGGCTTGATCCGCCGCGCCGGCAATCGATTGGAGACAGAGCGCGAGCGCACCCATCGTCAATAGTTTGAGGTATTTTGTATGTTTCATAAGTTTCTATTTAAATTTGTAGCGTTTGATCTGAAAGTGTCGCCGTGCAGGACACCGAATACAGTACTATCCGATCTGACTCCTTAATCGTTGAGCCGAATTGATACGTGTCGGAAGCAGCTCACTGTTATGCCTTTTTAGAGCGCTCCTAATTCTTGGGGTTTTCAAGTAAATCAACCTGCGTATTTTCCGCAACCGACCGCCTGAACAGCTTTCCTTCAACCGTATACTCCAACTCCAGCGTTTTCTTAATTTCGAAAGCCGGATCTTGGCCTGTCATCTCGTTATCCGCGGTGACGCTGTAATTTCCAGCGGCAACGGCCTGCTGAATTTCCTTCGTTACATCAACCTGCTTTGCCGGATTGCCCTTCTGTCCGTAGAGCGCCTTTTTGATCACAATCGCAACGCCGTTGCTTGAAGCGGGCTTTTCAGTCGCTCCGAGCCATGATGCCTGCCTTAGCATTCCGATGGTGGTGCGGAACGTATACTCCCCGGACGCGACTTCGTACACCGCCCGCCCCGCTTCCATGCGCAAAAACTTCACGCCTTCGGCCTGACTCGCCGGGTTCCCTGATTCGGTAATGGCAGCAGCGTCCTTCGCCGGCACATAAACCGTCGCAGTCGTGTTGGCCGGCACGGTGATATTCCAAAGGAACGCTTCATCCTCTCTTTTCCAGTCACTGCTTATACGTCCCTGAATCGAATCGTAATGTCCTTTCGCCCAGGTGATGCCTTCGCCTAGTTCGGGCTTCATGACAATTTTGCGGAAACCGACCCCGTCGCTATCGATCCCTAACATACTACGGAACATCCACTCGCCGCAGGAGCCCAGAGAATAGTGATTAAACGAGTTCATAGCAACGTCACCGAAACCATCTTTATGTGAGTAACTGTTCCAACGTTCCCAAATAGTGGTCGCGCCCTGCTCGATAGAGTATCCCCAAGATGGATAGGTGGTATTTTGAATCAGGCGATACGCCAGATCGCTGCGCCCAATATCCGTGAGCGTGGGGAGCAAAATGGGCATCCCCAGGAATCCGACTGAGAGATGGTAATGCCGCTGCTCGATCCGCTCCACCAGATGAGCTGCCGCCTGCTTGCGTTGGTTGTCTGTGAGCAGGTTAAAACTCAGGGCCATGCAATAAACCGTCTGGAGGTTGCTCTCGATCCTGCCATCGGGGTTCACATAGGTCTTCTGAAAATAACCTCGAATCGCTTCGAACTGTTTATTGTATTTGGCGGCATCCTCTGTCTTACCGAGCACCTCCGCCATTTCAGCCATCAGGCTGGTGGTATAAGCATAGTAAGCGGTTGAGATTAATGCTGTGGGTGGGCGGCCAGTCGGAGCCAACCAGTCACCCCAGGTATGTGCTTTCCTGCCACCAAGCCCGTCTTTACCGCAGGCCTCCATGTAACGGACCATCGCATCGTAATTATCTGCGATCACTTTGGTATCGCCGTATACATGATAGATAGTCCATGGAGAGATGATCCCCGCACAGGCCCAAGCCGCAGCACCGTGACCATGGAAGACCGGAGCCTGATTTCCGAATAGTCCATGTTCATTCTGCGTATCCATTAGATCTATCATCCACTTAGTGAAGAAAGCGGAGACATCCTGATTATAGCAACCGGTTCGAATGAACACCTGCGTATCACCGGTCCAACCGAGCCGCTCATCGCGCTGAGGGCAATCGGTTGGCACTTCCAAATAGTTGGAGCGCTGCCCCCACATAATGTTGCTGTAGAGCTTATTAAGCATCGGGTTGGAGCACTCGAACGAGCTCGCCCCCGGGGCATCCGAATGAACCACAATTCCAGTGACCGCGTCTGCTGCGGGCTTGTTTTTAAGCCCGCTAATTTGAACATAGCGAAATCCATGAAACGTGAAGCTCGGCTCCCAAACCTCTTCGCCGCCGCCTTTGAGAATGTAGGTATCCATCGCCCGGGCGGAGCGAAGGTTAGCGGTATAAACCGTGCCGTCCTCCTTCAGCATCTCGGCGAACTGCATAACTACTTTATCGCCCGCATTGCCATTAACTTTCAACCGGATCCAGCCTGAAAAATTCTGCCCGAGGTCGAACACATAGTGACCAGGGACCGGCTCCGTAAGCTCAAGTGTCGGGAGCTCTTCAGTGCAGCGAACCGGAGCACCGGGATACGCCTCTAGTGGCGGGTTCAGATTCGAACCAGTGACGACCGACGACCAATGACTGCCATCAAAGTCGGGGCGATTCCAGCCGGGCATTTCACGTCGGGCATCATATAGCTCGCCCGCCTGCATATCCGACTCAATGATCGGACCATAGGACGCCTTCCAACTTTCATCCGAACCGATGACTTCCGATTTCCCATCGGCATAGTCGATGTGTAGCTGTGCTTTAAGGCGCAGCCGAGTGCCATACTTATTCTGGTCGATGCAGCTGATATTGCCGCGGAACCACCCGTCGCCAAGAATCGCACCGATCACGTTCGACCCAGCCTTCAGCATGTTTGTTACATCGTAAGCGCGATAATAGATCCGCTTACGGTAATCAGTCCAGCCCGGCATGAAGTATTCATCGCCGACGCGCTCTCCGTTCAAATGCATCTCCAAAACACCCTGCGCGGTGGCATAAACCACCGCCCGTTTCACCGCCGCACGAACCGCAAACTCCTTGCGCAAATAGGGAGACGGAAGATACTGTTTCCGTTTCCGTCCAATCGACAAATCCCATTCGGTGTTCTCCAAAATCGTGGTTTTAACCCGACGCTCATCGACCGTATATTCGAGCTGTAACTTTTTTTTCGTCCCGTATGCCGGATCTCTGCCAGCGAGATCGTTGCTTGGCGTTACCAGTAGATTTCCGGCATCCACATATTCCTGCAGTATCTCCTTCAAATCCATCTGTTTGGCCGGATCTTCCAGCACACCATAGATCGCCTTTGAGATCACCAGTTTCGGGTTTTTCCCCTCCAGCGCAGCGCGATATTCCGGCTTATTTTCCGGCGTTTTGTCTAACCCGATCCACTCAGCCTTCCAATCAGCAAGCTCCAGCAGCCCCATCGACCATCTGGCAGTTTCACTTTCAGCTTCGGCACCGTCGGACTGCTTGATCCACACTTTCCAGAAATAGAGAGTGTTTGATTTGAGCGATTGCCCTGCGTATTCCACCTGAATCGACTGATCGCTCTGAACGACGCCACTGTCCCAAACGTCCCCTTGGTTCCGTTTAAGCAGGTCGGGCGATGAGGCCACAAGAATCCGGTAAGCGCTTTGCCGCACTCCCCTTTCAGCCTTCAGGCTTCCGCCTTCATTCTTTCCGAGGATGACCCAACTCAAACGGGGATGGAGCACATCAATGCCCTCCGGATTGACCAGATACTCGCAACGCAAGTGATCCACTGTGCTCCCAGTTAAGCTGCTGAGACTGGTGATGATCAGTGCCATCATTATTGTAGTAAGTCGCTTCATAGATTTATTATCGTAACCCATTAACTGATATAGGCTCGGCGCTCAACAGGCGAATTGGCCCCAACAACCCCGACTCCATCAATGGTGCGTCTGGCTCGTTTTTATAAAATGGATAAGCCGTCCACGTCGTCCGCTCAGCCTCAGGGAGTTTAGCGTCGCCGATCAGACGGTTTTTCCAAACATTGGTCACGCGCACCTCCACCATGTTGGCTCCAGCTTTCGCCGCATCGGTGATGTCGATCCGAAACGGCGCATTCCACAATACGCCCAGCGGCTGGTCATTCACAAACACCTCGGCCAAATGGCTGACTGCGCCGAGATCCAAAACCACACGACGTCCCTTCTTCAAACGCGCCGCATCCAGTGTGATCGCTTTGCGGTAGCTTGCCGTGCCGGAGAAATATTTGATCCCCTCTTCCGGACGCTGCGTCCAGGATTCCAGCGTATCAAAAACGACCTCCCCTTCCGGTGCGCCACGCTTTTCAGGGAAAGAAACCGACCAACTGCCCAGCACCGTTGCCGGCGTCGGCAAGTCGGCAACCGTGACCTTTGTTGTGCCGCCGTTCTGGAAGCTCACCGCATATTCGCCCGATTCCCAGACACACAATTCCGCATCGCCATTGGCGCACGTGCGAATTGTTGGGCTGAGCTCTGTTGCAACTGTGACCTGTTGAGTCAAGCTACGCACTCGCTTGCCATCCTGCACTAGCTCCGTGACACAGTCTTTGGCTTCGCCCGATGTCTTAAAAATAATAAATTGCGCATCATACGGCATCATCCGTAAAGACACAGTCGTCGACGTTCCGTTGTCCTGAAACATGACCAACTCCGACTTTTTGCCCGTCACCGGGTCCCACGCCTCTGGAACAAGCCCAGTCACGCGGAACTGTAGCGTCAGCTCTTCAAGCCGCTCTTTTTGGTTCGATACATAATACATCTCGCCGGACGGCAGCTTGCGGTGAATATAGCGAACTTCGCTGTCAGCCAAACCCGAGCCAGCCAGAAAATCGGGCGATAGCGCATCCTCTTTGAAAATCGTCTCAAACGATTTACCGGTGATGACCCGGCCTTTGCCGACCCGGCGTTCTCCGGGGCCGACCGCATCCGGCCAAAGCTCAGCAGCCAACTGCTGAATCTTTAGGTCCGCTCGCGGATAATCGTTCATCGACGGGGAGCGAGTCGGCTTGGAGCCAATCACCGTGGCGCCGGCCTGAACCAGCTCCGCAACTTTCTCCAGTGCTTTCGGGGTGTAACGCGCCCCTTGCGGCAGCACCAAATAGCGGTAACGCATGCCAGAGGGCAGCACAACGAACCCGTCTTCGACGCTCATCGTGGCGAAGGTCGTCCAGTCGCACACGTCATAATCATAGCCCTCGGGCAGCACTGGCTTCATCATCTTGCGAGGATCGAGCTGCTTCGGCACATAATAAAAGGCACTGTTGGGTGAATCTTCGCCGTAATAGTAACAGACATCGGCAAAGAAACGTCCTTGGCGTAGCATATACTGACTGCGAGTCAGGTAATCAACCCACGCGCGACCGGGCTTCCACCAAGTCAGCGTGCGGTCAAAGTTCAGCCCAAACTGGCCCAGCGACTGGCCGGGGAAACGGTCATCCGGCTGATGCGCAAAGCGATGAAATACCATCTCATTCATACCCTTACAAAACTGACGGTCGCCGATGGGCTTGAGTTTGGAAGGATACTGGGTCCACCCATCATGATGGCCGAACGAGGTAAAGGCCTCGCAGGATACGATTTCTTTACCGTAAACGTGAGCGGCTGAAGCAGGTTCTTTGGTATTATCATTGCCCCCTACCCAGTTCGGCTGGTCGGGATGCGGTGCGCCGCCAATCCAGAATTCACCCTGCGGAATATCCATCATACCCAACGACTGAATCCCATCTGCGATGGTTGGTATACCGGTGCCCGGCGCTTCACCTTCCAGCAAAATGCCGCGCTCGTTACACAACCGTTTCAGCGTTCCGTAATATTGATCAACCAACAAGTCGGCGACGGTTCGGCGGTAATCCCATAAAAAGCGCTCGGTCAAATCCAAGTCACCCACTATCCGGCCGGTAACTGTAATCAGCCATTTTCGGTTCCAATATCCACGCAGTTGCTGGAATTGTTCGGCAAAATCTTTTGTCCACGTCTGGCACCCCGCTTCCCAGCTATCGACCGTCACACAATTGAACGCATCTCCAGTCAACGCCCCAAACCGATCCGTCAAGTGCCCCAGCACACCTTCGTGGAAGTTGTGTTCCATCGCCGCCGCGCTCAGCTTATCCACCTCCAAGCCCTCAGCAGCCCCGGATGCAGGCGAAACCTTATTGCCTTTTGCTGTATGACCAATGCGCAAAATCGTCCAGCTCCCCACCGGCAAGTCACACACAAGCGTTCCGTCCGACTGCAACTGATCGGTCAAATCAATAATCGAATCCAGTGTAATCTGTTCCTCTTGGGGAATACTTTGTTTGGACGGGTTCGACAGATCCGGACGCGCACTGCCACGCCCCGCTTTGGCGTGAATTCTTTGCAAACGTGCCGACTGGAAATTCAACTCATAGAGCCTAGTCGCTTCGCGCGAATGACTGCCTGTGAATTCGAGTTTCGCGAAACGACTTTCGCGAGAGCGAAAGCCTTCGATCAGCTCTTCACGCCCCGCTGGCACATGACCGCGGCGGCAAGAGGCGGAGGCAATCGGGCGCCATGTCTGACCATCCTCACTAATGGAAAGCTTCACGCTGCGATTGCTGCATTGCTCAAATAACTGTATGACCAAAGAGCTGAGTTTCACCGGATTCTCAAACTCAAAGCTAACATGAATAGGACCATGTCCGGAAGGAGTTGTCGGTGGCAGTTCAATGAACGTTTCCGGATCTCCATCAATCGCTGCTGCCCAATCGACATCTTTAAGATTAGAAGAAACTTTCGGGCGGAGCGCGGAAACAGGGGTTGCATCTCCCGCGATCGCCGGAAACGCTAACACAGCGATGTCCTGATAATAGCCCAATGTTTCGCGCGGCTTCGGCAATTTGATCTCCCCTTTCAGCGGCCCTTTAACCATTACATCGCGCCATGCCAGCTCCTGCATAGACAGCTCCGGGCTGATCCATGGGCCACCAGACCCCGAAACACCCGCCGCACTGGTTGAACCCAATCGAAGTCCCAAACGGTCGCATTCTTTCGCGGCATGCTCCACCGCATCCAGCCAAGCGGGTGACAACATCGACAGTTCCCCTTCCGATGCCGCATTTCCTCCGATATAGAAAATCTGTGCGCCTTTCAGGCCGATCTCTTTCATCGCCTCCAGGTCTTTGGTGATACCATATTGAGTCACGTTATCATCCATCCAGTGCCACCAGGTGCGCGGCCGACAGTCATCTGCGGGAGTCACGAATCCCGCGTAAAGTGACGCCTCCGCAACCTCTACAGCCGAACTGTCTTTTGCGAATGCAACCGAGCCTAGCAGACCGACAATCACCATTATAAATGCTATGTTATTCATATTCTTCATCCCACGATCTTAAAGGGTCCCTGAAGTCATCAGTTTAAGAATAAACTTCATGCACCACCTTGCGCCCTTCAGCTAAACGAATCCCACTGGCTGCGACGCGCGCTATGGTATGACAAAAACACCAATCGCACAATATACGTAAATACGTAAAAGGGACGAAACCTTGCGGACACACGAATCACTCCGCTTCCATGCACTGCCCAGATAGAACGAGCGCACTATAATCACACTGACTTAATGCGCCAGTTAATAACGGCTCAGGGCATCTGCTTCTGCCTATTTAGACACGGGAGTGGTCCACTTGAATCTAGCAAAGACAACCTTGCTCAGGTCCGAACCCTCCTGAGATTTGATTTCGATTTTTTTGACCTCTGACCAGTCCCCCAGACTCCTGCCGTCGTGCCGAATCTTTAATTCGTCGATCTTGAGGGTTTTAGTCTGCCATGTATCGGCAGCAGTAATATCAACATCGACTGCAAACCATTTATTGGCAGCTAGAACGACCTGCTGAGGTTGGGTGCAATAGAACATGAAACTCAACTCTGCCCCATGGGGAGCACTGTATTTGGCGTCGGAAAACTGTGTAGTAGAAATACCCAAACGATTATTTATTGAGCGAAACCCTTTAATGCCTTGAGGACCTTCAGCTGGTGCGACCAGGCTCCACTGCCCTACCCCCTCTGGAATCAGATTGGACTTTTTCTCCGTCGCAATCGCATTTCCTAATTCCGTTGGAATGGCGGCTTCAAAATCCGAGGAGATAACACAATCATTCGTATAGCGTATATTTGCATAGGAGAAAACATAGTCGTTAACGTTTACGACTGGAAGTTTTGCAATCCAGGTATCTCCTTTTCGAACTGATTCTACATCGCGCCAGTTCCTCTCAATATTGTTTGGAGTTTTCAGGCATATGTAAGCCTGAAGTTCTTTGATACGCTCTGGACTTGCGGGAGTAATATGAATCTCAGTGACACCATCGCTCCCCAGCTTGAGCTCAGAATGTGGACGTTCAGGCCAAAAGATATCTTTATCTAATACATGTTTTTCGAGCCACAGTTTGCAGTCATCCCCCAGTTTTTCTGTATTGTGGTGACCTCGTGCCTGAACCGCATAATCCCATGGGATGCCAGGCTTGAACATTGCAAAACTGTCCGGACCTCTCTCGTGGCCCCCGTGATGGTCATTTGAACCGTTTAACCAAAGAGTCGCAGCGGTGATATAGGGAGAATGCGCCTGTGGGGCAAGGCTCGCTAAGAAGACTGCCTCGCCCTGAGTTTTTTCCGGATTTATGTAGGGGGTGTTGTATTTCCAGACACGACTACCACGATAATACGTATTCCAGCCAATACCGAAGTAGGCAACAATCGCCTTTACACGTGAGTCCATCCCCAGATTCCACATAATTGTTCCGCCGTAGGAAAACCCCTTGGCTCCGATACGTGTCGCATCGACCTCCTTCTGTGTAAGCAGAAAACTTAAAGCCCTGCGCTGAATGGCACTCCAGATATAATCGGATGCCTCTTTGGGATCGGCTATCGACGTTCCATCTCTATACTTCGTCCATACTGGCTGCCGCTTCATATTGCCATGTGAAAGTTCTTCCGGGTATTTCGTGTAGTGCTGATTATTAAGCTCACCCGCATAGTCATGAGCCAGCACCGCCCAACCCTCGTTTACATAGTCTTTGGGAATTCTCGGTGCGCCATGCCAACCATGCACATCCAAAAGACCCGGCGCATTCATTGCGCCTTCTTTAACACTGTATTTACAGAAGACGCGTATTTCATGATCAAGCACATAGGCACTAATGTAAGACTCTTTGTAATAGATTCCGTCCTTCGTCTCTTCCTTGACGATCTCTTCTTTAAATTCGCCCTTGTCCGGGTCGTAGTCATCCCAGAGTTCAGGTGGTGTGAGAAAATTTCCTGCTGCGTGAGTCACTAAGCTCGTGACTGTTAGCAGGACACCTACCAAAGTTGATTTAAGAATACCATTCATGTTTTTTATAGAGAGGAAATCGCTTTTCGCATGGTCAAGGCGAGAGACGGTTTCGGGTTTGTGACGGATGCGACCTTAACAGCTGACGCCACGATACAATTTTTCAGTGACCAAGCAGATCGTTAATCCATTGGACCATTGAATCGGCATACGAATCCTTGGCATTACGGATTGTGGGTTGGCCGTCAAGTAATGCGGGGCCATGCATACCACCTTCGAGGAGGACTAGTTTCGTGGGCACTCCATTCTGTTTGCAGGCCTCATGGTAACGCTTTGAATTTTCCGGCTTTACCACCCGATCATTCGTGCCCTGAACGAGGAATGCCGGCGGTGTTTGCTGGTCCACCTGCTCATCATTGGACAGCATGGCGCGCAATGCCTCAGAAGGATCCGCGCCGAGTAGATGGAGAGAACTGCCCGCATGCGTGAGCTCTTTTCTCATCGAAATCAATGGGTAGATCAGGCAGGTAAAGTCGGGACGCGCACTGACTGCATCAATCGCATCAATCGGCTGGTATCCAAACGGCTCATCGTAATGAACGCTCAATGTGGATACTTCATGCCCTCCGGCAGAGAATCCCATTGCACCGATTTTAGTGGGATCCACACCAAACTCTTTGGCCCGACTACGGACAATACGTAGTGCGCGTTGCGCATCCCACAAAGGAATCGGATGATTGAAAGGACTACAACGATAGCTGACCATAAAAACAGCGATTCCCTTGTCGTTCAAAAACTGCTGCATCGGCATCCCCTCGACTCCGATGCAAACAGCACCATAACCGCCACCGCAGAAGATCACCATTGCGACACCACTTGCGTCCTCTTCGTGCGGCAGATAGACATCGATTGACGGCACGCGAGTATTGTGACGATTGCCATTGGGAACTTGATATGAACCGTTTTGGATCGCAGTTGCGGTGGCGGATGACAACTCCGCATCCCCAGCCTTCGCGCCTGGTGGAGTTTCCGGCCAAAGTAGAATGGTCTGTATGGTGGATTCTCCAGCGAAGATGCTTGTGGTGAAACACAGGAAGCTAAGCACCAGCACCTGACTCATCTTAAGGGCGCTCCCAAAAAAATCATTTTGTCGGCGCGGGTTAGGTTGTTTCGTATGTTTCATAATTAAATAATGAAAGTCTCTACATGAAATCGTAAAATAGTATCCCCAAAGAAGTCGCAGTGCCTAGCTTAATTCTGGCTGACCCCAGCGCGCAGGAAGATTTTATCAAGCCCCTCACTGGCCGTGGCGGTCACCGTGGTGGTGGTGCCGATGGTGTTGGTGGAAAAAGTGACGGTACTTCCCCCATCTGGGCCATTGCCGCTGAGATACCAGTCGACCAGATTGGGCGACCACTCGTAGTAGCCAGTTAGATCATCCGGCACCGTGGCGTTCTGTGGGTGAGTGAAGGTGGTGATGTTCCCAGCGGTGGAAATGTTAGCCAGCCCTGCGTTGAACTGCCCTGGGTGGGAACCGAACCATGCCTCGAGTCCGTTACCAAGCTGGTCACCGTCAGGATCATCGGCGAAGTCCTGATCGTCGACAGCGAGACCGAAGGCGGGATCCGAGATCCAAGAATCAAAATTGTCAGAGCTCAACTCACCTACAACGTCAATCTCGCGGAAGACAAAATCGTCTCCTGCGGAGTTACCGCCAGTGGAACCCGCCGTGAATCGGATGGATTCGATCCCTGTGGCATCCAAGCCGGTCAGATTGACCTTCGTGGCGCCCCCAGCATTATTGAACGGTGCAAAATCAACCGTTGCGAGAAGGGCGTAGCTGCCACCCACCGGCTTCACCTCCACCGTCCACACCTGATTCCCGAACCCCGAGTCACTCCAGGACGCGATTGCTTGGATCGAGGTAATGTCATAACCTGCTGCATTTGCGCCCAAGTCGTATTCAGCAATGGCACCTTCATTCGACCAAGTGCCTTCGGCGTCCCCTTCGGGAAAGCTTCCATGAATGCCGTCGTTCAGTTCCGACGGTGATGCGCCGTTGGAGATCGTCCAGCCAGTTGCTACAGTCGCGGTGAGCCCGTGGAGGAGATCCGATGCGCTCTGGTCGCCATCGTAGGCCTGGTCTGTGGCACTACTGACTGCCGTAAAGGACCCTGAAAACGCGGCGTCGATCGTCACCGCGGGAGTCGCGGCGCCTACAACGTCGATCTCGCGGAAGACAAAATCGTCTCCTGCGGAGTTACCGCCAGTGGAAGCCGCCGTGAACCTGATGAATTCGATACCGGTGGCATCCAAGCCAGTCAGATTGACCTTCGTTGCGCCCCCAGTATGATTAAACGGTGTAAAATCAACTGTTGCGAGAAGGGTATAGCTTCCCCCCACCGGCTTCACCTCTACCGTCCACACCTGATTCCCGAAGCCCGAGTCAGCCCAGGACGCGATCGCTTGGATCGAGGTAATGTCATAGCCGAGTACATCTGCGCCCAAATAGTATTCAGCAATGGCACCTTCATTCGACCAAGTGCCTTCGGCGTCCCCTCCGGGAAAGCCTCCATGAATGCCGTCGTTCAGTTCCGAGGGTGATGCGCCGTTGGAGATCGTCCAGTCAGTTGCGACAGTCGCGGTGAGCCCGTGGAGGAGATCCGATGCGCTCTGGTCGCCCTCGTAGGCCGACTCTGTGGCACTACTAACTGCCGTAAAGGACCCTGAAAAACCGGCGTCAATCGTCACCGCTGCGTTGGTGGTGAAGTTCCATGTGGTGTCGTCAAGGATACCGAGAAAAGGGTTGCCGGTGGCGTCCGTGATGGCGGTGGCAGCGATTTGGACGGCGTAGTTGGTGCCAGGATCGAGATTCGAGCTAGGATTGATCGTCAAGACCGCACCGGAGATTGAGATCTGGGCGTCACCGACGGGGATTGCCGTTTCGGAGGGCGCGTCGAGATTCTTGATCGTGATGTTGCCTGTGCCTATAGTGATGTCCTCGTCGAAGGTCACCACCAGATTGTTGCCCACTGGGGCATTGCCCGCCTCATCCGCGGGGCTCAGGTTATTGATCATTGGAGCGACGACATCGGGGCCATTCGCGGCGCCTACAACGTCAATCTCGCGGAAGACGAAATCGTTTCCATTGGAGTTGCCATCAGTGGAACCCGTCGTGAACTTGATGGATTCGATACCTGTAGCATCCAAGCCGGTCAGATTGACCTTCGTTGCACCCCCAGTATTATTGAACGGTGTAAAATCAACCGTTGCAAGAAGAGCGTAGCTGCCACCCACCGGCTTCACCTCCACCGTCCATACCTGATTCCCGAACCCCGAGTCAGTCCAGGACGCGATCGCTTGGATCGAGGTAATGTCATAACCTGCTACATTTGCGCCCAAGTCGTATTCAGCAATGGCACCTTCATCCGACCAAGTGCCTTCGGCGCTATTGCCTGCGGCCGCGAAACTAACGCCATGAATGCCGTCGTTCAGTTCGGGCACCGTTGAGCCGTTGGTGAGGTTCCAGCCAGTTGCGACAGTCGCGGTGAGCTCATGGATGAGATCCGATGCGCTCTGGTCGCCGTCGTAGGCCTGGTCTGTGGCACTACTGACTTCCGTAAAGGACCCCGAAAACGCGGGGTCGATCGTCACCGCCGCGTGGGCGGAGATGGCGGTGAAGGCAAGGCCAGCAATTGCAGCGAGGCCCATCGTTAAATTTGTTGTATCACTCATTTTCATTGGGGGTTTTTATAAGAAGGACAGATCGCATCATACGATAAAATCTCGAATCGCGCAATATACGTAAATACGTAGCGAGCCCCTGCCCTCTTTTCGCCGGACGACTTGGCCCGCCATCACTGCCTAGTGATGGCGGGCCAGAAAGGATGGCGGGCCAGAAAGAAAATGCCTGGCTCAATTCTGGCTGACCCCGGCGCGTAGGAAGATTCTATCAAGCCCCTCACTGGCCGTGGCGGTCACCGTGGTGGTGGTGCCGATGGTGTTGGTGGAAAAAGTGACGGTACTTCCCCCATCTGGGCCATTGCCGCTGAGATACCAGTCGACCAGATTGGGCGACCACTCGTAGTAGCCAGTCAGATCGCCCGGCAAGGTGGCGTTCTGTGGATGAGTGAAGGTGGTGGTGGTCCCATCGGTGGCAATGCTAGTCAGCCCTGTGTTGAACTGCCCCGGATGGGTGCCGAACCATGCTTCGATCCCGTTACCGAGCTGGTCACCGTCAGAATCATCGGCGAAGTCTTGGTCGGCAACAGCGAGACCGAAGGCGGGATCAGATATCCAGGAATCAAAATTATCAGAGTCGAAATCAAGCGCCTGGATCCCCTCAAACCATTCCTGTGCCATCAGCTCGTAGTGCGTGTTGTCTGGGTGGTTGATGTTGTTGGACAGCACACCGGGCTTGATGGCGGAGGCGTAATTATTCGGATCAACGAGGAAGGGTGTATAGAGGTCGACGGTGCTTACCTTGTGGCCATTACCAGCGTAAGTCGGCACGAGGGTGTCGCGGATGTAGACGTTGTAATCGTATAGTGTCTGGTCGAAGCTGACGAGCGGCGAGGTTTGCGCTACAATCAAGTGCACATCCGGAGCAGTTGTCACAATACTGTCCACCAGATTGTTCAATGCTGTCTGACTACCGCTACCTAAGCCGTTGATGCCGATCAAGAGCAAGATCACGTCCGGGTTGTCGGCAGCGATGAATCCGTCAACATTGTCCCAGATAGCCTGACCACCATATCCTCGGTGGCCGTCCTGACCGAAGTCGCGTAGATCAAACGCGGGCGTGTAGGTGCCGCCGTTGGTCGGGTCACCGGAGCTGCCGTCCCAGGGCTCGGTCGAGGCACCGACAAACTGGAAGTTATACTCGGCGTTCGTGAGGCGGGTGTAGAGTCCACTGCGATAGCCGAACTTAAAGGGGTGCGTCCAGTTCGGGTTGTCGGTGTAGCCGACCGTGAGCGAGTCACCGAGGCACATGATACGGAGCGGCTCAGGAGTCGCGGCGCCTTCCACGTCAATTTCGCGGATGACGAAATCGTTTCCAACGGAGTTACCAGCAGTGGAACCCGCCGTGAACCGGATGGATTCGATACCTGTAGCATCCAAGCCGGTCAGATTGACCTTCGTTGCGCCCCCTGTATTATTGAACGGAGTAAAATCCACCGTTGCGAGAACGGCGTAGCTGCCACCCACCGGCTTCACCTCCACCGTCCACACCTGATTGCCGAACCCCGAGTCAGCCCAGGATGCGATCGATTGGATCGAGGTAATGTCATAACCTGCTGCATTTGCGCCCAAGTCGTATTCAGCAATGGCACCTTCATTCGACCAAGTGCCTTCAGCGTCCCCTCCAGGAAACGCTCCATGAATGCCGTCGTTCAGCTCAGTCAGCGTTGCACCACCGCCGGAGGTCCATCCTACACTTGCGACGGTCGCAGTGAGCCCATTGAGCAAATCCGATGCACTCTGGTCACCCTCATAGGCCGAATCCGAAGGATCACTGACTGCCGTAAAGGACCCTGAAAAACCTGCGTCGATCGTCACTGCTGCGTTGGGAGTCGCGGTGCCTTCAACGTCAATCTCGCGGATGACGAAATCATTTCCAGCGGAGTTACCCGCAGTGGAACCTGCGGTGAAGCGGATAGATTCGATCCCTGTGGCATCCAGGCCGGTCAGATTGACCTTCGTTGCGCCCGCGGCATTATTGAACGGGGTAAAATCAACCGTTGCGAGAAGGACGTAGCTGCCACCCACTGTTTTCACCTCAACGGTCCATACCTGATTGCCGAACCCTGAATCCGCCCAGGAAGCAATCGATTGAATCGAAGTGATGTCATACCCTGCTGCATTGGGGCCTAAGTTGTATTCAGCAATGGCACCTTCATCCGACCATGTCCCCTCGGCGTCCCCTCCGGGAAAGCCTCCATGAATGCCGTCATTCAGTTCGACCACCGTTGAGCCGTTGGTTAGGTTCCAGCCAGTTGCGACAGTCGCTGTGAGCTCATGGATGAGATCCGATGCGCTCTGGTCACCCTCATAGGCCGAATCCGAAAGATCACTGACTGCAGTAAAGGATCCGGAAAAACCGGACTCAATCGTCACATCGGAGGGGGTAGGAGTCGCAGCACCTTCCACGTCAATCTCGCGGATGACGAAATCATTTCCAGCGGAGTTACCCGCAGTGGAACCTGCGGTGAAGCGGATAGATTCGATCCCTGTGGCATCCAGGCCGGTCAGATTGACCTTCGTTGCGCCCGCGGCATTATTGAACGGGGTAAAATCAACCGTTGCGAGAAGGACGTAGCTGCCACCCACTGTTTTCACCTCAACGGTCCATACCTGATTGCCGAACCCTGAATCCGCCCAGGAAGCAATCGATTGAATCGAAGTGATGTCATACCCTGCTGCATTGGGGCCTAAGTTGTATTCAGCAATGGCACCTTCATCCGACCATGTCCCCTCGGCGTCCCCTCCGGGAAAGCCTCCATGAATGCCGTCGTTCAATTCGGCCACCGTTGAGCCGTTGGTGAGGTTCCAGCCCGTTGCAACCGTCGCGGTGAGCCCATTGAGCAAATCCGATCCACTTTGGTCGCCCTCGTAGGCCGAGTCCGAAGGATCACTGACAGCAGTAAAGGATCCGGAAAAACCGGACTCGATCGTCGCAGCGGGTGGGACAGGAGTGACGGTGCCTTCAACGTCAATCTCGCGGAAGACAAAATCGTTTCCAACGGACTTGCCATCAGTGGAACCCGCCGTGAAGCGGATAGATTCGATCCCCGTGGCATCCAAACCCGTCAGATTGACCTTGGTTGCGCCCGCGGCGTTATTGAGCGGTGTATAATCAACCGTCGCGAGAAGGACGTAGCTGCCACCGACCGGCTTCACCTCCACCGTCCATACCTGATTGCCGAACCCCGAGTCAGCCCAGGATGCGATCGATTGGATCGAGGTGATGTCATAACCTGCTGCATTTGCGCCCAAGTCGTATTCAGCAATGGCACCTTCATTCGACCAAGTGCCTTCGGCGTTACCTCCAGGAAAGGCTCCATGAATGCCGTCGTTCAGTTCGGGCAGCGTTGCACCGCCGCCGTCGGTCCATCCTACACTTGCCACTGTCGCGGTGAGCCCATTAATCAGATCCGATCCACTCTGGTCACCTTCGTAGGCCGAATCCGAGGCACTACTGACTGCCGTAAAGGACCCGGAAAACGCGGGGGCGATCGTCACATCACTTCCTGGGTCATTGGATACGAGATCCAA
>ENA-UOXV01003595-UOXV01003595.1-marine-metagenome-genome-assembly--contig:-NODE-3595-length-18649-cov-6.718135_pt1 | contig 18649 bp, 16 predicted proteins | sample MGYA00238165_ERZ766961 | MGnify/ENA primary metagenome ERZ766961 (study PRJEB28924, sample SAMN03173240) | marine metagenome | biome: Marine; feature: Water; material: Subsurface seawater | place: North...
GGGCCTATATTGGCCAACTCTGTGTCAGTCGGGTATTTTTAGAGGTGCCCTTTAGAATTCTGCGACGATGTTAAACAGGCGACTGAAGTCCTGAGCTATATCCCCTGCCACATGGCCTATAATGTGACGGTTGCCGATAAAACGGGGAAATACGCAACGGTCTATTTGTCTCCTGATCGTGAAGCATTGGTCACGGACCATCGTGTGGCCACAAACCATCAAGAACGTGTTGAATGGCACCGTCATGCACGGGCCACCGCCACTGTTGAGCGGGAACGTTTCTTACTGCAGCGGCTCACCTTGCATGAAGAACCGGCGCACCGATTTATTGGCGCATTCTTAAAGCCACCATTGTATTCGACGGCCTTTTCAAAGGGTTTCGGCACTATCTATACGGCAGTCTATTGGCCCAAAAAGGGTATAGCTGAATATCGCTGGCCCAATGTGGAATGGGCTCAACGCATTAAAAGCCCCGTCGAAGGCAAGCGGCACATCCGCTTCCCATTGAATGACGACGTGACAGTTTGACGCACCTTGTTGGCTAAATATTGACTCATCACCAAGACCTCGCACACTCTTTCAAGAATGAAAGCGGGGTACCATGACCGATAAGATTATCGTTGAGGCCAACGGGCCGATCACCAACGTCATACTGAACAACCCAGAAAAGCGGAATGCCATCAACTACGACATGTGGTGCGCAATAGGTGAGACATTTTCGGACCTCGCTGAAAATTCAAATGCCCGGGTCGTGATCGTTTCAGGGGCTGGCGACAAAGCCTTTTCGGCAGGGGCTGACATTTCTGAGTTTGCCGAGAAACGTGGCACCGTCGAAGGCCGGATCGCCTACGAGGATGCCGTACAGGGCGCGTTTGCGGGCATGCGGAAACTCCCCATTGTCTCTATCGCTATGATTGACGGTGTGTGCGTCGGTGGTGGCGCAGAAGTCGCCATGGAGTGCGATATTCTCATGGCATCAGATCGTTCCAAGTTTGGCATTACGCCAGCCAAACTGGGCATCGGGTACGTCCTGGCAGATATTGAACGCTTAGTGAATAATTTAGGACCAAAGTCGGCCTTGGAAATCCTAGCCACAGGCAAGCTCTACTCTCCACAAGAAGCGCTGGCTCTGGGTTGGATCAGGTCTATATCCCCCGCCGCACAACTTGAAGCCGATGTTCTGGAGATGGCTACGACCATTTCTGAGAACGCACCGCTGACCATCAAGGCATCCAAACAACTCATCAAAGAAGCGATGAAACCGGATGACCAGCGTGACCACGCATTGTGTGATCAACTGGTCGAAGCGTGTTATCTCAGCGAAGATACCGTCGAGGGTCAGCGCGCATTCGCTGAAAAACGCAAACCGCAATTCAAAGGTCGTTGAGTCCACAAATTGACGAAATGCCCATTATTAATGAGTCCGTCCTGTTGACTCATAAGTGAATCTCTACTGGTATACCAGTATGTCAAATGTAACGGTTCTAGAGAGAGATCGGGCCTACCAACGCGTGTTGGCGCTGATCCTTGGCGGCGAGATGGATGTTAACGCCCCGCTTTCAGAACGTAAATTGGCAGAATCCTTAGATATGGGACGGACACCTGTCCGCGAGGCGATCAAACGCTTAACGCGTGAAGGTCTTCTTGAGGTCCAACCAGCACGTGGCACTTATATTCGGCAATTGAATTTGCACGACGTTGAAGAAATTTACGAAGCACGCTTTGGGATCGAAGGTACAGCGGCATACCTGGCCGCAGAGCGCGGTCCCACAGAGCGCTTTGCAGAGTTTAAGTCGACCTTTAAGAAAATGATCGAATGCCCAGATAATTTTGATCTCGCTGAAATCCACGGATTGGGACAAGAATTCCATGTCGAGATTTTCGTGGCTGCGCGCAATGCCATCCTCATGGATATTTATAAACCTTTACGCTTAAAGCACAGTTTCGCACTTCGGCTGCCACGGATTTACGATCATGGTTGGGTGATTGAATCTGTTCTGGAGCATTTGGAAATCCTCGAAGCGATCGAGGCACGTGACGCAATCAAAGCAAGATCCCTTGTCTGCGATCATCTTGTTCGCGGCCTGGAAGTTAGGTCCCGTATTTTTGATGATCTAATGGGAACCCATCAGCCCACCTTTGCTAAAGGGGCTGTAAATCGAATGCACTAAATTACCAAAGAATATCCTGTTTGTTCAGGTATTCACGAGATACTGGCGCGCTTCAATCGAAGTGGCTCGTATTGGCGGACGTTCAAATGAACAGCGCGTCTAAACCGCCCGCGCAATTCTGTAAATCAGGGAGAGTCTGAAATGACGAAGTCTATTAAGACGTTTGCAGCCCTCGCCATCGCGGGCGCTGTTTCAATGACGAGCGTGGGTGTAGCCCTCGCCGAAGACGGACCAACAGTAAAAGCTGTAAAAGAACGCGGCGAAGTTCTTTGCGGTGTTCACCAGGGTCGTTACGGTTTTGCTATTGCCGATAACCAAGGTAAATGGAAAGGCCTTGATGTAGATTACTGCCGCGCCGTTGCTGCTGCAGTCCTCGGCGATTCCGAAAAAGTAAAATACATCCCATTGGGCAGTGTTCAGCGCTTCCCAGCATTGCAATCCGGCGAAGTCGACATGCTGTCACGTACGACAACAGTGACGCTGACACGTGATTCGGCACTTGGCCTCAACTTTGGTCCACCAACGTTCTATACGGGCACAGGCTTTATGGTCCGCAAATCGATTGGTGCTACGAAAGTTGAAGATCTTGCCGGTGCAGCCGTTTGTGTTTTCCCTGGTTCCACAACCGAGAAAAACATCGCAGCGCTGTTTGCCGCTAAAAAGATGACATACACACCAGTCGTTATCGAAAGCTCCAAACAATTGGTCAGCTCCTACATGACCGGTCGTTGTGACGTTCTCTCGATGGATCAGGCCGGTTTACCAGGTCACCAGCAGTTCGATGCTGATAACCCAGCTGACCACATGATCTTGCCAGGTGTGTTCTCGAAAGAGCCTTTGGGTGTTGGCGTACGCGCTGGCGATGACCAATGGTTCGACATCATCAAGTGGGTGACACACGCAACGTTCAACGCTGAAGAGTGGGGCATCACATCTGCAAACGCTGCTGAATTGAAAGCCAGTACCACTGACATCAACATTCAGCGTTTGTTGGGTGCCAAGGGTGACCTTGGTAAAAAACTCGGTCTTGAAAATGACTGGGCTTACAACGTGATCACACAAGTCGGCAACTATGGCGAAATCTATGCTCGCAACTGGGGCCCGCCACTTAATCTTGATCGTGGTATCAACAACTTGTGGACAAACGGTGGCCTAATGTATGGCTTCCCAATGAAGTAATACTTCCGAAGACCTATCGGTGGCGTCCCCATGAATGGGACGCCACCATTTCTTTTCTTTAATTTGTTTTCCGCCTGACAGGATTACGGCATGTCCGCTTCCGATAACAAACAACCCACCCAAGGTTCGTTCATTTACGATCAATGGTTCCGCAGCATCGTCTATCAGGTCCTGCTTGCGGTGGGCCTGGGCTATGTCGGTTGGGCCTTATTTTCCAACGTCATTGAGAACCTGGACCGCCAAGGTATAGCAACGGGTTGGGACTTTTTGTGGACCGCTTCAGGTTTCGATATCGGCGAGTCGGTTATCGAGTATGATGCCGGTGACAGCTACGGCCGGGCCCTGCTTGTAGGCTTTTTAAATACGCTGCGCGTCGCGTTCCTGGGTATTATTTTCGCAACCATCTTGGGCGTGTTCATGGGGATCGCCCGGGTTTCAAAGAACTGGCTGCTATCCACCATCTCTTCATGGTTTGTTGAAATTGGGCGGAACGTCCCCGTCGTGCTCCACGTTATTTTCTGGGGCACCATTATTCTTCTACTACCGCAACCACGCGATGCGATGATCCCATTCGAAGGCGCGTTCATCATGAACCGCGGGATCGTCATGCCCTTCCCCGTTTATAACGATGCTTATCCGTGGGTTGGCTTGGGACTGATCGCGGGTATTGTCGGAGTCGTCCTTCTCAATAGATGGGCCCAAAGAAAACGCGAACGCACCGGACAATACGTCGGAACACTCTGGTCAGGCTTGGCCGTGCTCATCGGCTGTCCACTGGTTGTTTGGCTCGCATTTGGCGCACCATTGATCTGGGATGTGCCATCGCTCCAAGGATTCAACTTCAAGGGTGGCTTGCAACTGTCGCCAGAGTTTGTCGCATTATTCGTTGGCATCACGGTCTATACAGCTTCATTCATCGCTGAAATCGTTCGTTCTGGAATTCAATCCGTGCCTGGCGGGCAGATTGAGGCCGCAGGCGCCGTTGGCTTACGCCAAGGCTTCATCATGCGCTATGTGGTGATCCCGCAGGCACTTCGGGTCATCGTGCCGCCGACGGCGAGCCAATACCTCAGCTTAACAAAGAACTCTTCACTTGGGGTGCTGATTGGTTATCCCGATCTTGTGAATATCGGGAACACAACGTTGAACCAAACCGGACAGGCGGTCGAAGCGATCACCATTATGATGCTCGTGTATCTGGCAATCAGTATCGTCATTTCATTGTTTATGAATTTCTACAATCGCGTCGTCGCGATCAAGGAGCGATAGCACGATGCCAAACGACAGCAATATCGCAAGTTCGAACGTGCCGCCAGTCAGCCCAAAATCTGGACGTACTGCACCGCCGCCCACAGAACGGATTCCCGTTTTAAGATGGATGCGCGAAAACCTCGTCAGTTCGCCTCTGAATACAGTCGTCACTATCATTTGCGCAGTGGGGCTGATTTTCACCGTTCCCGACTTCATCAATTGGAGCATCATCGAAGCGGTTTTCTCAGCCAGCAGTCATGAAGATTGCCGCGCCGCATCTGGTGCGTGCTGGGCCGTCGTAGCAGACAAACACCGCCCGATGTTCTTTGGGGTCTATCCATACGATCAACATTGGCGGCTCATCATCGCCCTGATTATTTATATCGGCGCCGTTGGCCTGACGATGCTACCCAAGTGTTGGGCCTATAAATTTTTAATCCCGCTTTGGATCTTCACACTGTTCTCAACACTGTCCCTGATGTGGGGCGGTTTCATGGGGCTCGAAGAAGTCGACACCAGCCAATGGGGCGGATTGCCTCTTACCATGGTGCTGTTCTCCGGCACCATAGTTGTGGGCTTCCCATTGGCCATCCTGTTGGCGCTTGGGCGACGATCAAACATGCCTGCAGTCAAAGCTGTCTGCGTGATCTTCATCGAAAGCCTGCGAGGCGTACCGCTGATTACGATCTTGTTCGTTGCGGTGAATGTGTTCCCACTGTTCCTGCCGCAAGGCTTGGAGTTTGATAAGCTGCTTCGTGTGATGGCAGGAATGGCCATATTCTTTGCCTGTTATCAGGCCGAGGTTATCCGTGGCGGTCTACAAGCCATATCACGTGGCCAATACGAAGCCGCCGAGGCACTTGGCCTTGGATACTGGCAGACGATGACCCGGATCATTCTACCGCAGGCACTTCGTATCTGCTTGCCGGGGATCGTCAACCACGTGATCGCAGCTTTCAAGAATACCTCTCTCGTCCTCATTATCGGACTGTTTGACATGCTGACGGCAACAACGTCGGTCATGCAGGATCCCGAATGGCGACGTTTCACAGTCGAAGCCTACTTAGCCGTCGGCTTCGTCTACTTTTGTTTCTGTTACGCGCTGTCCAAGTACAGCCAGCAAGTTGAACGCTGGTTGGGCGAAGGCAAGCGGTTCTAGCCTGGAGCGATTTGACCATGAATGAGCAACCGCAAACTCCGCGCCCGTCTTCTGCAACAGAGGGCACGGCTATTGAGCTAATCGACGTCAACAAGTGGTATGGTGATTTCCAGGCGTTGGTTGATATCAACTTGTCCGTAAAACGCGGCGAACGCGTTGTCGTCTGTGGCCCGTCTGGGTCTGGAAAATCGACCATGATCCGCTGTATAAACCGCTTGGAACATCACCAACGCGGTAAAATCATCGTCGATGGAACAGAGCTAACGGATAACCTGAAGAACATCGAAGCCGTACGAAGCGAAGTCGGCATGGTCTTTCAATCATTCAACTTGTTCCCGCACATGCGGATCATAGACAATCTGACATTGGCCCCCATGTTGGTTCGTAAAATGCCAAAGGCTGACGCCGAAGAATTAGCGATGAGCTACCTCGAGCGCGTTCAGATACCTGAACAGGCCTATAAATACCCAGGGCAGTTGTCCGGTGGACAGCAGCAGCGCGTCGCCATTGCACGCTCGCTATGCATGCAACCGCGCGTCATGCTGTTTGATGAACCGACGTCAGCTCTTGATCCAGAAATGATCAAAGAAGTCTTGGACGTGATGGTTGAACTTGCCGACGAAGGCATGACCATGATGGTGGTCACGCATGAGATGGGCTTCGCCAAAACCGTTGCCGATACCATGATCTTTATGGATTTGGGCGAGATCGTCGAAGTCGCAAAACCTGAAGTATTCTTTACCAACCCCGAGAACGAGAGAACACAGTTGTTCTTAAAGCAGATTCTCACGCACTAACCCGAGTCCCATTGTCGAGGAGATACCCATGCAACAGAGCACCCCTGAGGAAGTTGACTGGTCCGCATTGCGCGCAGACTTCCCGACCACAGAAAAATTCTGTTACTTGAACCTCGCCAATAAAGCGATCTTGCCGACGCTGGTCGAAAAATCGATGCAGTCATGGATGCACGATATCTATGAGCACGCTGGCGATAGCGCATTTTCGATGGGTGAAATAGAGAAAACACGCGCAGCGGTCGCCGACACGTTTGGTGCACCACCCGAATGCATCGCGTTGATCAAAAACACTTCCGAAGGAATCAATATTGTCGCACAGGGTTTTCCCTGGAAAGACGGTGATAACGTCGTGATCTCTGAGTTCGAGCACGAGAATAATACTTTTCCCTGGCGGCATCTTGCCAAGCGCGGCATTGAAATTCGTATCGCACCACCGGGTGACGACGGGCGCGTAACCGTCGATCAGTACCGTGATTTGGTCGACGCTCACACGCGCATCCTTGCTGTCGGTTGGGTTGTTTATGGCAATGGGTATCGCTCTGACCTTCGCGAATTATCTGCATTCTGCCATGACAAAGGCGTCAAGTTGATGGTCGATGGCATCCAGGCCGTGGGTATATTGAATGAGCGTTTGGATGACGTCGGTGCAGACATCATCATCGCGGGCGGTCACAAGGCACAGTTCAGTCTTGCGGGTGCTGGCATCATGTATGCGACGACTGAGGTGATACAGATGTTAACGCCACCTTATGCCGCCAAATACAGCTTCGATACTTTGGACCGGACTATTGATGCCCCGGCTTTGGCCGATGACGCCCATCGGTTTGAATACGGAAATCCCAATTTCGCCGGGCTATGGGTCCAACGAAGGTCCGCTGAGTATATTAAACAGATTGGTCTTGATAACATTGATGCCCGCGTCGAAGCCCTGACATCTTATCTGATTGAATGTGCGGACAAGCATCAAGTACGTGTGCGCACGCCGCGACCATGGTCACAACGCGGCGGCATCGTCAGTCTCGATCTTGGGGGACATGCTGGTAAGGCTGTAAAAGCATTGCATGATCAAGGCGTGATCGTAGCTGAAAAAGACGGTCATCTTAGAACGTCCATGCATTTTTATAATAACGAAGAAGACATCGACCAGTTCTTTTCAGCACTTCAGGCTTTGTGAGGAGTTCCCTTTGACGCCCCCAATCTCTATCGATCTCATCAGTGATACATCGACGCGACCGACAGCCGGCATGCGTAAAGCCATGTCAGACGCAGTCGTGGGTGATGAACAAAACTTTGAAGACCCCTCGACCAATTTGTTGTGCGAACGGGTGGCTGAAATGCTTGGCAAAGAAGCCGCCGTATTGATGCCAACGGGGATCATGTCGAATAACGCAGCGATCCTAACCCATTGCCGTTCGGGTGATGACATCATCTGCTCGTCGGATGCGCACATAATCGGATCAGAAGGCGGTGCCCCTGCTGCATTGGGTGGCATCTCCATCACGCCGATTGATACGGAAAAAGGTGTCTTCACGGCGGACGACGTCAAACAACGAATTCGGCCTAAAAAAGCACGAGCACCGAAATCCCGTCTCGTCCATATAGAGCAAACAACGAACAGAGGCGGCGGCAGTGTCTGGCCGTTAGAGGTCATCAATGACATCGCCGAATACGCCCACGAACATGGTCTTTCCGTTCACATGGATGGTGCCCGCCTGGTCCATGCATCCATAGCCTCTGGCATTTCCATGCGCGATTTTGCCGCTCAATGCGACAGCGTATGGATTGACTTATCAAAGGGATTGGGTTGCCCGGTCGGCAGCGTGCTTGCGGGCAGCCAAGATTTTATCGACGACGTATGGGTATGGAAACACCGCCTTGGTGGCGCGATGCGTCAATCAGGCGTTCTGGCTGCAGCCGGTCTTTATGCGCTCGATCATCACATTGATCGCTTGGCCAAAGACCACGCAAACGCGAAATTTCTGGCAAACGCGATTGAGGAAATGCCGGGACTTCGCCTCGATCCCGGCCCTGTTGAGACCAATCTGGTGTTTTTTGATGTGTCCGAGTCTGGCAAAACGGCGCCAGAGATTACATCGAAACTATTGGAGTCTGGAATCCGAATGGGTGCTACGACCGAAAAACGTATCCGCGCTGTGACCCATTTGGATGTATCAAAGGATGATGTTCAAAAAGCCATCAACGCCCTGCGGCACATCATCCAGAATTAGTCGCTTGCCAATCTGAAACCAGTTCAAGCACGCGATCTACATCAGCATCTGAATTGTAGATATGGAATGCGAACCGAAGCATGCCGCGACGGATCGTGTGAAGCACATCGGCATCCAGTAAGTGTTGATGCAGCGCCGCTGAGTCCGCATCGTCCGTTGTATCATGCCCTTCGGACGGATGCCCAACACAGACAATGTTGGAACGTTCGCTCGGATCACGGCCGTTAATGACGTTGAGACCCAATTCTTCGAGACCTTCTGCCAGTCGCGTCGCCAGCCGAACCACATGCTTATCGATATGCTCGGTCCCGATATCACCGAGAATTTTTAAGGACTGCTGCGCTACTGTGATCACTGGAAAATTGTAGTTCCCAAGATCAAAGCGGAGTGCCCCATCCATCAACTTATACTGCATCGATCCAAACGCCGCCTCGGGCACATCATGTCCCAAATCGACACCAAATCGGGCAAGATACGCAGGCACCATCTGATCCGCCCATTCCCGACGACAATACAAGAACCCCATGCCATACATGCTGCAGAGGCCCTTTTGAGTCGATGTCGCAAGACCATCGATCATCATGTCTTCGACATCGGTATGCAGAACACCTGCGGACTGCGCCGCATCGACCAGCAAGAAAATGTTCTTTGATCGGCAGAATGCCCCAAGTTTTTTGACGTCCGTGCGCAAACCCGGTGAAAACGTGACCGTCGGCACAGTCATCAACTTGGTTCGATCATCGGCGGCTGCAATCATGGCATCAACGTCAATCCGGCCATTATCATCATCGACAGTTCGGACCTCGACGCCTTCTTTTTGCCCCACGTTAAGCCAAGGATAAATATTGTTCGGATGCTCTACACCCGGTGTGAGAATAATATTATCGCCCGCCTGCCACTTCATCGCCGTCGCAATGATGTTGAGGCCTTCGGAGACATTTTTTGTGTAAGCAATTTCCATCGGGTCCGCATTGATGAGGGCCGCAAACGAAGCGCGGACTTCCTTCATCATTTCGAACAGCGCCGTCTTATCGGTCCGGCCCGTCGTCAGTGCGTCCAAATGTGTATCCAGCGCATCGCGGGCTGCTTTGGGCAACAGACCACGCGTGCATGTGCTGAGGTACGTGTTGTCCGTAATGCCCGGAAACACCTCGGCCATATCAAGATGGATTGAATTGTCGTATGAGTCTTTGCGTTGTGTATTCGCCACGATCATCCTCCGCTTTCAACAAATAATAGCAGAGGACCAGATATTTGTTGGATCAAATATCGTTCAAAAACTGATTTTCCCGATATTGTCCATGACCACGAAGATACCCAGGATGATCGTCACACCGCCAATGCCACCGCGCATCGTCCAGTTCACCCAGGTTAGACTTTTCGCTGTGTAGCTGAGCGGAACCGCGATCAACGCTGACAATGCTGCCATTCCGGCGATTGAACCGACACCGAATAGTAAAATATACAAAAACCCTGTCAGCGGCGTTGTCACCTGGGTGGCCGTCAATACGACAAGCGCGCCAGAACCCGCCATACCGTGCATTAATCCGACAGCGAGCGTCCGCCAAGGCAGTGCGTCAGGGTGATCATGGGCGTGCCGTGTTTTGTCATGCTTTTCTGTCTCGCCCTTGTGGCTGTGCGCATGCATATGAACGGTGCCATCGCCATGGGTATGAGAATGAAAATGTACGCGTTCTCGGATCAATCGCCAGATCACATGGGCGCCGAGCCCAACAAGCATGACGCCGACAATCATTTCCAGCCAGCTGCTCATACCATCAGAAATTGTTGCGCCGAAAATGATGGCGGACCCTGCAACAGCGGCCAAAGTCGCCGTATGACCGATTCCCCAAAATGCCCCATGGGAGACAATTTTAGAGACCGATGACTGACCAGAAGCAATGGACGAGACCGCGGCCACGTGATCAGCTTCCATGGCGTGCTGCATCCCGATAAAGAAGCCCAAAAGCAAAATGCCGCCAACCGTTAGTTCCATGTAACTTCTTTCATTCGTCGGAGCCAAACTGATGCTAGACCATAAAGTCCATGAGGCAAGAATGTCGTTCTAAGATCGTCTTAAATTAATCAGCAACGTCTTTTTGAAGCTCAACCGTTGGGCCCGTATCAAAGAACTGCAGGTCCGCGAGCTTTTTATAAAGCGGGCTCAGCCCCAATAATTCTTCGTGGGTTCCGATGGCGTCTATCGATCCCTGATCCATCACCACGATGCGATCCGCTTTGATCACCGTCGATAGCCTATGAGCAATGATCAGTGTCGTGCGGCCACTCATCAGGCGCTGGAGGCCATTCTGGACTAATCGCTCATTCTCGGCATCGAGTGCACTGGTCGCCTCATCAAGTAGCAAAACCGATGGGTTACGCAAAACTGCCCGCGCTATCGAAATTCGCTGGCGTTGCCCGCCGGATAATCGAATACCCCGCTCGCCCAAAAAACTGTCATAGCCATCCGGGAGTTTTACAATAAAATTATCCGCCATGGCATCACGAGCTGCAGCCATCACATCTTCGCGTGAGGCGCCGGGGCGACCATATTCGATATTGGTCAAAGCCGTTTCACCAAACAGAAACGGCTCCTGTGGGACAAGGGCCAATCGCTCACGCACTTCGACGGGGTCAGCCTCGGCGATGTTCACCCCATCAATGCGTATCGACCCACTTTTAGGATCATAGAACCTGAATAAAAGCTCAAAAACCGTACTCTTACCCGCACCAGATGGGCCAACAAGTGCAACCGTTTCGCCCGGAGCAATCTCTAAAGAAAAACCTGTGAGTGCTGCCAAATCGGGCCGGGAAGGATAGTTAAAAGTGACGTTTTCAAACGACACCCGTCCGCCTTGCCCATCCGGCAATGACGCATCATCGAATGCTATCGCATTTTCTGGGCGTCTAATCTCTGGTTCTGTTTCCAGCAATTCTATCAAACGTTCGGTCGCACCAGCTGCGCGTTGCAGGTCGCCATAGACCTCGGACACAATCCCTGCCGACAAAGCCACCATCATGGCATAGAATAGGAACGCACCTAATTCACCACCTGTGATGCTGCCATCAATGACATCACCACCACCAACCAAAAGCACTGCCCCTATACCGAAAAAAACTACGAGGGTAACCGTGGCGTTCAAAAAACTGCGGATTCGATGGCGCTGAAGTGCCGTATCGAAGGCATTTGCCACATCTTCCCCAAAATGGGCGATATCGCGAGCTTCATGTGTAAACGCCTGCACGGTATGAATACCATTTAAGGTTTCTTCTGCGAATGCGCCAACATCCGCGACTCGATCCTGGCTCATCTTAGACAAGGTCCGCACACGTCGACCAAGAAGCAGTACCGGGATCACAACAATCGGCACCAGAATAAGCGATATAGCAGCCAGCTTTGGGTTGGTGACGAACATCATTACAATGCCGCCAACCATCAGAATGAAATTTCGGATTGCCATCGACATGCTGGATCCAACAATAGATTGCAGCAGTGTCGTATCAGTGGTCAGTCTCGACAGGATCTCGCCTGTACGGGTGACTTCAAAAAAGCTTTGATCAAAATGAATAATGCGCGTGAAGACAGCGTTTCTGATATCAGCTACCACACGCTCCCCCAGCCATGCCATCAGGTAGAAACGGATACAACTGCCAGCAGCGATGATGAGACCCAAAGCCATCAAGAAAAAGAGCGCCTTTTCCAATGACCCATCAGTGCCCGTACCAAAACCTTGGTCGATCAAGCCTGTCAGCCCGCGTCCGATCGCTAATGTGGCCCCCGCTGTCAAAAGCAGTGCCGCCGATGCGCCGACCACTTGTGGGGTATATGGGATTAAAAAATACCAGATGCGGCGTAACACCTTGATATTGCGGCTTTTAGCTCGCTCAAGTCCTGGACCAGGCGTCGAATAACGGGCCATTTTTATCTTTCAATAACGATGATATCACATTTCATCGCATCTTAGACGGTGCATCAGAAGGCCACAATTGCCCGATTGTTTCAGTACACAAAAATATCGTATTAGGCGCTTTCAGCGAGCAACGATGCATTCCCCCCTGCTGCCGTCGTATCGATACAAATATGACGCTCCTTGATACACATGCCCGCGACGTCCGCTGCACTGATCAGCGGCAGGATCGGGCCCTGACGATCTGCCAATGCCGCTCGCATGGCGCGCGCATCATCCCCATCAGACCACAACACAATACCCTCAAAACCGCTTAGCTCTTTCAACACATCAGCACCCAGCACTCCATCAATCGTATTTTCGCCAGTCGCTCCCGGCGCAATCTCAAGGGTGGGACAATTGACCGACTTAGCAGCATCCGCTTGCTCGGCCGCCGCATCAGCGGTGGGGCCAAGGCACAGAATAAGTCCCCGTCCAAAAGTCGAAAGTCTGTTGGATTCACCCGTTGGTCCTGGCAATTCTGCCGCAGCCAATGGAAGAGGTCGCGATGTAGCAGTCAGTTTATCGATCGCAGCCTGAACAACCTCAAGCGACACCGAATCACCACCTTGCGCATCGTCAACGACGACACTGTCGCGTTTGGTGAACTGGCGAACATAGTGTGGCCCGCCCGCTTTGGGGCCAGTCCCCGACATGCCTTCACCGCCAAAAGGTTGTGATCCGACAACCGCACCGATCTGATTCCGGTTGATATAGATATTGCCGACATTCAGGTTTGCCGTGATGTGCTCTACCCGGTCATCAATGCGCGTGTGTAGACCAAATGTCAGGCCGTAGCCGCTGGCATTCACATCCGCGATGACTTGATCAAGTTGCTCAGCCTTAAATGTCGCGACGTGCAACACGGGGCCAAATATCTCCTCGGCCATATCCCCGATCCCGTTGACGCGAACTACGCTCGGCGGAATGAATGTGCCCGTCTTCGGCGCCTTGACCCGCTTTAGCAACCGTCCTTCGTTCGCTGCCTGATCAACGTAGTCCGCGATTTTGTCACGGGCCAGACTATCAATAACAGGCCCCACATCCGTTGCCCGATCCCACGGGTCGCCGACAGCCAATTCATCAATCGCCCCATAAAGCATTTTTAAGAACGGCGTCGCGATGTCTTCTTGCAGGTAAAGCACCCGTAGCGCCGAACATCGTTGCCCGGCAGATTGGAACGAAGACATCACGATATCGCGCACCGCTTGTTCTGGCAGCGCTGTGGAATCGACAATCATCGCATTCAGACCGCCCGTTTCCGCGATCAACGGCGCATCTGGCGCAGCGCTGCGTGCCATCGCCCGATTGATACGTTGTGCTGTCGCTGTTGAGCCCGTGAAACACATGCCATCAATGCGCGGGTCTGACGACAACGCAGCACCGACCGTGACACCATCACCTGGCAGCAATTGCAGGACGCTTCTGGGGACACCCGCTTCATGCATCAGGCGAACACCAATCGTCGCCATTATCGGTGTTTGTTCTGCTGGTTTCGCCAACACACCGTTACCGGCCGCAAGAACTGCCGAAATTTGTCCGGTAAAAATCGCCAATGGGAAATTCCAGGGAGAGATACAAGCGAACACGCCACGCGGTGCCGCATCATCCAATCGGTCAATTTCTGCTGCGTAGTAACGCAGGAAATCCACGGCCTCGCGAATTTCAGCAATAGCGTCCAAGACGCTTTTGCCTGCCTCGCGCGTCAACGCGGCAAAGATTTCACCGAAATTTTCTTCATACAGATCAGCGGTACGGTTAAGGATACGTGCCCGCTCTGCGCCCGGTGTATCCGCCCAGTTGGTCGCAGCCGCGATGGCCGCTGCCACATCGTCCGCTGTCGATGATTGCACGTGGCCGACAATATCATCAGGTTTTGCTGGATTGACGATCTGAACACCATCACCCGCCTTGGTTTCAATAGCCAACAAGGGGCCAACATCCCACTGGTGATTTTGAAACGGTGCCCGCGCGGTTTCGATGTCAGCAATGTCTGCACGATCGCGCAGGTCCCAACCCTTGGAATTTGGGCGCTCCGGTTGGTAAATATCCCTCGGCTTGGAAATAGCTGGATTGTTCTCACCGCGCTCCGCTTCCCATGTCACGAATGGATCGACAGCAATTTCTTCGGGGGATACATCCTCATCAACGATCTGGTTTACGAACGAAGAGTTGGCACCGTTTTCCAATAAGCGTCGCACCAGATATGCCAATAAATCTTCGTGTGCGCCGACCGGTGCGTAGATACGGCACCGCGTTCCCGCATTACCCATGACGATTTTGTGCATGGCTTCACCCATGCCGTGCAGACGCTGGAATTCATACGGTTGGTCATTGTCGGCCAGTTGCCGAATGGCGGTCACGGTGTGGGCATTGTGGGTCGCGAACTGCGGATAGATACGGTCCGTCATACCCAACAGCTTCTTGGCGCAACAGATATAGGACACATCCGTCGCCGATTTCCGGGTAAAGACCGGGAAGTCGCGTACGCTATCGATTTGCGCGCGCTTCACTTCGGTATCCCAATATGCCCCTTTGACCAGTCGCACCATAATCTTACGGTCATGATTGCTGGCCAGCGCATACAACCAATCCAACACCCGTGCGGCACGTTTGCCATAGGCCTGTACCACGACACCAAAACCATCCCAGCCCGCAAGATCGGGATCAGAGAAGACGCGCTCAATCACATCCAACGATATATCCAAACGGTCGGCTTCTTCGGCATCGATGTTCAGGCCCATGTTTGCGTTCTTGGCTTGCATCGCCAAAGCTTTCACTGAGTCGACCAATTCGGTCAGAACGCGTTTTTCTTTGGGCAATTCGTAGCGCGGATGCAGGGCTGACAGTTTGATCGAAATGCCTGGGTTTTCACGAATGTCCGACGACTTGCAGTGTGCACTCAGGTTTTCAATCGCGTCCTTATAGGCATCGAAATATTCGGCTGCATCGCTTGCAGTCAAAGCGGCTTCACCCAACATGTCATAAGAATAAGTGTAACCTTGGCCTTCCCATTTCTGGCCTCGCCGAACGGCTTCGTTGATGGTTTCGCCCAGAACGAACTGATTGCCCATTTCCTTCATGGCACGGGTCACAGCGCGCCTGATGACAGGTTCGCCCAAGCGTTTAACAGCACCGTGCAACGTACGCGCAATACCCGTGGTACCTGCGTCGTCCTCGTCCAAGACTTTACCGGTCAACATCAATGCCCATGTGGATGCGTTGACCAACGATGAGCTGGAGTGCCCCAAATGCGCGCCCCACGCTGACGGTGCGATTTTGTCTTCAATCAAATCGTCCATGGTTTCCGGATCGGGCACACGAAGGAGTGCTTCGGCCAAGCACATCAGTGCGACACCTTCTTCGGTCGAAAGACCATATTCAGCGAGGAAAACCTCCATCAAGCCAGGCGCTTCGTCGGTGCGTATTGCGGATACCAGCTTTGCTGCATCCGATGCGATGTCAGCGCGGGTGGTTTCTGAGATCGCCGCTTCTGCCGTCAGGCCAGCAACAATGTCACGCTCTTCGGCCCGATGGGCCTGTTGAATAGACGTCCGTAGCTCATTTAAATTATGCATGGATTTCACAGCCTCCCCAAAATTTTCCAGATACTAGCATCACTGAAACAGCTGTTTTTCTTTATCATTGAGTTTTTAAAGGTGATTTTACTGAAATATTAGATTATTAAAGTGCTTAATATGGATAATTCATCAAATACCGGGTCACTTGATCGGTTTGACCGAAAAATCATTGATATTTTATCGACAGAAGGGCGCCTCTCGATAACTGAGCTGGCAAAGCGCATTGGGCTATCGACCAGCCCCTGTCAGGTCCGGTTAAAAAGGCTTCAAGACCAAGGCTATATTCGCGGTTATCGCGCCATTTTAAACCCGGAAAAACTGCGATTAGAACACGTCGCCTTTACCGAAGTGAAGTTAGCGGACACAACGGAACGCGCCCTGAACGCCTTTAATAACGCGGTACTCAAAATCCCTGAAATCGAACAGTGTCATATGATTGCCGGTGCGTTCGATTACCTGCTGAAAGTACGCACCACAGATATCCAAGCCTACCGACGTATCCTTGGCGAGACGATCTCAAACCTGCCGCACGTTGCGAATACGTCCACGTATGTGTCGATGCAGTCGGTGAAGGATGCTGGGCCTTAAAGGCAGACCAAATCGAGTGGATGGCGGCTCAAACGCTCTACACCATCATCGGTCACCAGCACAGAATGCCCCCAACACATTGCCAATCCGGCATCTGAGTCCATCAAGATCATGTGCATGAAGAACACATTTCCTGCGTTCATGATCAACGGGTTTCCTTCATAGAACATAGGGAAATCAACCCAGATAGGATTGTAAACCGCACCCATGCCGTATCCACAGGCATTCAGGCGTGCATGTTTAAGGCCATGACGATCAAAGGTTCGCGCATGCGCATCGAATACATCGCCCATGGGGGCACCCGGTTTAATCGCCGCTTCGCAGGCTTCTAATGCTTCGGTTGCTGCAGCATGCATTTTTATTTGTGTATCATTCGCCGGGCCAATAATAAGCGTCCGCATCATGGCCGCATGATACCGCCGCCATGCCCCTGACCATTCCAACGTCAACTGATCGGATGCATCCAAATATCGGCGACCCGATTGGTACCGACACAACAACGCCGCGTCGCCTGATCCGATAATGAATTCGTTCCCGGCGTAATCGCCGCCTTCGGCAAAGACGCAGCCTTGCATGGCGGCAAGGATATCACCTTCGAATGCCCCCACATGCATCGCTTCGATCGCTGCGTCCAGGGATAAATCCGAAAGCTCAGCTGCCTTTCGCGTGAACGCAATTTCGGCGGGGCTCTTGATCCGGCGCAAGGTCGCAATCAGATCGGATGATTCTATTAATTCTGTGCCATCAACGATAGCGGAACGCACCAGATCACCATTGAACGCGGTGAGGCCCGCCGTTTTGGTCTCGATCCCCAGCTTCTTGCCGTAAAGCCCGAGGTCTGTGAGTAGCGCCTGCAAAGCCATGGCAGGGTTAACGCCCTCTATATCTTTCCAAATATGGATATGGTCGTCAGACAACGTTGAGGTCTGTTGAGCTTGCCTAAGATCCGGTGCGCGTGTCAGCAAGTGCACATCACCGTTCGCAGACAAAACCATGCACTGGAACATGGCAAAGCCGAAGGTATCGTAGCCGGTCAGCCAATACTGGCTCTCGGGTGCGAACAATAGAATTCCATCCAGACCCGCTTCAACAACGCTGATTTTGGCCGCATCGACACGTGATTGATACTCTGATGTTTCGAAATGCAACATGCCCTACCCCCTATGTCGTTCTCACACGTTTCGTGGCATCATGACGTGGAACGATTAAGCTGTATACCTTAGTGACGCGCAGATTGGAGCTTTGAGCACGATGACATCTACAGAAAAAAATATTCCGGAAAGCGTCGTTTGGACAGGCAATATTCCGTTCGATAAAGGACGCCATCATCGCGCCAAGATTGGCTACGTATTACTGGCCACAGAACAAACCATCGAAGACGATGTGATGGCATTGTGTCCACCCGGTGTCGGGATGCATTTCTCTCGCTTAGCCAGTTCAGATATAATCACCAACGAAACGCTGGCTGCACAAGCTGACAATCTGGCACCTGCAGCAGCATCACTCTTGCCGGATGGCAGCCTTGATGTTGTGTGTTACGGCTGCACATCTGGATCATTGGTAATCGGTGAAGAACGTGTCCATGCGGAACTCAATCGCGGCGCACCTAACGCAAAAGCTACATCACTCATTTCGGGTGTGATCCGTGCCCTCCGCGCCGTTGACGCAAAGCGTATTGTCATCGGCAGTCCTTACATTAGGGCACCTCTAAAAATACCCGACTGACACAGAGTTGGCCAATATAGGCC
>ENA-UOXV01003596-UOXV01003596.1-marine-metagenome-genome-assembly--contig:-NODE-3596-length-18644-cov-5.573888_pt1 | contig 18644 bp, 16 predicted proteins | sample MGYA00238165_ERZ766961 | MGnify/ENA primary metagenome ERZ766961 (study PRJEB28924, sample SAMN03173240) | marine metagenome | biome: Marine; feature: Water; material: Subsurface seawater | place: North...
GGGGGGGGGGGGGGCGCGGGGCGCGGGGCGCGGGGCGCGGGGCGAGCGTGCCTGCGCGCGGGAGCGGGAGCGTCTTGCCGAGCAGCGCGGCGCGGAGGCGCTGCACGAGCTCGGGGTACGGACGGTGCAGGGGCGTCGGTCGCGCGCCCCACACCCAGTCAGCGAGATACACCTGCCGCCGCCCGGGTGCGGTTGGCGCCGGGCGCCGCCGCCGCGCGGCGCGCGCGCCGGGCGCGCGACGCGCGGGGGGGCGCGCGCCGGGAGAGATGACCTTGCCGGGTTGGCGAAAGAGGAGGCGGTCGCGAGGGAAGCCGAGGAGGCGGAGGAGCTCGGCGGACCAGGAGTTGTCGAATGAAGCGTCGAGGAGGAGCGAGCCGTGCGGCGCGCCGCGCGGATCGTCCATGTCCATCTGTAGCAGCAGCAGCTTGGGGAGCGTCTCGGCTAGGAAGTGGTAGTACGCATGACTTGACCGCTGAAGGAGCGAGAAGATCTTGTCCCGGTACTCGTACGTGTGCCCCGAGCGCGCCGGCGTGCCTCCGTCCTGCCGCGGCCGCAGCGGCCGCGTCACCGGCGTGCGGGCCGTGCACCACGCGGCGGCGCGAGAGCAGGGCAGCGAGGATTGAGGCGAAGGGAGGCAGGGGGAGGCAGAGGACCTTGGACTTCCAGCCCTGCCAGCCCATGGCCTCGGGCCAGTCAAGTCCCCACCGCACGACCGCCTCGCTCCGCTGCGACGCGTGCCGCACGGGGCGGTCTGCGCGCGCGTTTCGGGCGCAGGCGTTTCAGGCGCATGCGTAGGAGGCAAGGTCGGGGCGGCGCGAGGGGGGGGGCGGAAGGGCGGAAGGGCGGAAGGGCACCGAAGGAGCGTCGATGGGTGAGCGCCTCCGGGCGGGTGAGGATGTCGGACCACTCACCCTCCAAGTCCCACACCCGTTCCGCGTCGAAGATGAGGCCCTCGTAGCCGATCGCCCCGCACCGCAGCTGGAAGGTGTACGCCCACACCCACTCCTGCTCCAGCCCGTTCGCTGCCGCGCGCGCCGCAGGGGCCCGTGAGCGCCGCCAGTGCCAAGTCAGCCGGCGCCAACAACCTCGAGGCGTCGGCGGCGGGTACTGGCCGGGGCAAGCTACCGCGAACGGCGGTGAAATTCATCAAACTTCCGGGTGGGGTGAGCGAAGCTTTTCCCATCTCCTCCGGCGTCAACGCCGCCCAGTTCTTGAGTTTTCCCAGGTGCCTGCGGCGAGGCCAGCAGTCAAAGTGTATCAGGATCCAGGTGGGGAAGAGGCGAGCATCATCTGCTCAAACATCATCAGCACCTCGCTCAACCCAGTGGCGCGGTAGGCCTGAGGCGCAGACACCACCCTCTTTACCTTACTGACACCCCTTCGAGGGCGTAGACATCTTTCACAATCTTGAGTGTGACGTTGCGGAACGGAGGCCCGCCGTCCTCAGATGCTAACAAGGGTCATGCGTCAGGGAACGCAGCGAGCTCTGCAACTGGCGCTGGTCCGGCTACAGGGTTCGCCAGATAGCACCCCTTAAGGTTTGACTCACCCGGTCCGGAGCTGCTGGGGAAAGGGCTGCCGGCCTTGACGCTGGTGGCGTTGTCCGAGGATTCGGACGAGCTGAAAGTCGGAGGAGCAAAGCGCGGGGAGCAGAACGCAGCATGGGACGCCAGCAGTACTGGCACCACCCAACCACGGTATGGCGCCATCGTCGTTTGGGTCAATCGATTGGTGCGTCCCCCTACCTCCCCCCCCCCCCCCTTCCCAATGCGGGCCTCGGGGTCCCACTCGCTTCTTGCGCCGCCTGCCCCACCCGGTTGCTCGGGGTGAGAGAATCGCACGAGCCCGCCTCAGGCCCTCGCCCCCATCTGGAATCCGACATCGTGGGTGGGGTGAATCGAAGCTGGCACGGCACTTCTCAGGGCGTGGGGCGAGAGCCCACGCCAGGACCGCCTGTCTACTGCTGTACCTACTTGCAGCTCTCCTGAGAAGAATTGGCAGTATCACTGTTCCGAAGGAAGGCGGGCGAGAAAGAGTGCACAGCCTGGGGATGTCGTCCTCGTCGGATCCCAACTCCGACAACGAATCCCGAAAAGTTTTTGAAGCGGAAAAGCATGGTGCCCCTGTTGCACAAGCATCGCTGGAGATTGAGGCAAGTTCGAGGTCTCTTGAGTCCGAATCTGCGTCGATCCTTCCTTGCAAGCGTGGACAAAGTGAGAAAGATGGGGAAGACTGTGAGGGCGAGGCCCCGTCAGGGGGCAGCAAAGCCACTGCACGGTCAGACGAGAGCAGTAGATCGAATCTCCCGCTAGTGTCGGTAGTGTCCAGTGCCTGACTCGAGATTCTTTGAAAGCGCTTGTTGTTCGCATTTCGCTGTTCTGACTGCTTTGCACCGACGAAGGTGATCATCCCGTGCCACAACGCAATGCCGTGGCTGGACGCCGCGCTGGCGTCCTGTGCCGCGCAGGACTACGCTGGGGAAATTGAGATTTCTGTCTACGACGACGCGTCGACGGATGGGTCCGACGAGTGCGTTCGCGCCTGGCGCGACCGCACAAGCGCTGCTCCCACAGGCTCCGCAGACCACACGTCGCGCAGCAGCAGTGGGAGCAGGAGCGAACCACAACTGAGGAGACTGCGATGGGTGTGCAGCGGGCAGCGATGGCCTGAAACGGAGGGGAGCGCGCCAGACGCCCGCGCGGGCGGCGCCGGGCGCGCGCGCAACCGGGCGGTGGCGCAGAGCTCGGGCGCATTCCTCTGCTTCCTCGACGCAGACGACGAGATGCTCCCTGAGCGGGCGCCGCCCCGCCCCGCCCCGCTGCCCCCGCTACACGCCCGGGGCGCGTGGCCCGGGCGCGTGACCGTCTTGGCTGGTGCGCGCGCCACGGCAGATATCGCGGCAGCTGGCAGAGGCGCGGCGGAACCCGCGGGCGCTGGTGGGCGGCGGATTCGTCAAGGAGCCGGCGGGGTCGACGGAGCACTACGCGCGGTGGGCCAACGAAATGTCGGAGCGGGAGCTGTGGCTGCAGCAGTTCCGGGAGGTCACGCTCATCCTCCCGACCTGGTTCATGGCGCGCGCCGCTTTCGAGGCCGCGGGGCGCTTCCCGGAGGCCTCCCCGGAGGCGGAGGGGGAGGCGGAGGACCTCTTTTTCTTCCACGCCCACATCGACGCCTTCCTCGCCGCCGCGCGCGCGCAAGCAGGCGAGGGCGGCGCCGGGCGCGCCGCGGAGCCCGCGGGGCACGGCTGCCTAGTGCGGGTCGGGGACGCGGCGTCGCCCGTGCTGCGTTACCGCTACCTGGAGAGCTCTGGGTCGTGGCGCACCCCGCGCCGCAAGCTGCTCAGCATCCGCGCGCGCGCCTTTGAGCGGCGTGTGCTGGGGGCGGGCGGCGAGTGGGCGCGCTTCACGGTGTGGGGCGCGGGGCGCGACGGTCGGCAGTTCATTGGGGAACTGTCCCCCGCGGCGCGCGCGCGCATCCGCGCGATCTGCGACGTTGACCCCAAGAAAATCGGCAGCGAGTACTACAACCACCGGCTGAAAGACGGTCCGCCGTGCCGCCTCCCGATCATCCACTTCTCGGCGCCGCCCCACCCCGCGCCCCGCCCGCCGCGCCGCCGCCCGCCCGCGCCGCTGCCCGCGCGCTGAGCCACGGGGCGGGGACAGCAAGTCACCGGACCGGTGGTCGTGTGCGTGTCGCTGCGCCGCTTCAGCAACGAGGCCGAGGGCGAGCTCGAGCGCAACGTGCGGCAGCTCGGGCGCACCGAGGGCGAAGACCTCTGGTACTTTGTCTGAGTGTGGCGGCTCCGCTGCAGCGGTCGTCGCGTGTGCGCGCTGCCCACGGTCCCGTGGTGCAGAGGCGCGTGTGTTTGAACGGATTGTGGGTGAGCGAGGCGTCTTTCTTGTGCAGCGACAGGAGTTGAGGGGTGAACGCAATTTTCGACACACTCACAAGGATGGCCACGCATTGCGCCACGTCTCGAGATGTCCGCGCAGGCTCCACTCCCTCCTTCCCAAGGCACCTCCGCGTACCTATTTCGCCCCCTACACCATAGCGACCACGGCTTCTGCCGTGGGAGCTTCAGCCCATGGTGGTGAGGGTGTCCTCGTACTTCATGTCGCCCGAGAAGATGGTCTCCATGCAGTGCTTCGCCTGGAGGACAACGAGCGAAAGGGCTCAGTATCGTAGGATCATGGGATCTGCGTGCAAGGGGCGTGCGGGGTGCGGTGGAAGCGCCCCCACGGCTGCGGCTGGCTGGAGAAGCGACCTCCATCTGAGTGTAGTACGAAGTGGTGCACCAGTGGATCGCGAAGGCACGCTGCCCCTGCTCCGACATGCGGCCAAGGTCCCTGGAGTCGTATGGAAGCCCCAGTCAGTACGTGGTCCCTGAAACAAGTGAGCGTACCACGCTCTCGCAACTGCCCTTCGGCCGCCTGCAACTTCTCTGGCCCTCCGTGACTCCGTGACAACACCAGCCAATGCACCACTCATCCGTCCAAGCGCACAGTGGCTACTGGTAGTGCCCTCTGCATGAAACTAGATGGAAAAGCTAGACCATGTCGGGTCATGTTGCACTGGCCGCCCGGGGATGCCGGATCAGGACGCTTAGAGGATGCATGTGGCAGCCGCAGGCTGGGCTGGTGCATACAGAGCCTGCGTCTCCTCAGCAGGGGCGATGTTGAGGTCGTGCAACTGGCGCAGCGTGTTGAACCTGCAAATATGAAACATGATTGAGTGCATCGTTGTGCCTGCATGTTGACTGCTCAGCGGGAAGGCTTGCAACAACGGTGCGGGTGCCAACATGGTGCTGTGCTGTTTTGGGAGAGGTAGTATTTTCACCGTCTTACACTAAAACCAAACGCTGCTGACTTTACACTGGCTCCCAAAGCTCGAGTCCAAGGTGGTCAAGTGACGGTACCAGAAGGCCAGGCGTCTTCGACCTGGAGAAAAACCAGTTGATCGGTAAGGAATAGGTGACAAGAGATGGGGAGCAAGTCGCGGCCACTCTCCGGCCTGCAAAAGCAGGTACTTGGGTTGTTCCGAGAGGCGCTTCGGGTCGCAAGAACGAAGGACCCAGCTGCGCAGGAAAGCCCTGCTCCATGCGTTGCAAGTTGCGTGTTTGGGGAAACTAGAATTACTGGTTGAGTCATGTCGGGTCTTCTCTCTGGCACGGCGTGTCTGCCTTCATTTGCTTGTTTGGCTTTAAACCTGAGCCCCATGGTGATGATCGCGGGAAGGACTTGACATGTTCTTGGTTCTCGGCACTCAGCAGAGTGGTAATTGGCAGATGGATATTGTGGCGGCTGCACGGAGAGAATTCAAGAAGGGCAAGGATTTGGCGAAGAACGACTATGAGTGATTACCATCTCTCGGACCCATATGCATTTCATCCATTGACATTTGTGCATATCAGAGGGCAGCTAGCACAGCCAGGCAATCCTCTCGCGTTTTGGTCTTCGAACACTTGCGACTTACTGAAGTATATCCGAACTCGACTGGGTAGGCGCATCGAGTATCTTCTGCGGCGTGGACGAAAGCAGCTCGACCGTATAAGGCCAGAGTCTGTTGGCGGAGTCAAGAATGTTGAGTCCTCTCGATGACCTTCGTCACAATGAAAATTCTTGAACGTTTCCATCTTCCCTTTTAGGAGAGGGCGGGCCCGTGCTGTTTCGGCAGCTAGGTATGCTGAGCCGAGAAGCGTGGGACGAGGAGGGGCGCCTCGGTTGCCGTTTGGATGGTTGCTCGGCCCCACCGATCGGGCAGGCTCGCCTCCAAGTCGGGGTGTTCATCTTCAAGGAGTTAGTGGGAACGCCCATTGGGAGGTGGCCTGGGGTTTCTTCCGCAGACTGACTTTGTGGCGGGGGTACGTGAGGTCTCAGCTTACGAGCGCGCTCGCAGCTGGGACGAATCGAGTTTCCAGCGGCTGTTGGAGAAGCGTCCACCCGATTGGTATCAAGAGCAGTTGGCGGTTGGTGCGAGCTTCCCGGACGCAGTGCAGCTGGATCGTCGTGCCCTGCCGCGCTCTCTCAGTCTAGGCCGTTCCAATTGAGCGAATCTTCTCAACAGAAGGGCTGGCTGACGGAGGGCGAATGGTCGCATGACGGATGACTCACCAGTGAACCAGCAAGGACGAAGACGTAACGTGAGCGAAAGGGCTTAATACAGCGAGGTGTACAGTTGGTGTGAAGTTTGCCTAGTGAGGCATTAGTAGTAACTGGGAAGACCAAACTGTTCCGCTTAAAGCCTCAAACCAAAAGCCTGACTCAAACCTCTCGTACTTTTGTTCTTGTGCGTAGTTTCAAACTGCAAAGCTGTACCGACTGTGTGTCCATCCTGACAATGTACAACGACGCTTTTCGGGTCAGATATTTGACTCGCTATGTTGCCACCAGCGTTTGTGACAGCATCACCGGATAACAGTGTATCGTGTTTCCCCCCCTTTTTTTCGATCTTTTACCGCTATCACGGCTTTTGATCTTTTCTTCAAATCTAATTCGTTGGCAAGGCTCACATACCAGCGCTGCTGAGTCATATGAGCTCCACATTAGGTCGTGAGCTTCATGCTAGACTTCTGCACATTCATGGAATTGGTCGCTCACGTGTGACTCTTTGCGTTTCCCTCTTTCTTGTGATACTGCTGTCTCCGTCTCTCACAAGAATGTAGCTCGCTGGGGAGATGTGGTGCATGTGATGATGAGATTTTATTTCCAGTGCAGTCACAGACGCTCAAACGCCTTCCTCCGCCCATCAAACAGGCACAGCCGACTCAACGGTGACCCGCAGCTGTGACGCGTACTCACGTACATCTCGTCTGCAGTGTGCCATACGCACACCGACTCCGTGATCCGTTTGTCTCGACCTGCCCTGCACACTGGACGGGGGGTACACGATGAATGGCTCCAAGCACACAGGTGGCGCGTGGCTACGGCAGCGGGGTGTCCCAGGCGGCGATTTCGAAGACGGTCGGGCGCTCGGCGGGCTCGCTGCGGAGCAGCTTGCGCGCCGTCGAGGCCAGCGGACTATTGCGGGAGCAGTCTTCGACGGCGGCAAGCACCTCCTCCTGCGAGAGCGCGGCGGAGGCCCATCTGCCCTCGGCCGCGTGGCGCCGCTCGGTCGGGACGCCCGAGATGAGCTCGAGCAGGATGCAACCCATCGACCAGAGGTCGTCCTCCGGCGCCATCGGCCGCCCCTCCGCGCGCTGCGGCGACGAGCCGACCGGAAGGGTCCCGCTCGAGCTCTCCATCCCGAGCAGCACCCCGAAGTTCCAGAGCTTGAGCTTCGACGCCCGCCCGTCTGTGATCACGACAGTGCGCGAGTTCAGGTTCCAGTGCCCGAAGCCGCGGCGGTGCAGGCCCTCGAGGCCGCGCGCGATGGTCGAGAGAACGAGCTCGCAGCGCCCCTTCTCGAAGCCGCCCTGCTTCCCCAGTACCTCGGCGAGCGTGGGGCCCTCGACGAGGTCCTTGACGATGCACAGCGTCTTGTCGCCGGAGAGAAAGCAGCAGCGGAAGTTGGGGATCGAAGGGTGGTCCGTCGAGAGCAGCTGCAGCACCCGCCGCTTCATCACCGCCAGCGGCGTCCCGGCCTTCTCCGCCTTGCGGATGTTGATGCGGCGCACCGCAAAGCTGCGCCCGCCGTGCGCCGGAGAGACCATGCGGTACGTCTTGCCGAAGGGGTCGGTGTGCAGGAGCGCGGCGTCGGCGTCCTGCTTGTCGGGCGCGTACTCGAGCTGCTCCTCATTCACGCTCACAAAGTTGGGGTGCAGCCACGTCGACTTCTGCTGCACGTGCATAATGTGGCGCAGGATGCGGCGGTGCATGGAGAAGTACTCGCGGCGCTGGCGGACGTCGCACGTGACGAACACGATCCCCTCGCAGCGCCCGTCGCGCAAGTTGCCCTGCGCGACGCCCGACAGGTCCGCGTGCATTTCCTCCCGCGCCACCCCCCTTCTGTGCGTCGTCACCGTGAGGTCCGCCGACTGCGGCGCCCCGCCCGCGGCCGCTACCTGCGCGAGCAGCCGCTCCAGCCCCTCCTTGGTCGGCTGGAGCACTACCTGCGCCAGGTGCCGCCCCTCCGCCGCCTTGGCCTCGATCCCGGTGAGCGCCTCCGCGACCCTGCCCCAGTGCTCGATGGTGCCGTCCAGTCGCGTCGACCACACCACCATACCTCCCGTGTCGTCGAGCACCGCGGCGCTCAGGGGCCGCGCCGCCGCCTCTGAGAGCATGTCGCCGACGAACACGGCGAGCGCGGCGCCCGCGGCGAGTGCGGCGGGGAGCCACGGGCGGGGCGCGGCCTTGACGAGCACCTCGGCGATCGCCACGCGCGGGTGCAGCGTGCCATCGCGGCGGTCGATCGCCCCCGCCACCCCGCGCGCCTCCCTCCCCGCCCTGCCGCGCCGGCCGTCAGCAAACTGGTCAAACCTCCACGCCGTGTAGCCTCCGCCCGCGGCGGGCTGGGCGGGCTGGGCGAGCGGGGGCGGACCATCGGGCGGCAGGGAGCTCGCCCGGGCGGAACACGAGGATGGCGCCCCCCCCGCCGGGTGCGGGGGCGTACAGACACCCCGCCGAGCGCAGCGCCTTGGGCAGCGCGAGCGCCGCGGGGGGGAGCGGGAGCTCGCTGAGCGCCTGCACTGCCGCCGCCGCCTGTCCGGGCGCGAGCCGCTGCGCCAGCGCCTGAGCGATGGCGAGTGCGGCCTCCTCGCCCGGCGTCTCGCCGTCGCACACCACCTGCTCCTTACCGGCGGCGCCCACCACGACGCAACACCCGAGCGTGTCGGGCTCGCAGAGCCCGAGCACCGACGACCCGGGCGAGCACAGCGCGGCGGCGCCGGCGCTGGCGAGGTTGTGGGCGATGTTGAGCTTGATGCGCGCGGCCCGGAGGTGCTGCAGCACGCGCGTCTGCTCGCCTAGGACCGTGAGGCGCGCGGAGAACGCCTGGCACAACATCTCGGCCGCGAGGCGCGGGTGCGCCCCGAGACGCATGGGCCCGCGCCCGTGCGCACACAACATTCCCCAGAGCTTGTCATTCTGCATGAGCGAGATCGTGAGCGATGAGCGCATGCCCCAGACGCCCATCTGCTCCAAGTAGCAGTTGTGCATCGTTTTGAGGCTTGACATTGAGAGCGCGATTTGGTTCGGGTCCAGGGCAGGGTCTTCGGTAAGGAGCGCCGCAGGCGAATCCTGCGCCCCAAGGCGCCCACTTCAGCGTGCCCTGCGACTCAGCAGAGGGGGCGAGTGTACATGCGCGTACGCATTTCTGCAGGTGGTTTGGGGGCACCATTGCGTCGACGACTACAGACGACATCTTTTTCTGGTGACGCACACGCGCGCTGGTCGCGACGTCCGTCGCGGGCCAGTGCAAGTTCAGCCAGGCGTCCTTCACCGCTTTGCAGCGGCGCTCGGCGATTACGTGACACGTTCGGTCCTCGAGAAACTTGAAGACCAACACCCGGTCGTACCCGAAGATCTTGAACACCTCCCACGAAACCTGCGATGTGTCCGACCACTCCGTTGATCGACTGCGTCTCGCGACAGCAGGTGCACAAAGTACAAGGATGGTAGCATTGAGCAAGGTCGGGGCAGTGGAAGAGATGGGGTTGAGGCCACACATGCTGGGCGAGCTCTGCCTCGTTGTTGCAGGATTCGAGAGCGGCCGCGGCCTGCTGCGCAGCCTGAAAGGTGCCGGATTCGCTGACGACTGGGTCGATCTCCTCGACGTCCGCCAGCAGACCATTTGGACCGCGTGCGAGCTGAACAGTCACTGCTGCACAAATGCTTCCGATTGGCTGGAGAGCCACCTCGAGCGTGAGCGGCGTGAGATGCGAAATGTTGGCGCCCGGCGCCAGGGCCCCCTGCAACGCGTCTGGCTTCGAAAAGAGCGTCGTAAAGGCCTTGCCGAGCAGGCCTTCGGGCGTCCCGCGGAAGAGCATCACCGCGTTCGACGACACTGCTTTGATTCGCGCACCTGGGCCCTCCTCCAGTAGGAAAAACACGCCGTGCCCCTGCACCTTCCCCGGGAAGCCCGTGACTTGGGTGTACACCTCGCAGTACTCTTCCGACAGTGGTTCCTCCGCCTGCCAACATGAGCGGGGTGAGCGTGTCAGGTAAGATTCTGCTTCTTTCTAGCATGTGCACACCACAGCGCTCGTCGAGGCGCACGGGCCACGGGAGCACGCCAAGTGCTGACCTGGTCGTCCTTGCCGCGAGCTGCCCTGGCAACCCCGCGCTCATAGGCATTCCTGCAGCCCCAACCAACCCGCGATGCTCAAGCTTGGGCTACATCAGGTGCGTTGCGCAAATGAGCCGCCTTGCCCATCGCTCTAGGGCACCCAAGGCCTGATTTGCAGGTTTGTGCGGGGATGCTCACTGAACGCCGGCATGCCAGTCAGATTGGAGGTAGCTCCCGAGCATTTCCATCTTGATGTTCTGCGAACCGTCAAAATCTCACAACAACACTGTGCAAATTGGCGGCTGGCCGTGGGGAGCACTGGCGCCGCTTGCTAGCGAGTTTGCCCGGCTCGCGAGAGATGCGCCCTCTGCCGCTCGCGGAGATCACTTGAAGAGAGTCGCCCTTTTTTATCAACGGCCCGCATCAGAATCGGGTATCCGGCTCTTCCTGGATTTCGCTTCGCGATCTCGATCACACGAGGCCGCCGTGTCCGCCCGCTGTGCAAGCGGAAGCAAACCTGAATGGTTGTGGCGTTTGCGGTGTCTTCAGCGACTTCCTTTCGCGTTTCTCTGCGCCCACGTGGTGTCATCTCGGTGCACGGTGCGCTTCTCTGCACTCAGGTCTTTAACGTCGCTGCCTTCCCGGCGGGCCGCTTGGCGCAGCTCCGTTCCCCGACAAATCGCGTATCGCAACTTCCCGGGCGGGTGTCACAGCTTCGAGGCGGGTGTTCCATCTCTATGACTTCCATTCTGCACGACGGACTTTACGCCGAAAAACAAGCGGTGACTTGGGAGAAGGATGGTGCGGCGTACGAGATCGGCGGCTGGTACGCCGACCCCCCCACGTTCACCGAGATGCCGCATAGCTGGGCGCCGAATGATGTCACGGGACGGAAATGCAGGTCGGACTACAAGATTGCTCCGGGGGCCAAAGACGATTCGCAGCCGCCTGGAAAAGAAGACACCGATTGGGTGATCCCCGCTTGCAATCTGAGGCCCCGGGAGCCTTGTACAGCTTCCCGTGCTTGAACTTGATACACATGGTTGCGTACTGTATTTGTCCTTGACACACGGGCATCTGATCTGGGTGTAGGTCGATGAGCTGGACCTGGAGGGGGCGATTGAATTCGACCCGCCAATGCCCGAGGGTGTGCCCAAGCACAAGCCTCGCACCCTTGTGTTGTACGGCAGCCTGCGCCCAGAGTCCTTCTCACGAAAGCTGGCATATGAGTGTGCTCGGGTATGTTTGCCCGCACTAAGTTTGATCGAACGCTTTCCGAGCTAAAGAAATTGACCACAAGTGTCGGGGATGAAATGCCTGCGGGCGCCGGTCTCGCATAGGCCCCAGCTGATTCTTGTTAAGCTCAGATCCTCACGCGACTCGGATGCGACGTGCGAGTGTACCACGCTCAGGGGCTGCCGTTGCGCGACCCTGCGATCGAGAGCCACCCGAAAGTCCAGGAGCTTCGGCAGCTCTCCGATTGGAGTGAGGGCCACGTGTGGGTTTCGCCTGAGATGCATGGCGAAGTGACAGGGACTTTCAAGTCACAGATCGACTGGCTTCCTCTCAACACAGGGTCCGTTCGCCCGACGCAGGGCCGGACCGTCATGATTGCACAGGTGTCCGGTGGCAGCCAGTCGTTCAACGTTGTGAATACGCTTCGCAAGCTCGCACGCTGGATGCGCATGCCGTGCGTGACGAACCAGTCATCGGTGCCGAAAGCGTGGAAAGAGTTCACCGAGGAAGGACGCATGAAACCATCCGAACTGCGGGACCGCGTTGTGGATGTCTGCGAGGAGTACTACAAGTTCACCCTCCTGATGCGCCCCTACGCCGACTTCCTCGTCGACAGGTTGGCTCTGCCTGCTGCAGTGCTCAGGCATGGAAACGCGCTCTGCGGTGCTGACACCCTCTTGCGTCAGGTACTCGGAGCGCAAGGAGAAGATGGAGAAGGGCCGCCTTGCGACGCAAGCGGAGAAGGAGGCCGAAAAGGTGTGCGCATCTGAAAACCACGGTGGTGCGCTACGCTAGTATCTTATGCGCGCTGATAGATGGCCGCTGACCGCTGAAATTTCCGCACAGGACGCACTCATGAAAGAGGTGAAAAAGAGTATGACGTGAACTTGTTGACGGCTAGACACGGAATCGTGCTAGCAGTCTGTCGACGATTCCGTGCTAGCAAGCACGAGCGAAGATCCTTTCAGATGTATTATAATGCCATGCAACATTATTACACGCATATCCTTGTTCCTCCGGTCTCACTTACTCTCCACGGGCTTGTCGACATTCTCATGCGTGTGCCCAGCTGGAAGTGGGAAGCCATCAACTGCTTCGCCGAAGCGCACGACAACCTTGTCTGGCGTCGCTTCCGCACTCTTCACGCCAACAACAGCCTTGATAATAGCCTTTGCAACTTCCTTGCGGACTGCTGCTGTTCGGCAGGCCTTTGGGAGCCAAGTGACCTGCGGGAATGCGCGAAGACACATGCTCTCACACGCCGTCGTCACGGAAGCCGACAGAGAAAGCCTGACGAAAAATGCACGATCAGAGGGAAATTGGCGGGGCTATATCGGAACCTGAATGACGGGCATCTTTGCGTCTTTCGACCGGAGTGGTTTGCTGAACCCTTGGAGAAGGGCGGTACGCAAAAGGGTGGGGCCACCTCCTGTCTCCACAAACTGTTTACTAGTCGGTTTTAATAATATCGTACCTACCTCTCCTGTCCGATGAGGCGGGTCGGTAAAATCGAAATGTTTTTTTCAGTCAGAGGTCAGAGAGGGGTTGGGAGGCAAGCGTGTGTTGTGGCAGCCGTCGCTGGCATGCCACCAGCCTCCAGACCCTTTACACATCAAGTGCTTGGCATCCTCCGGGCAGAGCCGGGAGAAGAAGTAGCTGCTGTGAGTCAGGGTGGGAATGTACATGACAAGCGGCGCTTCGACCATCCGGCTCTGCGCCGGTCGACTGACGTCCCATGTGCTGCCGGCTGGGATCTAGATGAGCGAGGGGAGCTACCGCGTGGACGGAGAGTCCAATGGGCGCGGCTGTTGCTGGTGGCAATGTTGCTAGGTGAAACCAAAGTCTGAATATTCCTGGTTTTTCCGTAGGACCTGCTGGACGCTGCTGTATCACCTCATTCGCACGATCGCGTTCTGGCCGTGTCCCCATTCCTTCTCTCACTTTTCTGCCCTCAGGGACGTTTGTGCCAGTGCATGGGCGACAATGCCTCAAGGCAGACGTCAAATACTCGGCGCCTCCAAACGAGAAATTTGAGACGGCATTCCGCCCCTCCCCGTGCCCCACAGTTCCCGCATGGATTTGCGGACTGGAGTGAAGTATGGGGTTGCTGACCGTTGTTGCCTTTTGCAGGAAACGGTTAAAACTGATGTGTGCAACTCCGATGTCGACAGCTGTATGATCAGGTGAGCGTGTTCCATGCGTAGGGTATTGTGATCCGCAGAGGCTCCTTGATTATTCTGATTTCCAACGGTGCGCAGGACATACACGGTTGTGGAACAGGGAGCGACCAAGGAGATCCAAGGCTTTGGGTGCGACGTAAACAATCTCTGCCAAACCGAGGAGCGCTCGGAATCTGACATCATCGGGGAGTTCACATTCACGTGTTGCTCAGACGAGGACCTGTGCAACTTCAACCAGGTGCTCGCGCCGCCGCCGCCGCCCGCGCTGATTGGACGGCCGGATTGCGGCATCGAGTCGTACACGCCCAAACCGTGGGTGGATTACAAGGGCGGGGCGACCAAGATCGAAGATCTATCCGGCTTTGTGATGCAGACGGACGCCCAAGCCATGGGGGATCTCCGCAGCAAGTGGACTTTTGGGGTGCAACCACCTAGCATCAGCTCCTTCGTCCGCACTCGAGACACCTCTTCGCCGGACTGCTATGTGTCGTCGTCCTTTGTGTCGGTACGTGGCCCTGGCTGATGTACCACTTGCACTGGCTCTTGCCAGACTTGGCCCTCACTGTGCCACGGCGCAGGAGGGCTTTTGTGGGCCCCAATACATGTACAACGACAAGGCAGAAAAGGTTTTGGATAATCTTGGGGACCACGCGCGCTCCTTTGACGGAAGGTATAGAGCGAAGATGTGCCTCGGCTCAAAAACCGAGGCGCTGTCGATCGGCAACGACTTTGCCATCGTTTCACAGCAGATCACGTTGGAGCAGTGCCGTACCAGTCTGCTTGCCAAGTGCTGCCCAACCCGCTCCGCCCACTGCTCCGTCGGCCCGCGATATATTCCTGACTGACTGACTCTTCGTTGCATCGTACGCAGCAACTTCGCGCGCGAGTGTCAGGGGATCGAAGGCATCTACAACTTGCGGCGCATTCTCGACGAGCGACGAGCAATTTTCCCTGACTGCTGCGAGGAGTACATCCACACGAATCAAGACGATCGGCGGGCCTGCAAGTGTCAGGCGGCGCAGATCTCTGCGGACTGCCTCAAGGCATGCCTGCCGCCTTCTTCTCAAAGAATAGACACTTCGTGGGATGACGCTGGTGTTGACGTGGCCAAGGCTGTTTGACTTCGCAACTGAGCCCTGCCCGCGCAGGTGTGCTGCTGCGAGACGGCTTTGATGGACGACCTCATCAACGTCCGGTGTCCAAATTTGATGAGGTTTATCGAACTGACTAAGGTGTGTGTTTTCACTATCGCCGCGATACAGCTGCATGCAGTTTCTCATGCACGCGCCACGACAGGAATTGGAGACAGCCGCCCAGCAACAGTGCTGCCGAAACCGCATCTTCGACCAGTGCCACGAGCGCAACGATTGCCGGGACACGGAATCAGAGACGGGGTACATCACGGGGCTACACGCGCTGCCTATGTGCTGCTCTTTCTGTGAGGATTTCTACGACTCAATTTGCACATACGAGGTGCGTCAGTGCCCGCGCGAAAGATCAACAACTCTGCCCGTTGCCTCCTAACGCTATTACTTTGCCCCCCGCTGACACTCGCACGTCACTGGCTCAATAGAAAACACAAGCTGGCGAGGTGATGACGATTTCGATGAAGGATCCGTGGAATATCAAGGGCCTCCAAAATTTCTGCCGCGAGGAGAAGGGTTGTTCTGAAAACCACCCGTGCTCCTTCGCACCTGTGTAGTGAAGATGCCTGCTGTCCACTACGTGGCTGTGTCGATAGCAACGACGCTTTCGTGTCACAGCTCCCTGCTCTCTGCTCCCGATTTACAACAAGCACATTTACACCACATCTGACACACCTCGCGCTCACGGAGGCGGCCGCATCAGAGCGTCGCGAGACACTGCTGCAGCGCGCGGCGCATTTCCTGCGCGCTTCCGTAGCGCCTGCTCGCGTCCTTGCGCAGCGCCTTGGCGACGATCTGGGCGAACTCGGGCGGGATGTTGAACACCACGCTCTTGAGGTTGGGCGCCTTTTGCGTAAGGTCGCCCACCAGCCCCTGCCCCCACGTGGCCCCCGTGACGGTGAACGGGAGCCGCCCTGAGACGATTTTGAAGAGCATCGCCCCCACCGAGTACACGTCCGATGCCGCCGAGAGCGCGCCGCCGTTGTATGCCTCCGGGCAGAGAAAGCCATGCGTGCCCGCCCACGTCAGTGCATCCTGCAGGTGCGCGAGCTCACCGTACATGAGCGCAAACTCGTGCAGATCGATTGCCCCGTCCGCATTTGTGTCATACTTTTCGAGCAGCCGCTGGAGCTGTGCCTCGGTCGGCTGCCGCGCGAGCGACGCGAAGCACTCGGCGAGCTGCGCCGGCGAGAGTGTGTCGCTGCCTTGCGCGATGGAGACGAAGATCTCGCCCAGCGACGCGAAGAAGTCCGCGTCCATGGCCATGGCGGAGTAGGGCAGCGCGGCGAGCTCGGCGTACATGGCACAGAACTCCTCGACGTCGATAGCCCTGTCGCCGTCCTGGTCATAGCGCTGCGTCAGCACCGCGAGCTCCTCCTCCGACAGCGCCAGCCCGAAGCTCTGCAGCAGCGCCCCAACCTCCGCCTCCCGGATGCGCCCGTCCCCACCGGCGTCCAGTGTCGCGTACACGGCCTCGATCTCGGGCGGCACCGCCGCACTGCCGCCCTGCCCGTCCAGTCCCAGCACGAGCGAAGGCAGCCCGACCGCCCGCGCCGCGCCGGTCCCACCAAGCAGACCCGTCGCCGTCCCGAAGTCGACGAGCTTGTAGCTCCAGGCGCGGGGCGAGCCCGGTGCGAGCGGTACGCGCATCACGTTCATCGGCTTGACGTCGCGGTGGAGGAGGCCGAGGGCGTGCATGCCGTCGAGCGCGGCGAGCACGTCGATCGCCGCGAGGCACGCCTCCTTCACCGCGAGCGGCCCGCGCGTCACCACCACCTCCTCCAGCGAGGTGCCCACCAGATGTTCCATCATGATCCAGCACAGCCCGCCTTTCCGTGCGACGACCCCCATGTCGATCAGCCGCGCGCAGTGCGGCACGTCGCCCAGCCGCGTCATCGCCAGGCCCTCCTTGGCCATCAGCGGCATCTCGCCGGGCTGCGGGCGGCACAGTTTCACGGCAACGAATTGAGCTTCTTCCTCATCCGGCGCAACCCGTTCGGCCATCAACACGGTCCCTGCCCCGGAAGATGGTCCCGCGCCATTCAGTGCTTGCCAAACAGCATTTCCGCTGGGCTTTTGAGTGGCTGCGCAATCATGCTGGTTGGAGGGAAAGCTTGGCGCACCGTAGGTGCCGCGCCCGAGCTCTTTGACGACACGGTATTTCGCGGTGATGTGATCAGGAAGCAGAGCCCACAGTGCCTTCGGGTCCTGCGCGCGACACGGGCTAGGTGAGAAATCCTCCATGGAGCTGTAGCCGCTGGCTGGCGCTGAGAAGGAACCTGGCACGACGCTGGACCGACGCGTTTTCCCAGCATGATCTTGATGTGCTCCTCTTTTGCTCGCGACGCCACGTTCCCGCCCGCGGGGGATCCGATCTTGGCAGAGGCTGGGGACGACCAGGGTTGCATCTGCGCCTCGCTGTAACGCGTTCGCCGGGATCCGAGGAACCCAGGCACGGGGAAAGGGCCCACTGATCTCGAGCTGGTATGATAGTATATCTGACGCTTGTACAGTCCCAGAATGCTGCCGCTTCTGGCATCTAATCCGCGTGGGCACCGATTTCGCGCTGCGACTGGGACACCCGACGCAGGGGCCGTTCCGGCGTGGTGAAAGGAATCTGCGGATGCGATGCAAGCCGCAAACACGTAAACGAGGATCCTGACTCGAGTTATCACGTTCTGGGGGAAGGCCACGCGGCCTGCCATCCCGGAAGTGGCTAAAGAAAACCCGCACCACGCCAGGTCTCCCTGGCAAGCTGAGGCCTCCTTTGATCACGAAAAATCCTTACTTGGACCAGTGAGACTCAGAGTGGATACAGAGACCGCATCTTTTCGCGGAGCCCTACGGCCCAAACAAAGGGATCTAAATAAAACCACCCCCACTCACTCCCGCGTCCTACGCCTGGTTGGCAGTCCCGCGAACGGCGGAGCGCACGCTGGGCCCGCGTCAAGCCTTCCGGGGGTACTGAAAGGCTTGCCGCGGAGATGCATCGAGACGCACGTTTCTGTGGTCTTGGGACACTACTGCTGCTTGCCACGGCTACGCCTCGATGCAGAGCGTTCGCGCTTCATGCTCCGGCATTTCTGCCGGGAGTATTATCGAGTCCCCCTGCGGCAGCCAGCCTTGCTGTTGCCCAGCCACGCACAGTCGCAGCAGCATGGCGCGGCGGCGTTTTGGCGTTAGGGATGAAGCGGAAGAACGGAGCGGGCGGGAATCAGCAGCGGGGCTTCCCGGGCGGGCGGGGTGGAGGGGCGCCTGGGATGGATGACGAGTACCTCGAAGGGAAAGCGGACCAGAAGTACGCATACGTGCAAGGCGGGTTCGCCGAGGTTGAGGCGCCGAAGCAGGGGAACAACGCGAGCATGTGCGTGCTGCAGAACTCCCACAGTGCATGTTGCAGCAGAGCTTCGACACTGCAACATGGACGGATGTGACTGTAGACAGACACGGTCGCAATGCTGTGCCCCGACGAGCCCAGACCGACCACCCCATGCAGTCACCTCACGCGTGGTGTGGCGCAGGTACTCGGCGTTTGACTCAGCGCTGCGAGCCTCGAGCTACAACATGTTCTGCTCGCCGCTCAAGCCCGTGAACGCGCCGTCGGCCTTCCAAGCCTCCAAGGTGCACATGCCTCCCAGCCTCCCACCCGCCCCTGGGCGCAGAAAGTGCTCGATGACGCGGGGGCTTTTACCCCTGCGTGCGTGCGTGCGTGCGGGCGTTCCGACTCCGCGCCCTCTCACGCGCGAGGCCGGGTGCCAGGCGAAGACGGACAAGGAGAACAAGGGCGCGGGCGCGGGCGCGTGGGCGGACGGCGACGCGTGGGCGGACGGCGTGAAGTTTGACGCTGCGATTCCCAACGAGGACCCGGCGCAGGCGCCCCCCCCCCCCCCCCCCCCCCCCCCCCCCCCCCCCCCCCCCCCCC
>ENA-UOXV01003602-UOXV01003602.1-marine-metagenome-genome-assembly--contig:-NODE-3602-length-18612-cov-5.885326_pt1 | contig 18612 bp, 19 predicted proteins | sample MGYA00238165_ERZ766961 | MGnify/ENA primary metagenome ERZ766961 (study PRJEB28924, sample SAMN03173240) | marine metagenome | biome: Marine; feature: Water; material: Subsurface seawater | place: North...
GGATTCGAACCTGCGACCCTCTGTTCCCAAAACAGATGCGCTACCAGGCTGCGCCACTCCCCGACGCGGCGAAACCTAAGAGCAACTAAGGTTTTACGCAAGCCCCGTTTTGCATCTAACAACAAATTTATACAGCGCCTTATTTATCAACCGAAAACAACGCGGCGGCATTCGGCACATATGCCCGTTTTGGTCACGGCTGCTAATTGACACAGGGGTATTTTTGTTCCTTATTTGTTCTCATTCTATTTGGAGAACAAAATGCCCCTTCGATTCACATCGCACCCTTCGAAATTGCCCCTGACGTTTTATGCGATGAAGGTCCCTGCCGGGTTCCCGAGTCCCGCCGAAGACCATGCCGAAGGGAAACTGGACTTGAATGAACATCTGGTCCGACGCCCTGCCGCGACATATTTTGTCCGTGCAGATGGTGAATCGATGCGCGATATCGGGATATTTAGCGATGATTTATTGATCGTAGACCGCAGTATTGAGCCAAGTTCCGGTGACGTTGTTATTGCCGTCGTGAACGGCGATTTGACCGTGAAGAAATTAATTAAAAGACAGCAGAACTGGGCGCTTTCGGCTGCAAACCCGAGCTATGACGATATTTTGTTATCAGACAGCGGGTTCGATATTTGGGGCGTGGTCACGCACAGCATCCGCCAACATTGTAAATCCTGATGGCGACATTTGCGCTTGTCGATTGCAATAATTTTTACGCGTCATGCGAACGGGTGTTTGAACCCAAACTTAAACACCGCCCCATTGTTATTTTGTCCAATAATGATGGCTGTATCGTTGCGCGGTCCAGTGAAGCCAAAGAGATCGGCATTCCGATGGGTGCCCCCCTGTTTAAGGCGCGCGGACTGATCAGGCGACATGGTGTCGTCGTTCGGTCATCGAACTATGCGTTGTATGGCGACATGTCGGCACGGGTCATGGATATCTTGTCCGCAGCAGTCCCCAATTGTGAGGTTTATTCTATTGATGAATGTTTTCTCGATCTTGATCACTTGTGTGTCCCTAATTTGGGCGATTGGTGCCGGGATTTGCGCCGACAGGTCCTGCAATGCACGGGGATTCCAGTTTCAATAGGCATTGGGCAGACCAAGACCCTATCAAAAATTGCCAACAAATATGCGAAAGCAACGCCCGGTGATGATGGTGTGTTTGTCATATCACCTGAGACGGTCGAGGCGTGTTTGTATCAAACCCCCATCGGTGATGTTTGGGGGATTGGCCGACGCGGATCGAAAATGCTGATCGGCAAAGGCGTTCACAGCGCGCTGCATTTCAGGGATTCCGATGATCGATGGGTCAGGCAACGGATGGGCGTTGTTGGCCTGCGTACGGTTCACGAGCTTCGCGGTATTCCATGCAGTGAATTAGAAGACATTGCCCCTGCCAAACAGGCGACATGCTGCACACGAACCTTTGCACGGGCCAGTGCCGATATGGTGGATGTCAAAAATGCGGTGCTTTCGTATGCAGAACGTGCGGTCGAAAAAATGCGTCATGCGGGCCAAGTCTGCCGTGTTGTGCAGGTTTTTATCCGAACGGATCGGCACGATGATCACGAACAGCCGTATTCGGCATCGGCATTGGAAACGCTGATCACACCGACGAATGATAGCCGGGCTGTGGTCGCTGCGGCGCTTAGGGTTTTTGCGCGTATCTGGCGCAGTGGTATTCGCTACAGAAAAGCAGGCGTTTTGTTGTTAGACCTGTCTGCTGCAGATGATGTCATGCCAGGATTGCTTGATGATCGGCGTGCAGGTGGCGATGCCCTGATGAAAGCCATAGACCATGTGAATGGTCGGTTTGGCCGCGGTTCGGTGCATTTGGGGCTTTCCGATCATGCGGCGGCGTGGCGCATGCGCCAAGAGCACCTATCCCCCCGCTACACCACACGCTGGCAAGATATTCCGAGGGCGCGGCTGTAGCGTTGGCGACGTTGCTCAGCGCCAAATATCACCGTTTTTATCCAACCGATTCAGCTATGCGGTTTTAGCATATCTGTTACGTGAAACGGACGATGGTGCAGGTGCGAAGGTGGGAGTACACCGCGCTCACTGAAACTATTAACACGTGGAGAATACACGATGGATACGCAATACATCTTAAACACGGTTATGGGTTCTTTTGTTGGTGCAGTTGCGATCCTAGCGATAGTGGTCAAACTGTTCTAAGGAAAGTCTCATGACGTGCGTTAAATAAACCCCGGTCCTTGACCGGGGTTTTTTCGTGCTGTCATGGTTTAGCACCTGCGTGCTTTTGCTTTCCCTATCCCGCTATATTTGGCAGAGATAGCTGCACATGGTGATCCTGTTGATCCCCGATTGAAGTAATTGAGAGATATCATACGACTATGAACCATTCTGACACCGATGATGACGCCGCCAAAGAGGTCCATGACTTCATCCGCGACCGTGTGCGCGAGGATTTAGCCTCTGGCGCCACCAAAAGTGTTGTGACCCGGTTCCCGCCTGAACCCAACGGCTATTTGCATATTGGACATGCGAAATCGATTTGCCTGAACTTCGGCGTGGCCGAGGAATTTGGTGGTGTGTGTAATCTGCGGTTCGATGACACCAACCCTGCCAAGGAAGAACAAGAATTCCTCGATGCGATTGAAGCCGACGTCCGCTGGATGGGCTTCAAATGGGATGATGCGCCACGCCATGCGTCAGATTACTTCGACACATTATACGCGTGGGCGGAACACCTGATCACCGAAGGCCACGCCTACGTCGATGACCTGAACGCCGAAGAAATGCGCGAATACCGTGGCACGTTGACCGAGCCTGGAAAAAACAGCCCGCACCGCGACCGTACCCCAGAAGAAAACCTCGACCTATTCCGCCGTATGAAAGCGGGCGAATTCGTGGATGGTGCTCGCGTGCTTCGTGCCAAGATCGACATGGCGTCCGGCAACATCAACATGCGCGACCCGGTGATTTATCGAATCATTAAAAAGCCCCACCCTCGTACGGGTGACACATGGTGCATCTATCCGAATTACGATTTCGCCCACGGCCAGTCGGATGCCATCGAAGGCGTCACCCATTCGTTGTGCACGTTGGAATTCGAAGACCACCGCCCGTTATATGAATGGCTGATTGCACACCTGCCGACACCCAGCCAGCCGCGTCAGTATGAATTTGCGCGGCTCAACATGACCTATACGGTTTTGTCCAAGCGGCGCTTGACCCAGCTTGTCGAAGAAGGCCACGTCAATGGTTGGGACGATCCCAGAATGCCAACGCTTTCAGGCCTTCGCAGACGCGGCATGCCGCCAGAAGCCATTCGTGATTTTGTATCCCGATTGGGTGTGACGAAATCTGACAGCGTGGTGGAGCCTGCTGTTCTCGACCATTGCGTGCGCGAGCATTTGAACAAACATGCGGAACGCCGCATGGCCGTGTTGAACCCCTTAAAAGTGGTGATCGAAAATTACCCCGAGGGTCAATCCGAAGAACTTGAAGCGGTCAATAATCCAGAGGACGAAGGCGCTGGTATGCGTATGGTTCCCTTTGGCCGCGAGATATACATCGAACAAGACGACTTCATGGAAGACCCACCCAAGAAATTCTTCCGGCTTGGCCCTGGTCGCGAAGTGCGTTTGCGCTGGGCATACTTCATCACGTGTACCGACGTGATCAAAGACGATGCCGGCAACATTGTTGAGTTGCGGTGCACCTATGACCCTGAAACCAAGGGCGGCAACGCACCCGATGGCCGTAAGGTCAAAGGCACACTGCATTGGGTGTCTGCTGCCGATGCGGTCGACGCCGAGGTGCATCAATATGATCATCTGTTCACTGAACCCAATCCGGGGAAAAGCGATAACTTTGTCGACTGCCTGAACCCAGACAGCCTGACGACGTTGACGGGCTGTAAATTGGAGCCTTCTTTGGGTGCGTGGCCAGTTGGTCAGACGGTCCAATTCGAACGGTTGGGATATTTCTGCCCAGATTTGGGATCGACGGCAGAACAGCCCGTTTTCAACCGCACGATGACCCTTCGCGATACCTGGGCGAAAATTCAGGCAAAAGGGTAAAGTCCTGAACGTATCTACGCTTCAAGTTTGCCAGGTAAACTGATACCTTTCGCCAACTAGCGAGGGATTTATAAACATTGCGTGATAATACGACCGCCGTTCTTGCAACAGATCAGGACGCTGAGCTTGCTGAATTGCGAGAAGAAAATACACGCCTGCGCGATGCCCTGTCCAATACGCAATTGCTCCTTAAAAGCTTATCTGAGACGACAAATGAAATGTATTGGCGTACCGACGTCGATCATCGTTTCACGTACATGTCGGATTTGGTCGTTCAGGCCGTTGATGTGCCGATGTCAGGGCAAATTGGACGGACACGTGCGGAATTATCTGACGACGATTTATCTGCGCCGCATTGGATTGAACATCTAGAGGATCTGCGCGCGCACCGCCCGTTTAAAAACTTTCATTACATTCGTCGTCATTCAAACGGTGATATCCGGCATATCTCGACATCAGGGCAACCCATGTTTGACGAGGCTGGGAATTTTGATGGCTTTATCGGTGTCGCGGCAGATATCACTGAACGGCTAGAAATCGAAAACAAAGCCCGCTATGCCGAAGCCAATCTTTATGCCGCGGTCAACGCGTTGGATGCGATGATGTCGCTATGGGGACCAGATGATCGTCTGGTGATGTGTAACGACAAGTTTAGAAAATTGAATGCACGTATTTTAGATAAATGCGTGCCCGGCACTTTGTTTGAGGATCATATTCGGGCGTTGGTGACAGACAAATTGTTGGATCCCAGAGAGGACGGCGAAGGTTGGGTTGAAAATCGTCTGGCCCGCCGCAAGAACCCCTCTGGTCCATTTGAAATGCTCCGCGAAAACGGCGAAGCCATTCTTATATATGAAGCACGATTACCCGACGGCAGTATGATCACCATGGCGGTTGATATTACGCCTCAAAAAAATGCCGAGCGTGCGCTTCGCGACAGTGAGCAACGCATGCGTGATTTTGGGGATACTGCGGCTGACTGGTTCTGGGAGATGGATGAGGATTTGCGGTTTAGCTATATATCCGTGGTCAGCGATGATATTCTGGATGCACCAGAAGCCGAGCAAAATTTACCATTGGGGCACGAAATCATCCTTGAGGGTTTATCCGAGCTTCAGTCAATAAATGAAAGTGACAAACTTTCCCAACGTCAGCCTTTCAACGATATTCGGTTTTCCAGAACACGATCTGATGGCGAACGTGTTCATATGTCGGTGAGTGGCAAACCGATCTTTGACGGGGATGGCCGTTTTCTCGGATATCGTGGCGTTGGACGCGACATTAGCGATTTGCTGAGAGCCCAAGAGGCGTTGCAACTTGAGAAAGACCGCGCCGAGGATGCCAGTCGCGCGAAGTCGCAATTCTTGGCCCATATGAGCCATGAGCTGCGTACACCGTTGAACGCGATCCTGGGTTTTTCAGATATTCTGCGCGAGCAGCTTTTCGGTCCCCTGGGTGCTGATAGCTATGTCGATTATGCCAATGACATCCATGGAAGTGGCGAACACCTGCTGAGTCTCATCAACGACTTACTCGATATTGCGAAAATCGAAGCTGGCAAGCAGGACATTGTGGATGAGCGTATCAATATAGAGACCGCAATTGATAAATCATTACGGTTATTCTCGCACCGCTTGGTTCGTCGCAAGATTGAAACTGTCATCGAGATCGACGATACCGCGACGCATTTGAATTGTGACCGCCGCGCATTATCTCAGATATTCTTTAATCTGATTTCGAATGCCGAGAAATTTGGCCGCGAACAAGGCGAGATTAAAATTACCTCATCATTGGGCGAAGATGGTGGTGTCCGAATTTCCGTCAGTGACGATGGACGCGGCTTTAAAGCTGACGAACTCAAGACGGTCTTATCGCCATTTGGTCGAATTGAAAATCCGATGACAAAATCAATACCTGGGTCTGGTCTAGGTTTACCCATCGTCAATGGATTGATCGAAATGCATGGTGGAAGATTGGAAATACAGAGCGAAGTAGACAAAGGGACAAGTGTAACCTTGATTTTCCCGCCGGACCGCACGCCGACAGCGTCTTAACGCACCTTAGATGACGGCAGTTTCTTTATGGAAGTGTCACACGATTTCCGACTTTGATGCCCAGTTTCGCTGACATCCCCCCATTGATCTCAAGCACATACCGGACCTGACTGTTCGAAGAAATAATCTCGGTTGAATGGGGTGTCGTGTTCGCGGCGATTTTGTGGACAATCCCCTTTTCAGAAATGAACAGCATATCTAGCGATATGTATGTGTTCTTCATCCACATCGAAACGGGTCTTGGATCACCAAAATCAAAGAGCATCCCTGTGTCAGGCGCTAAAAATTTGCGAAACATCAGCCCTTTTGAGCGTTCTTGCTGGCTGCGCATGATTTCGACGGAAAAAGTGTGTGAACCATTATCGGAATGGACCACAACTGCACCAGAATGGCTGTCAGCACGGCTGGTTTGTGGGAATGCCAGAAGGACCGCCAGAATCATCATTGCAACGAGTCTCCTGCATATAAGTAAAAGCTTATCCGTCATATCACACTTTCTGCGTCATTTTGTTCTGGTCAGCGCCTCATTCGGTTCGTACATTAACAATAAGTAAGAGAACCGCTAAACCCAGATAAGAACAAGGTAATTTACCTGTCGTGGGGAAAAATGCGGGTATGTGGGGGGCTAGTTTTTGCGTGCTATCGGCTTAGCGGCGTCGTTAACAGCTTTTTGGATTTTTCTATCAGGATATTGGCTCCCGCTGATCCTTAGCTTTGGTGTATTGTCGATTGCCCTATGCGTTTATATCGCGCGGCAATTGGGTACCAACGACGAAGAAGGATATCCGTCTCACCTCCTCCCTAAAGCCTTGTTCTCGTATTGGCCTTGGCTGGTCAAAGAGATCGTTGTTTCCAATTTCATGGTCGCGAAGGCCATCCTGCGCGGCGGCGATGCCATACATCCGCAAGTCTTAACGGTCAAAGCTAGTCAGCCGGATGAACTGGGCCAAACCGTTTATGCAAATTCAATTACGTTGACGCCGGGCACTGTTGCCATCGCTGTTCAGGATGATGTGATCACCGTTCATGCGTTGATGGATGAAACCGCCGAGGGTCTGCTGACCGATGATATGAACAAACGTGTTTGCGCATTCATGGGATATGCACCGACAGGACCTTCAACGCCGATCAAAGAGACATCTTCATCATGATGTTCACAGTCGCATCCGTTGGTGTGGTGGTCACGATGGCTTTGGCTCTCGCGCGGTCTGTGATTGGGCCGGATATTTATAACCGCATCATGGCCGTCAACGTATTCGGGACGTTATCTGTGATGCTGATCGCTATTTACGGCTTTATCGATGGTCGGCCAGAATTTCTCGACCTTGCGATGGTCTACGCCTTGATCAACTTCATCGGCACGATTGCTGTCACAAAGTATGTGACTTTTGCCGATATGGGGCATGGTGACGATGGCGACCCGGCGGGAGACATCTGATGGATGTGTTCGTTGATGGCTTCAGCTGGGCGATGATTATTTGTGGTCTTATTTTCTGTCTGATCGGTGGTTACGGGTTGATGACCCTAAAGGATATGTACGCGCGACTGCACGCGGCATCCCTGATCGATACATTGGGCGTCGGTCTCGTCTTCGTCGGGTTAATGATGCAAGCCGGGTTCACGCTTGCAACGGCCAAGCTGCTAATCATTTTGCTGTTTATCTTTTTCACCAGTCCAACATCGACCCATGCACTAACACGTGCGGCGATTAATGGTGGTACGTATCCGACAGTTGACGACCCCGCAGGGCGGGCTCTCGCGGAATCGACGAAAAACACAGTGGTACAGAAATCATGAGCCTCGAAATTCTCTCATCTGATTTCTTAGACGCCGTCATGCTGTTGTTTATGGCAGTGACCGCATTGGCAATTGCGCGCATCCGAAACTTATTTGCTGTCGTGATGTTGAGCGGAATATACAGTTTGTTGGGTGCTACGCTTTACGTGATTTTGGATGCCGTTGATGTGGCCTTCACCGAAGCTGCAGTCGGCGCTGGGGCATCTACGGTACTGATGATTGGGACATTGGGCCTGACGTCGGCTCGCGAGAACGTGACGCCGAATATCAAGGCTATTAAGGGGTTTGTGATCTGCTCCTTGGTTGGCGCAGCGTTGGTTTACGCCAGTTTCGATATGCCGTCGTATGGCGACCCAGAAGCCCCGATCCATCATCATGTGGTACCGCGATATCTTAATGAGTCTGCGAGTGAAATAGGATTGCCCAATGTGGTGACTTCGGTGTTGGCCAGCTATCGGGGGTACGACACCATGGGCGAAGCATTTGTGATCTTCACAGCGGCTGCCGGTGTCATCACGATTATTGGCCGAAGCCGACGTCGCCGGACCAAGAAAGACACCGTCGATAAGAAATCTGGAGGATCTGAGGCATGATCGTCATGCGCAGTAAATTGATCCTTCGTGTGGTCTCTAAATTATTGATCCCATTCATTTTGCTCTTTGGTCTTTATGTCCAATGGCATGGTGACTTCGGGCCTGGTGGCGGTTTTCAAGCGGGTGTGATCTTCGCCGCCGCATTTATGCTATATGGCATTATTTTTGGCCTCGGGACGCTGCGTGAAGTCTTGCCTGCTTGGTTGACCCGTTCGTTGATGTCGATCGGCGTATTGCTCTATGCAGGTGTCGGCGTTGTGACGATGCTCAGAGGGGCACATTTCCTGGGATACGATGTCTTGGCATCGACGCCCACGGGCGGACAGCATGTTGGTATTCTGTTGGTCGAGGCTGGCGTCGGGATTACAGTTTTTTCTGCAATCATCACAATATTTTGTGCGTTTGCAGGGCGTGCCGCAGCGGATGTGAATCCCAGCGATGACTACATAGACGAGGCCGAATGATGTTTGAAAACTTCGGCCTTCCTGGATTATTGAATTATTGGTTCGTGTTCCTGTTGATGATGATCGGTCTTTATATCGTTATCGCACACGAAAACCTGATCAAAAAGATCGTCGGCTTGAACGTATTCCAAGTATCGGTCTTCGTCTTTTATATCTCGATTGCAAAGATCAAAGGCGGCACTGCACCAATTTTGGACAGTAACGTGGTGATTTATTCAAACCCGCTCCCTCATGTGCTGATCCTGACAGCGATTGTTGTTGGTGTTGCGACCACCGCATTGGGATTGGCCTTGGTTGTGCGTGTCCAAGAAAGCTTTGGGACCATAGAAGATGATGAAGTCCGTGATCTTGAGGAGCGTGACGAGTGAGTTTCCTTCTCGAACATATTTCAGTCCTGGTCGTCGTCGTGCCGTTAATGGCAGCGCCTGTATACATGTTTTTGCGCAACGGTACCGCGTCTTGGGCTTGGGCGACGGGTATCAGCGTCATCACATTCGCGCTGGCAATTGTTTTAATCCAGCATGTGTTAGAGAACGGCGAGATCATCTATGCGCTAGGTGATTGGGCGGCGCCGTGGGGTATCATCTATCAGATCGACGAAATCGGGGCATTCGTCATGCTGATCGTTTCAGCCATGGCTGCGATTGCACTCCCCTACGCCAAACAAAGCATCGAACGCGAAATTCCAAAAGATCGACATTACTTGGTCTACTGCATGTTCTTGCTGTGTATGGCGGGTCTGCTGGGCATGGCCGCAACGGGTGATGCGTTCAACTTGTTTGTCTTCTTAGAGGTCTCATCTCTTTCGACCTATGTCCTGATCAGCCTGGGCAAAGACCGTAGAGCGATCGCGGCCGCACTTCGTTATCTGATTTTAGGAACGTTGGGTGCCACGTTCTACGTCATTGGTTTAGGTATGCTTTATCAGATGACCGGGTCGCTCAACATGGCTGACCTGGCTGACTTGCTGCCCGGTGTACAAGATACGCAGACCGTTCATGTGGCCCTCGCGTTTATTTTCGTAGGCTTTGGCCTCAAACTTGCGCTGTTCCCGCTACATGTATGGTTGCCGAACGCTTATACCTACGCACCATCTGCCGTCACCGTGTTCTTGGCAGCGACCGCGACCAAGGTTGCCGTATATGCATTGATCAGGCTGACGTACACCGTCTTTGGTGACATTGAACCACTGGAAACATACGGCGTCCGTATCGTGGTTGTGGGACTTGCAATAGCTGGGATGTTCGCTGGTTCCATGCTGGCGATTTACCAGAACAATGTGAAACGCTTGCTGGCTTATTCCAGTATCGCCCAAGTCGGCTACATGATCTTAGGTATTTCCATGGGCAATGCGGCTGGCTTGGCTGGCGGTATTATCCATATGTTCAATCATGCCGTGATGAAGGGTGCCTTGTTCATGGCGCTCGGTTGCGTTTTCTACGTGGTCGGCTCGGTAAAGATCGAAGATATGGCCGGGTTGGGTAAGCGTATGCCATTGACTGCTGCTGCATTTGTTGCAGGCGGATTTTCGTTGATCGGCGTGCCGTTGACGGTTGGCTTCATTTCAAAATGGTATCTGGTTCAAGGTGCCTTTGAGGCCGGTTGGTGGCCTGTTGCGATTTTGATCATGCTGTCATCGTTATTGGCTGTAATTTATGTCTGGCGTGTTGTTGAGGTCATGTATTTCCGCGATCCGCCCGCTGGCCACGAAATAGCCAAAGAAGCCCCCATGGGTATGCTGATCCCAACGTATGTGCTTTTGGGCGCAGCGTTCTATTTCGGCATTGATGCGACGTTCACATCTGATGTGGCCCTAAGCGCTGCAGAGAGCTTGCTTGGGGGATCGAGATGACCCCTGAAACTCTGATCTTGCTCGCTTTAGCGGTTCCATTAGTTGGGGCATTACTGGTTTTATTTTCTGGTGTTGCGTCGGCAAATATCCGTGACGGTTTGACCGTCATAACCGCGGCTATCCTGTTCGCGATTGTTTGGCAGCTGATACAGATCGTAGATGCAGGTGGACGGCCCAGCTTAACCCTGATCGAAATGCTGCCAGGGTTATCGATTACATTCACGTTGGAACCGCTTGGGATGATCTTTGCAGGGATCGCCAGCTTCCTTTGGATCATTACGTCGTTTTATGCGTTCGGTTATATGCGCGGCCATCACGAACATAATCAGACGCGGTTCTTCTTTTGCTTTGCCATCGCGATCATGTCGGCCATCGGCATCGCATTTGCAGGCAATATGCTGACGTTGTTTGTATTCTACGAAGTGTTGACGATTTCAACATTTCCGCTGGTGGCACACTCCGGCACCGACGAGGCCAAGCGCGCGGGACGTATATATCTTGGCATTTTGATTTCGACATCGATCACGTTCCTGCTGACGGCTGTTATATGGACGTATGTCGAAGTGGGTACACTTGATTTCACCAAGGGTGGGATCATGGAAGGCAACGCATCTGCAGGCGTGATTGCGATCCTGTTCGGGCTATATATCTATGGGATCGGCAAGGCGGCATTGATGCCGTTCCATAGATGGCTTCCTGCTGCCATGGTAGCCCCGACCCCCGTCAGTGCCCTCCTCCACGCCGTTGCCGTTGTGAAGGCCGGCGTGTTCTCGGTGCTCAAAGTCAGCGTCTATATTTTTGGTGTTGATACCCTTGCCAGCACGGGTGCATCAACTTGGCTGGCCTACGTTGCAGGCGCCACGATTTTGCTGTCGTCGCTGGTGGCGATGCGCAAAGACAACCTGAAAGCGCGGTTGGCGTATTCAACGATTAGCCAGCTCAGTTATATTGTCTTGGGTGCCATGCTGGCGACCAACATCAGCACCATGGGATCAACCCTGCATATCGTCATGCACGCGTTCGGTAAGATCACCCTTTTCTTCTGCGCGGGTGCCATCATCGTATTCGCACACAAGACCGATATCTCGGACATGAAGGGCCTGGGTCGTAAGATGCCGATCACGTTCTTCTGCTTCTTCCTTGCATCGCTTTCGATCATTGGATTGCCACCACTGGGTGGGGTTTGGTCGAAATGGTTTATCGCGCTGGGTGCCGCCGAGTCCGATCAGTTGATCTTCATCGCTGTGTTGATGATCTCATCATTGCTGAACGTCGCGTACCTAATGCCGATTGTGTATCACGGTTACTTTGGCAAAGAACCCATTCCAAAAGCGGATGATCACGCCCATGATCACCACGATGATCATCACGCGCCGCCCAATCATCCGATGCTGCGTCATCTGACTTTTGGTCGCGCAGGGATCGCCGAGGCGCCTGTGATGTGTTTGGCGCCCATCGTGCTGACCACGGTTGGGTGTATCGCGTTGTTTTTCTATGCGGAAAATATCCGCCAATTCTTAACCCCAGTGTTCGGAGGCTAATGCCATGAGCGAACACGAAAACAAAATCCATGACCCCAAAAAATATTGGCTGGATGAGCCGCGTAACGTGCGCAAGGTCATCGGTGCTGTGTTTGTGGTCTGCGCGTTATTGTTTATTTCCGATGCATTTTATCACAAGCACTCGCATTTCGCGGTTGAGGATTGGTTCGGTTTCTACGCGATCTTCGGTTTTGTGATGTGTGTTCTCTTGGTCCTGGCGGCCAAGCTCATGCGTGTATTTTTAATGCGGGATGAGGAGTACTACGACAAAGATGACTAGTCTCAATCCCGGTTTAATCCTCATTCTTGGCGCGATCCCAGTCGTGCTGATCCCGCATGCCATCCGTCGTTTCTATTTGTTGGTTTTGCCTATTGTTGGTTTCGCTGTCGTCCATTCGTTGGAACCAGGCACGGTCGTTACCTACGAAACATTTGGCATGACGCTAGAACTCCTGCGCGTCGATGAACTGTCTAAGGTATGGGGGTATATTTTCAATATTGCCGCCTTCTTGGCCCTTTTGTTCGCCTGGCATGATCGCGATACGATGCAACAGGTCTCGGCGTTGATCTATGCCGGGGCTGCTATTGCTGCTGTGTTCGCGGGCGATTTGGTTACGCTGTTCGTTTATTGGGAACTGACGGCCATATCTTCGGTTTTCCTGATTTGGGCAGCACGCACAGAGCGCGCATATCGGACAGGGCTCCGGTATCTGATTATTCAAGTTGGTTCCGGGGTTATCCTGTTATCCGGCGTCTTGCTTTGGTACGCCGATACAGGATCAATTGAATTTGATCACATCGGGATAGAGACACTCGCGGGCAAATTGATTCTTCTCGCATTCGGAATTAAATGCGCCTTTCCACTGTTACATAACTGGCTACAGGATTCCTATCCTGAGGCGACAGTAACGGGCACTGTGGTTTTAAGCGCCTTTACCACCAAATTGGCAGTTTATGCCCTGGCACGGGGCTATGCCGGCACTGAGAGCCTGATTTATATTGGTGCGACCATGACCGCATTCCCCATTTTCTTTGCGGTCATCGAAAACGATCTCAGGCGCGTGCTGGCCTATTCCTTGAATAACCAATTGGGGTTCATGGTCGTTGGTATCGGTGTTGGGACCGAAATGGCGCTGAACGGCACCGCAGCCCACGCCTTCAGCCATATTCTTTATAAAGCGCTGCTGTTCATGTCTATGGGTGCTGTGCTGTACCGGACGGGAACGTGCAAAGGGTCCGAATTGGGTGGGCTTTATAAATCTATGCCGTACACGACAGTGTTCTGTATGGTCGGCGCAGCATCAATCTCTGCGTTTCCGCTGTTCTCAGGGTTTATTTCAAAATCGATGATCCTGACAGCCGTTGCCGGAGAGCACCGGTGGTTTATATGGGGCACTTTGTTGTTCGCCTCTGCCGGGGTTTTCCATCATTCAGGCATTAAGATTCCGTATTTCGCATTCTTTGCCCACGACAGTGGCCGACGTGTCAAAGAAGCGCCATGGAATATGCTTTTGGCGATGTTTATCACGGCATTCCTGTGCATTTTCATCGGCGTCTATCCGCAAGCATTGTATGATATTCTACCGTATCCCGTTGACTTCGTGCCCTACACGACGGCACACGTCATCACGCAGCTACAACTGTTGATGTTCTCAGCGCTCGCATTTACGGTTTTGATGCTTTATCACATTTATCCGCCGGAGCTGAAGTCCACAAACCTTGATACTGAGTGGTTCTATAGACGATTGTTGCCGCGCGTGCTGAACAGGCTTGGCGGTTGGATTGATCGTGCGGACCAAGCGATACGCAAAGAATCCTTGGTGATCATCGGCGATGTCATCGCGATGATTGAGCGTAACCACGGACCAGAATCCGCCATGTCCCGGACAATATTGGCAGGCAGTATGGCGCTTGTTGTAATTACGGTATTACTGCTGTTCTTGGTCGTGGTTATTATTTGAAGGCGTTGATCGTTTAATCGCTATTAAAAAGCGGTCACCGTGAATCAGCTGGTTTCGTCAAACCATGCGGGTGCTGGCAGGTCGTTAAACAACTTGCCTAAACCCTCACCCCATTCTTTGGAAATCTGAAGGTAATATGGGTCTTCGGGTTGAATCCGTTGCTGCATGGCGACCTTACATTCATCGACGTTCATCACCATCATATCGATGGGTAATGCCACTGCGACGTTTGAGCGAACGGTACTATCGATGGATACAAGCGCGCATTTCGCAGCCTGTAGAAGTTCCATTTCCGGTGTCACGACCCGTTCCAAAATGGGTTTACCGTATTTTGACTCACCGATTTGTATATACGGTGTGTCCTCGGTCGCTTCGATGTAATTGCCAGCGGAATAAATCTGGAACAGGCGCATCCTGCGGCCCTTGATTTGACCACCAAGAATAAAAGTTGATGACGCGCTGCCGTCTTCGGCTTCGATATATTTCTGATCCCGATCATGCACATTCCGGATGGCGCGTCCGACCAGTTGGGCGGCATTGGTCAATGATGAGACGTTGTAGAGAGTATCTCCATCGGTATCCCCATCGAGACCTTCTTCAAGCTGAGATATTACCGCCTGGGTGACGGCTAAATTGCCCGCTGTCAGCACGCAAATCACGCGCTCGCCAGGGGTTTCAAAAACAAACAATTTTCGGTATGTGGAAATGTTGTCGACGCCCGCATTTGTGCGGGAATCAGACGCAAACACGATTCCAGAATTCAGGCGTATACCAAGGCAATATGTCATGAATTATGGCATAAGATTGGAAGCGCCCAATGTAAATAGCTATCTAGCTTTGGGACTGATCGACCTGGACCCGAACGGACATTTCTTCAATGCCACCGCCGTACCTAGAACCGCGCACAGGGGCGGCGCTGGGGTAATCAAAACCGATGGCAAGACGCACATATTCCTCGGTCGCTGACTGGCGATTCGTTGGATCAAAGCTGACCCAACCCAATCCAGGCACATGGGCTTCGGCCCAGGCATGGGATGCGACGTGGCTGTCATTGCCCTGACCTGCCAAAATGTATCCGCTGACATAACGCGCAGGGATATCAAGTGCCCGTGCACCCGAAATCATAATGTGTGCATGGTCCTGGCAAACACCAGATCCGGATGCGATGGCATCCTCAGCCGTGGTATCGGTAGTCGTGGCACCTGGATGATAGCCAACATTACCCGAAATAGCGTCTGAAAGTGCATGAAGCGCTGGCAATGGGCCTTCGTCTAATTTGGACTTGATGTCAGCCACCAATCGCAAAATGTTATCGCCCGTCGCGGTCATGGGGGTGTCGCGCAAGAAAAGTTGCGGCGGTAAACCGTCACGTGCAGGCAAGACACCGACCGTATCGATGGTTTCAACGACGCCTTCGACCACGACTTTGATTTCTTTGTGTGCTTCGTCAATGGTGGACACATGAACGCTGTTCCCAAAGCCATCGACCCAGGGGGTCATGGTGCCTGCGGTCGAAACAGACCATGACATGATTCGCTGACACGAATCCTGTCGCGGCGTCAGACGAAGGTACTGAATCGAATGGTTCGCCGGTTCTTGGAATTTATAGAGTGTCTCATGGACGATTGTTAAACGCATTATCGTATTTTCCTATCGGACCATGATGAAATCTTGGCGAATTTGATCGCTGATGACGTGAATTCGTTTTCGGAAGTCATGGAGAAACCCTGCCAGCCCATCACGAAACACGCTGTCTAAGCTCAACGTGCGGAGTTCTGCCGCCAGTTGTTCCGACATGTCAGCGCAAGCGGCCTCGCGCTTCAACGTACGTAGGATTTCCGCTGTGTCTTCAACACAAGCCAAGAGAGAACGCGGAATTTGCGTATTTAAGATCATCAAATCAGCAACCGACACCGGGTCGAGTTCCCGATAAAGCTGTCGGAACGCGCTGTAAGTATTGGCTGATCGCAAGAACGTTCCCCACCGATAAAAATCAAACCCATCGTCACGTCGTGAGGCACGATGGAATGATGCGGAACGCGCTAACAACAGCCGTGTCGTGTTTTCAGCGCGCTCTAGCGTCGTTCCCAAATCCCAGAACATAAATGGTTCGCCCCGGCGCATGGTGCCGTAAATAACGCCGCGCAACAGGTGCGTGCATTCTTTTACGCTGTCCAAGTATTCCTGTGTGCCTTGTTCCACTACCTGATCAAGGGTGCAGTCCTTGGTGTTCATCCACGTTTCATTGATGCATTGCGAAATTTCAGTAGTAAGGACGTGTCGCGCACCCCTTACATTCTCGCGTGCTGCGAATAAACATGACCGGATACTCGAAGAATTGGCCCGATCAAATGCCATGAAGTCGATGACGGGTAATTCATCGTACTTGTCGTGCAGGACTTCAAATGCAGCACGTTCTGAATCGCTCTGAAAAAGGTTACGCCACAAATCCCCCTGCTCTTCTTTGGGGATAGGCATCAGGCTCAGGCGCTGGGTACCTGCCAGAAGCCGTGCTGTATTTTCAACACGTTCCACATAGCGGCCCAGCCAATAAAGGTTGTCAGCGGTTCTACTCAGCATATCAACGCTCCAACACCCAGGTATCTTTGGTCCCGCCGCCTTGCGACGAATTGACGACCAAAGAACCTTCATTGAGAGCGACACGTGTCAGCCCACCCGGCATGACCGTGGTGCGCTGCCCGGATAAGACGAATGGTCGCAAATCCACATGACGTGGTGCCACGCCCTGCTCCACATAAGTTGGACAGGTCGATAAGGATAGCGTTGGCTGCGCAATGAATGCTTCGGGATTGGCTTTGAGCCGCAGTGCGTAATCTTCACGCTCTTTTTTGGTACTGGTGGGACCGACCAACATGCCATAACCGCCAGAGCCATGAACTTCTTTTACGACCAGGTTTTCCAGGTTTTCGAGAACGTATTTGTAGTCACTTGGATCACGAAGCTGATACGTTGGCACGTTCTGTAAGATGGGCTCCTCGCCCAAATAAAACCGGATCATCTCAGGCACATAAACGTACATGGCCTTGTCATCAGCAACGCCAGTGCCAATCGCATTGACGACGGAGACTCGGCCACGTCTGACCACTGATAATAATCCTGGGACACCCAACATGGAGTCTGGACGGAACGTCAACGGATCTAAGAAATCATCATCGATGCGGCGATAAATAACGTCGACCCGTTTCGGGCCTGCTGTAGTCCGCATGAAAACCAAGCCGTCATCGACAAACAAATCTTGTCCTTCGACCAGCTCAATTCCCATTTCAGTCGCTAAAAAAGCATGTTCGAAATACGCACTGTTCAACTGTCCTGGCGTCATCAGAACCACATTGGGGTCGTCAACACCGATCGGTGCGATGGCGCGTAAATTAGACCGGAGTTCTGTGGGATAACGCTCTATGGGCGCGACATTATGCATTGAAAATAAATCAGGAAATAATCGCATCATCGTTTGGCGATTTTCCAACATGTAGGATACACCCGACGGCGTGCGAACGTTGTCTTCCAAGACATAGAATTCGCGTTCACCCGTGCGGACAACATCGACACCAGCAATGTGTGCGTACACGCGACGTGGCAAATCCAGGTCCAACATTTCGGGCCTGAAAGCATCGTTGTTCAACACCAATTCGGGCGGGATGCGCCCTGCTTTTAGGATCGCTTGATCGTGATAAACGTCATCCAAGAATGCGTTGAGTGCATCGACGCGTTGGATCGCCCCCCGAGACAAAAAGTCCCATTCTTGCGGATCAATAATGCGCGGAATGATATCAAATGGAATCATTCGTTCGGTCGCAGCCTCGTCACCGTAAACGGTGAACGTAATCCCCAGCCTGCGGAACATCATGTCTGCTAAACTATTCTTTTTATTCAGGAATTCTTTTGATGTGCTGTCCAGCCATTCGCCGTACTGGCCATAGGCCATGCGGACGGTCCCGTCCGGTTCAAGCATTTCATCAAATGGCCTCAGCGCGTCTTCTTTCGGTGCCTCTGGCAACGTTTCAAGTCCTCTCAAGCGTTCGGGTAATTCGTTACCACCTCGTATTAGCTTTCAACATATCGAATGATCGCGATGATTTAAAGGTGTTGACCAAAATTTAGGCAAAATTGATCAAATGATTATATTTGCTCCAAAATAGCGCTGGTGATATCGGCCGTGCCATGGGGGCCGCCAAACTCGCTCGGTTTCAATTCACCTGTCGCAAACGCAGCCGTAACGGCGTCTTCTATCAAAGTACCAGTGGTTATCGCGGTGTCTTCATTACG
>ENA-UOXV01003609-UOXV01003609.1-marine-metagenome-genome-assembly--contig:-NODE-3609-length-18585-cov-7.141446_pt1 | contig 18585 bp, 21 predicted proteins | sample MGYA00238165_ERZ766961 | MGnify/ENA primary metagenome ERZ766961 (study PRJEB28924, sample SAMN03173240) | marine metagenome | biome: Marine; feature: Water; material: Subsurface seawater | place: North...
ACCAGTACTAATAGCTCAATTGGCTTGATTTATGCACTGAAAAAAATTTTTTTTAAATTGATTTTATTATTATGACTAAAAATTTAATAAAACAACTTTCTCATGTTTCTTTAACCTCTAGAAATTTAAACAAAGTTATTTTGTTTTATGTAAAAACTTTAGGTTTCACAATTATACATAGGTTTGTTAATCAAAAAAAAGAACTTTATGGATTATTTCTATCAAGTCATAGAAGGACTATGCTAGAGTTTTTTCTTACAAATAAAAAAGTTAAAAAATCCTTAAAATTTAGACATATATGTTTTGAGGTTTCTAATATTTATAAACTTGCAAATAGTCTTAAAAAAAAAGGTTATAATATAAAAATATCAAGAGGTAAAACTGATAAGACATTAAATTTTAATATAAAAGATTTAGAGCACAATGAAGTAGAATTTCATCAATATGACAAATCTAGCAAAGTTGGTAAATTTCTAAAATGATCATTGATGTAATTAAAAATTATAAGTGTAGGTTATGTGACTCAAGAAAATTAATTAATGTAATGAATTTCAGACCGACACCTGTTGGTGATGATTACAGTAAAAAACCAAAATTAAAAAAGAAATATCCTCTAAAAATAAACAAGTGTGAAAATTGTAATTTTTATCAATTATCACATACGATAAATCCCAAAATATTATATGGAGATTATCTTTATGTTACCAAAACATCCTTGGGTTTACCCCAGCATTTTCAAAAACTCGTAAAAAAACTAAAATCAAATAAAATATTATTTAAGGGATGTAGAGTTTTAGAAATAGGGTCTAATGATGGAACATTACTTAAATTTCTAAAGCAAAATGGAGCTCATGTTTTAGGAGTAGATCCTGCAGCAAAAAAAAGAAATTTAGTCAAGACCCAAACTATAAATAAACTTTTTGATGAAAAGCTGTCTATAGCTATTGAGAAAAAATTTGGAAAATTTGATTTAGTTGTAGCAAACAATGTTGTAGCAAATATAGACAACTTAAATGGATTATTTAATGGAATTGATAATGTTATAAAAAATAATGGTTATTTTATAATGGAAACTTTTTCATTATCTGGATTAGTAAAAAATAATTTAATTGATAACATATACCATGAGCACATTTCTTATTTTTCAATTGAGCCATTTAAAAAATTTTTACGAAAAAGAAATTTGGAATTATTTTTTGTTGAACATTTAAATGTAAAAGGTGGATCATTAAGATTAATTTTTAAAAAAGGTAAAATTTCTAAAAAATTTAAAAAGCAAAACAATTTGGCAATTAAAAAAGAAAAAAAACTTTTTTTAGATAAAAAAAATACTTTAATTAAAATCCAGACAAAAAAAGAATTAAATAATAAAAATATAATTAGCTATATAAAAGATGAAAAAAAAAGAGGCAAAATAATTTGTGGATTTGGAGCTTCTGTTGGATCAACAACAATGATGTATGATTTAAAAATAGTAAAATACTTGAGCTATATGTTTGATCATGAAAAATTGAGGCACAATCTTTTTGTGCCAGGTACTAATTTAAAAGTACTTAATCCAAATTTGATTAAAAAAATTAAACCAGATATAGTAATCATATTTGCTTGGAGATATGCTAAAAATATTATTGATAAAACTAAATTTTTAAAATCAACAGATTTAATTATTCCTTTGCCAAAATTTAAAGTAATTAAAAAATTCAAATGAAAAAAAAATTATCTATAATTATTGGTGGTAGTAAAGGAATTGGAAAATCGATTAAAGAAAATTTATCAAAGAGAGGAGATAAAGTAATTGTTGCAGCAAGAAATGTTGAAGAAATTAAAAATATATTTCATTTAGATCTGAGCAAAGATGAAAGTATTAAAAATTTTTATAAAAAGTTCAAAAAAAAAAAAATTGATAATTTGATTTTTTCTCAAAGATATAGAGGTAATAATTCTGAAGAAGAGTTTAACGTAATGGTTAAATCTACGGAAAAAATAATAAATACCTTTAAAAATTTGCTAAAAAAGAATTCATCTATAATAATTTTATCTTCAGTCTCCACTAAGGGAGTTTTATTAGATCAAAATGCAAGTTATCACTTGATAAGAGGAGCTTTAGAACAATTGACAAAATTTTTTGCAGTCAAACTGGGCAAAAAACTTATTAGAGTTAATTGCATAATGGCATCAAGAGCTATTAAAAATGAAAATAAAAAATTTTATTTAAAGAAAAATAATTTAATTAGAAAAAACTTAGAAAGAATTACTCCCCTAGGAAGGATGTCATCCTCAAAGGATGTAGCAAATGTTGTGAATTTTCTTACCGATTCTAAATCAAACTATATAACAGGAGAGAAAATAACTGTTGATGGTGGTCTTTCTTTAATTAACCAAGAACATATACTTTATAAATAATATCATGGGAAAATTAATAAGTAATTATAACCAACTCGGGAAAACAATTTTAAAAATTAAGAAATCTAAAAAAAAAATTGTTCATTGTCACGGAGTATTTGATTTATTACATATTGGCCATATTAACCATTTTAAAGAAGCAAAATCTCTTGGAGATATACTTTTTGTTTCAATTACAGCAGACAAATTTATAAATAAAGGTCCTTCTAAACCTTTATTTCAAGAAATTAATAGAGCAGATTTTCTTGCTTCAATTTCTTTTATAGATTTTGTATTCATAAATAAAGATGAAAGTTCGGAAAAAATTATAGAACTTGTTAAACCAGATATCTATTGCAAAGGGCCAGATTATAAAAAAAATAAAAATGATTTAACAAAAAAAATTTTTAAAGAAAAAGCATGTGTTGAAAATTTTGGAGGTAAAATACATTATACAAGAGGCATAACGTATAGTTCATCAAATATAATTAATAAAAGCTTTGATATTCTAAAACCTAATCAAAAAAAATTAATTAAGTCCGTTAAAAAAAAATATACCTTCCATGAAATTAAAAATATTTTTGAAAGTATTTTAAAATTAAATGTATTGGTTGTAGGAGAAGCAATAATTGATCAATATAATTTTTGTGAGGCTGTAGGGAAATCTGGAAAAGAACCAGTAATGGTATTTAAAGATTTAGAGGAAGAAAAATATCTTGGTGGGTCTTTATCTATAGGAAGGAATATTTCTCCATTTTGTAATAAAGTAAAGATTTTAACTACAATAGGAGAGAAAAAAGAATTTAAAGATTTTATAATTAAAAATTTAGAAAAAAATATTAGCACAACTTTTATTGCTAAAAAAGGATCACCAACTATAATTAAAAAAAGGTATATAGACAAAGTTTCTAAAAGTAAACTTTTTGGTGTTTACAATTTAAATGATTCTATCATAAGTAAAAATGAGGAAGATCAAATAATTAAATATTTAAAAAATTTAAAAAGAAAATTTGATCTTATAATCATTTCAGATTTTGGACATGGAATGATGACAAAAAAAATAGTTAAAAATATTACTGGTAAAGGGGTTTTTGTTTCAGCAAATTCTCAACTAAATTCATCAAATAAAGGATATCATGATTTAAATAAATATCTTGGAGTAGATTGTATTGTAATAAATGACTCTGAGATAAGATATGAATTAAGAGACAAAGAAAGCAAGATTGAATTGTTGATGAAAAAACTCAAGAATAAGATGAAAATAAAATATTTAATAGTTACGAGAGGATCTGAGGGAGCAATAATTTTAGATAACAAAAATAAATTTACTTACTCTGAAGCTTACGCAAGAAATGTTGTAGATAAAATAGGTGCAGGGGACACTTTATTATCAATTACATCTCTTTTTTTAAAAAAAAAATTTGATGTAAGTTTATCTTTATTAGTTGGATCATTAGCAGCCGCATTCTCAGTTGAAAAAATTGGAAATAATCCTTTAAAAAAAATTAATATGATAAAATCAGTAGAATATTTATTAAAGTAACTATGAAAAAAATATTTATTACAGGAGGCGCAGGGTATGTTGGGTGCGCATTATCAGATTACTTAACTGAAAACGGCTACGATGTTACTGTTTATGACTTATTCTTATATGGCGAAGATGTTTTTAATTATCAAAATAAAATTCAGTGTATTAAAGGTGATATTAGAAATGAGGAATTATTTGAAAAATCCATAAAAGATCAAGACGTTGTTATTCACTTGGCTTGCATTTCTAATGATCCAAGCTTTGAGTTAAATCCTGATCTTGGAAAGTCGATAAATTTAAATGCGTTTGAACCAATGGTCAAGATTTGTAAAAAAAATTTTGTGAAAAAATTTATATATGCTTCTTCTTCAAGTGTTTATGGAGTTAAAGAAATTAATGACGTCCATGAAGAAATAGAACTTGAGCCATTAACTGATTATTCAAAGTTTAAAGCTGAATGTGAAAAAATTTTAATTAAATATAATGACAAGGATTTTTGTGGTGTAACTATTAGACCTGCAACAGTTTGTGGATATTCTAAAAGACAAAGGTTAGACGTAATAGTAAATATTTTGTCAAATATTGGTTATCATAAAAGAGAAATAACTGTTTTTGGTGGCAAGCAGTTAAGGCCCAATATACATATCACTGACATGATCAGAGCTTACAAACTTTTGATAGAGTCTCCTAATGAGCTAGTAGGTGGTGAAATTTTTAATGCAGGCTGGGAAAATAAATCAGTTACTGATATTGCCAACATAGTTAAAAGAGAGTTAGGAGATGATATTAATGTTATCTTTTCAAAAACTGATGATAATCGTTCTTATCACATATCATCTAAAAAAATTAAAAATATTTTAAATTTTCACACAAAATTTACTATTGAAAATGCAGTAAATGACCTCAAAAAAGCTTTTGAAAAAAATTTACTTATTGATCCACTAAACAATCCAAATTATTTCAATATAAAAAAAATGCAAAAATTAAACCTAAAATAATCTATATGAATATCAAAAAATTAGATGAAAAAGCGCTAAAGTTAAGAGTTGATACTTTTAATGCTTTTATAAAAAAGGGAGAAGCTCATCTAGGTGGAAGTTTTTCTATGATTGAAATTTTTTTGACTCTTTTTGAGGTAATTATAAAAAAAAATGATAAATTTATTTTGAGTAAATCTCATTCGTCTTATCCAATGAGTATTTATTTGAGAGAAAAAGGATTTAAAACTAAGTTATCGACCCACCTAGAGATTGACGAAAAAAATAAAGTTTTTTGTACCACAGGTAGTTTGGGACATGGGTTGCCTATAGCAACTGGAATGGCCATAGCTAGAAAAAAAACTAAAAAAAAAGGAAAAATATATATTTTGATAAGCGATGGAGAATGTCAAGAAGGTACAACCTGGGAGTCTTTATTGATAGGCTCAAAACATAAATTAAATAATTTAGTGATTATTGTTGATTATAATAAGTTACAAGCTCTCTCTAAATTAAAAGATGCATTACCTTTAAATAATATTTATAAAAAATTTCAGTCCTTTAATTGGAGCTGTATTAAAGTAAAGAATGGACATTCATTCAAAGATTTAGTCAAAAAATTTAATTTAGCAAAAAAATCAAAGAAACCTACAGTTATAGTTGTTAATACAATTAAGGGTAAGGGAATAAAGGAGTTTGAAAATGACCCTATTTGGCATGCAAGACAATTAAAAGGTAATGAAATAGAAATTGGTAAAAAGAGATTAAAAATATGAGAAGAGAATTTGGTAAGTATATCTACAATTTAGCTAAAAAAGATGAAAAAATTTATTTGCTAGTAGGAGATATAGGATACGGAGTTTTTGATGATTTTAGACGAAATTTCCCAAAAAGATTTATAAACATGGGAATTTGTGAACAGTCATTAATTGGCACTTCATCTGGAATGGCTTTAGAAGGATTAAGACCATGGGTATATACAATTACACCTTTTTTAATTGAAAGGCCTTTTGAACAAATAAAATTAGATATCGATCAACAAAATGTAAATGTAAATCTTGTTGGATTTGCTGATTACCCTAATCTCGGACCAACTCATTCAGAGTTAAATGCACCAAAATTAATGAGTTTATTTAAAAACATTAAATCTTATTTTCCTAAAGATAGTAAACAGACAAGAATGTATTTAAAGAAAATGCATCAAACAAAAGGACCATCATTTATTAGTTTAAAGACTGATAAAAAAATTAATAAAAAATTCTGATGCAATTTATAGACAAAGAAGAACAAAATTTAACAAGAAAATTTTTAAATAATGGATTTCTTATTCACAAGGCTGAAAAAAAAAAATCTTTAACTTATATACATGATTTAATTTTAAAATCAGTATCTAAAATATTACATTCAAAAAAAATTAATTTAAATAATATTCATAAAATAGTTCAAGTAAAAGATTTGAATGAGTTTAGATTGACTATAATTAAAAATATGAATAGCGACAGGTTATTTAGATTTCATTATTTTAATTTATCAAAAAAAAATCTTTATAATCTAGTTGGAAATGAGCTAATGATGCAAAAAAATATTAATTTAAGTATTCAATTTCCAAACGATAATTCATCTTTGCTGCCTATACATTCTGATGTTTGGTCAGGAGACTCACCTTTTGAAATGAACTTATGGGTTCCACTAGTGAATTGTTACAAAACCAAATCTATGTATATATTGCAAAATAAATATTTAGAAACTTTCAATAATAAAATAGCCAATTTAAAATATAAAAGTAGTAAACAAATTTTTGATACATCCAAAAAAATGCTTAAATGGCTTAAGGTAGACTATGGAAATTGTTTATTGTTCAATCAGGGCTTACCGCATGGTAATGTGACAAATAAAGAAAATGAAACTAGATGGTCTATGAATTGTAGATTTAAGACTCACTTCTCTCCTTATCATGACAAAAAAATTGGTGAATTTTTTACACCTATAACAACTAGAGCTATGACAGAATTGGGTCTTAAATATCAATATCCATTTAGAGTAAAATGAGGTTGAAAGGCTACATATTTAGTAGAAGTTTTTTTGGAGAGAGAGCTCCTCAGCATATTCAAAATATAGTTTTAAGAGATTATTGTAAAAAAAATAATTCAGATTTAATTTTAAGCTCAACTGAATATAAAACAAAGAATAGTACTTATATTCTAGAGGAAATTTTAGAAAATTTACAAAATTATGATGGAATTATTTTTTATAGCTTATTTCAGTTACCAGAAAATAAAAATTTAAGATTTAAAATATATCGCAAAATTTTAACAAAAAAAAAACAATTAAATTTTGCTGTAGAAAATATAAAATTTAAAAAAAAGACAGATCTAATAAATATAGAAAAAATTTTTCTTCTTAAGTCATCTAGTTTTAAAGAAAAGAAACTTGGGAAAAAAAGAAATTTTGTTACTTTTAATCACGAAAGAACAAAAAGAAATTATATTGAAAGAATGAATAACGATAAAGCTTATTGCATGAAAGTATCAAAAAAATATGATCAAGAATATTGGGATGGTGATAGAAAATATGGTTATGGAGGATATAAATATATACCTGGATATTTTAAAAAATTAGCAAAAAAGTTGATAAATACTTATGCGCTAAAAAATGATTCTAGTATATTAGACCTTGGATGCGGAAAAGGTTTTTTGTTATATGAAATGAAAAAAATATTAAAGGATTTAAAAGTTTATGGATTAGATATTTCCAAATATGCAATTAAAAATTCCAAAAAAGAATTAAGAAAAAGCCTAAGACATGGAGACTTAAACAAAAAACTACCCTACAAAGGCAAAAAATTTGATTTAGTAATTTCTATAAACACACTCCACAACCTTAAAATAGAAAAAATACTAAAATGTTTAAAAGAAATAGATAACCTTGGTAACTCAAAATATGTTTGTGTTGAATCATATAGAAATGAACTTGAACAATTTAATCTTCAGTGTTGGGCCCTAACTGCAGAAACAATAATTGATGTGGATACTTGGAAGTATCTTTTTAAAAATTCAGGATACTCAGGAGATTATGAATTTATTTATTTTAAATAAGATCAACTTAAGTATTTAAACCAGGATTTAGTTGCTTTACTAATATTTTTTTTATTCCATAAAGGAGCATTTTTCCAATAATTGATATTTTTTAAAAGATTATTTATACCATCATTAAATAGTATTTTTGGTTTCCATTTTAATTGAGTTTTGACTTTATTGATATTTGCAAAAGTAATATTTGGTTCACCAGGTCTTTCAGGTATATAAGTTATTTTTTTATTTATTTTTTTAGCTAAATTTATAATTTTTTGTGGTTTAGAAGATCCAATATTAAATATTTGATTATTTTTTTTTGTAAATAAACACTTAATAAATACTCTACATACATCCTTAACATGAATAAAATCTCTTTTTTGATGACCATTACCAATAACAGTTAAAGGTTTATTTTCTAATTTTTGTTTTAAAAATACCCCCATAACTGCTCCATAGGCACCAGTTGTTCTTGCTCTGGTTCCATAAACATTAAATAATCTTAATGATATAAAATTTAATTTATATATTTTTGACCAATGAATAATTGCTTCTTCTGCAATATACTTAGAAAAAGCGTAGGGATACTTTAAATCAATCTTTTCACTTTCATTAGTTGGGTATTTTTTTGGTACTCCATAACAAGAGGAAGAAGCAGCATAAATTATTTTATTTATTTTATTATATCTCATTCCATCTAGTATTTTTATTGTACCTATAAAATTGTTTAAACAATATTCATATGGGTTATCAATAGATGGAACTATATCTGCAATTGCAGCTAAATGAAAAACACAATTTATATTTTTAAATATTGGATCATTTTTTTTTAATTTAAGAATATCTTTTTTTATTATTTTAATTTTTTTATTGTATTGAAATGTTTTGATATTTTTTTTGTTACCATCTTTAAAATTATCAATTAATATTATTTTTTTTACCTTTTTTTGGTTTAATAAAGACTCTGAAAGATGGCTTCCAATGAATCCTGCTCCTCCTGTTACAATTACATTCATATTATTTAGATGATGTTTTATATTTTATTTATAAAAAAATATATAAAATTTTTTTATTTATACAAATTTTTTAATGTTAGTATTGTATATTAGATAACCAGAAATGAAAAAAACTAGAGAAAATATATTAATTTTAGGTGCTGATTCTGGCATTGGCAATGGACTTTTTAAAAAATTTAAAAAAAATGATTTCGAAATTTTTGCATCTAAGAAGAAATTTAAAAAAAAAAAAATAAAGAATTTTTTTCAATTTGATTATTTGAGAGATTTTGATAATAAAAAAAAAATTAAAAAAAATCTTAAAGATATAAAATTTAATTATATTCTTTTTTTAGCAAGTATTACTCCAAAAAGTAAAGATATAAATAATGAAAAATGTAAATTTGGAAATTTAGATTATAATAATTTTTTAAAAATTGTTACTGTAAATTGTTATGCAAATTTAAAAATCTTTGAACATTTACAAAAACAAAATTTTCTTAACACAAACGCAAAAATAGTTTTTTTTTCAAGTATGGCAGGATCAATTGAAAACAGGGGAAAGCTTAAACACAACAAGCCATTTGGAAATATTATTTATAGAATTTCAAAAGCTGCTTTGAATAGTGGTATAAAAAATTTATCCTATGATTTTAAAAATGAATATACAATTATTGCAATGCACCCAGGTTATGTGAAAACAAAAAGTGGAGGAAAAAATGCAGATTATACAATCGAATATGCAAGCCAAAAATTATATAAAACGATTGTCAATTTATCAAAAGAAGACAATGGAAAATTTTTAGATTTAAAAGGAAAGAAAATTCAATGGTAAGAAATATATCATCAAGAGTTCTAGATATTGGTGCTAGGTATGGGGTACATCCAAGTTGGAAAAAATTTACTGGAGAGAAGAATTTTTTTTTAGTTGAAGCAGATCCTTTAGAGGCAAAAAGATTATTTAAAAAATATTTAAATGAAAAAGATATCTCAATTCTTAGCTGTGCAGTTGGAAAAAAAAATCAATTATTGACTTTAAATATTTTAAAAAACCCGGCGATGAGCTCTACATTAAATCGTTTAGACAATTCCCCATTATTTTGGGGAGAAAGAAAAAGTCAGAAAAAAATAAAAAAAAGAATTAAAATTAAATCTATTACATTAGATCAGTTAATTAAAACTAATAAAATAAATTTTGACTTTTTAAAAATAGATGTTGAAGGACAAGAAGTTGATATCCTAAAAAATTCAAAAAAAATTTTTGATAATCTTTTAGGAGTAAGGTCGGAAGTAATATTTTCTAAATTGTATAATCAAGGAAAAAAAAAATTAAACGTTGGAACTTTTTTTGATTTACATAAGTTATTTATTAATAAAGGATTTATTTTGTTAAATTTAGATTATAATGGAAAAGGTGAATATTTTTCAAATTTGATTTCTCCAAATGATAGATATGGAATTTTACAAAGCACTGATGCTGTTTGGATAAAAGATCCTAAATATATTATAAAAAGAAAAAACCCTATAAACTTGATGAAGCTGATATCATTCTTAATTTTAAACAATGGTATTGATTTAGCTTTATATTTATTGGAAAAAAATAGCAAATATCATAAAAATTTTAAAAATTTTTCAAAAACAAAATTACTTAGTTTTATTAAAATTTCTGTGCTTAAACATTTATATGGACTTAAGTGGCTACCTAATCAAAGTCTAAAATCACACAAAATATTTTACGAAAAAATATTTAATGAAAAATATCCATCAATGAATAAGTATAATGAGAGAGATGACTTGAACCCCTGAATTAATAACATTTAGAAGTAAACTTTCTGAAATCCTAAAATAATTTGCTTTATTTAAAAAAAAAATATAATTAAACGTATTTATGTCAGTATCATATATCCATGTAGGACTCGGGGATTTTTCTTTGCAAAGATTAGAAATGATTTTGTCTGAAAATCTATTTGAACCAGTTGCATTTGTAGATTTAAAGGTTGAAGAGTCAAAAAAGAAACTTAATAATTTAAAAAATTTACCAGAAGGTTACTCTGACAGAGTTTTTGAAACTATATCAGAAGCAAAAAAGAATTTTAATTCTGACGTAGTAATCATATATGTTTCATCTGACGCTCATTGCAATTTAGTATGTGAGGCTTTAAATTTAGGATTGAATGTTTTTTGTGTTAAATCAATAGCAAATAATTTAGATGAATTTGAAAAAATTTTATCTTACAAAAAAAAATCTAAAGACTTAATTTTAGTTCAAGGTCATAACAATCAGTGGAATGAAGCTAGTTTATATATGCAAAAACTTTTGAAAGATAAGTCATTATTCGGAAATTTTATTACAGGTTATTGTAATATGTGGGGTATGCAAAATCTAAGTGGAGAAAAAACAAAGGTTGATGTAACACAAGATGGAATTTATTTTCATTCAATGGGTGTTCATCAGCTAAGCCAATTGGTAATGGCTGTAGGATTGCCAAAATCTGTTAGATCTATTTCGCCTATATGTGATAACAAAGATTTAGGTTATTCAAATTCTATTAGAACTTCAGGAGGAAGCTGCCTTTTTGATTATGGAGATAATAGGGTCTTTACTTATGTTGGGAATAGAGCAGGACATGGAAATCCGCATGGTTTTGCATCTAGATGGAGTGGTATTTGGATGTTTCATGGTACTAATGCAGATATTTATAGAGATAGGGGTAGGATTACAATATATAAAAAAGGAAATATTATTCAGGATTTGTTTCTTAAAGATTTAGATTTAAACTTAATTGAAGATGAAAAAGTACAACTAAAACAATTTAAAAACCGATTAAATAAAAAAATTGATCAAATTGATATACAAAGATCATCATTAGAAACTTGGATTTTGATGGAAGCATGCAATATATCTTCAAGAGAAAATAAAGAAATTAACATTCAAGACTTAATTGACAAAGTTAACTTATATGAGATTTGTTGAATATGTTTAAAAATAAAAATATTTTAATAACAGGTGCTTCTAAAGGTTTAGGCAGAGAAATTTCAATTGAATTTAAAAAATTAGGTGCAAACTTAATTTTAGTTGCAAGAGATAAAAAAATTTTGGAAGGAATTGTAAAAAAAGATGACAAAAAGCATATGATATTTCATTGTGATTTGTTCGACCCTAAAAATATTATTACTATTTGTGAATACATAAAAAAAAGGCTTAAAAAAATTGATATAATTGTTCATTGTTTGGGAGGTAGTTTTGGTATTAATGACCCAATGGTAAATTGGTATCAATTTCAAAAAAGTATATATGGTAATTTGGGAAATGCGATTGAGTTTAATAGTCAATTAATACCTTTAATGATAAAAAAAGGTCAGGGAAATATTATACATGTTAGCTCAATTACAGGGTTAGAAGCAATTGGATCTGTACCTTATGTGACTTCAAAAGCAGCTATTTCAGGGTATGTTAGATCAATGGGCAATCACTTGTCGAAATTTGGAATAACATTGTGTGGTATAGTGCCTGGAGCTTTTTTTGGTTTCAAAAATTCGATGAGTAGATTTAAGTTTTATAAGCCTGAAGAGTTTAAAAAATTTTCAAAGCAGCTACCAAATTCTCGAATGCCGAAGGCAAAAGAATATTTAGATTTTATAAAATTAGTTTCAAAAAAAGAATCTAAAATATTTTCAGGCTCACTAGTGTCTTTGGACACAGGACAGGGTAAAACTGTTTTGCAAAATTATATTGATGAGTAGTATAAGTTATATTATTCCATCATATAATAATTCAAAAAGTACAATCGATACTGTTAACTCAATTATTAGATCTTTTATTTATTTAAATAAAAAATATATTTTTGATATAATAATAATAGATGATTTTTCCTCTAAAGAAAATTTTAAAAAACTTCAAAATAAATGTAAAGATTTAAAATACAAAAATAGTATAAAAATTTTTAGAAATAAAAAAAATAAAGGCTTTGCTTTAAGTTGTTTAGTTGGTGCCAAAAAAAGTAAAAATGATTATCTAAAAATTATGCACTCAGGAGATATTGAAAAATCTAAAGACCTGAGAAAGTATCTATTGTTAATAAATAAAGATTTAATTTTATTATCATACCCTCATGAAACTTGTAAGAGAAGCATATTAAGAAAAATAATTTCTAAAATTTGTTCTAAAATTATTAAATTTATTAGTGGAATTAAAATTGATTACTTTCAGTCACCTATTTTATGCAAGAGGCTAGATTTTTTAAAATTTTTTCCTGCAAATTATGGAAATTTTTTTTTAAGTTTAATGATAATTAAAATGATTTATGCGGGTAAAAAATATTACAAGTTTCCAGTTAAATATAGATATAGAAAAGGCTCCACTGCAATTTCTCTTAAAAATCTGATTTCACTTTTAAAGGGTATTTTTATGATTGTGTATTGGAGGTGTATAATAAATTAGTTTTATCAAATAAGTAAATTGATATAAATGATAGAGCAAAACTTACAGGAAGAGAATATCTAAAAAAATTTTTACCAGTTTCATTGAATGAAGTGTATAGAAAATTTGATGTCATTAATCCAAAAAATATAACAATTAAATAAAATATACTGCTAATAAAAATAATTAATCCAATATTTAATTCGTAACTTTTTTGAAAATTATTATTAATTTCTAAAAAATTAATTTTATTCCATTTAATTTTAGATAAAAGGACGGTAAATAATAATAAGGAAATTATTGAGTGTGTATTAAATAAAACAAGATGAAAAATCTTAAAGTACAAACTAAAGTCAGTTATCCTCTCATAAATTAAACTTATATCAAACCAAGTAGAGGAAGTACTTTTAAGTACAAATTGAGATGTTTTATATTTCCAAAAAAACCATGGAAAAATTGATAAAATTGAAAAAGTAAAGAAAAAAAGATATTTTATTTTGTCTACCTTTTTTATAATTAAAATTGTTATTATTAATGACATTATTATAAGAATAATTCCGATGGTCTCAGTTTTTATTAAACTAAAAATAAAAATATTTAAAAATAAAAAGACTAGATCATGATTAATTAAATTTTTTCCAGGACCAGATAAGTTCATTGAAAAATTTGTTAAACCGATTGCAATAGATAAGAAATAAATAGAAACCAATGCATCCATTTCACCAATAATGATTTTTTTTTCTAATATAATTAAAACCATTAAACAGAATAAAAATTGTTTCATTTTGTTCTTAAACATAAGAGATAGATACAAAAATGGTGGAATAAAAAATATTAAACAAGCAAACTTTGGAAATATTTCGTTCCAACCATTAATAAAAAAAGCTATAGAAGCAGAAAAAGATGTAATAATTGTAGGATAGTCGTTTTGAAACATTCCTAAGTAATTATCAAAGGTGGCATAAATATTTTCATCAAAAAAAATTCTTTTTGCGTGAAACATCCAAATGCCTCTTCCATCCATAGAAATTAAAGGGCTACTGAGAGAAATAATAGACAAAATTAAAATAGTTAATTTTGTATATGTTAATTCTTTATGGATTTTAAAAAGAGTTAGATAAAAAAATAAAATAAAAATAAAGCCAGTATTAATAATAACAAAAATAACATTTATATTAAAAATATAAATAAGAAAATTAGTAATCAATAAAAATTGAAAAATAATTAAATTTATTAGATTTTGTTTATCTAAAAACATTTATATAAATTTATGTTTTTTGTACTTTCTAAAAGTGCACAATTATTTTTATTTTTTTTTGAAAAGAAATATTTTGAATTTTTACTATATTTTGATGGATAGCTAGATTCGAAAATAAAAGGATCACCTAATAATTTATCATCAATATTATATTTATTAATATTATATTTTTTTATAAAATTTTTGATATCTTTTGCATGAGAATGATATCTGTTATAAATTTCCATTGACTCCTCATATCCATAATCTTTTTTATAAAAATTTAAGATTAAGTTTGAGTTAAAATTTGATCTATGACCAATTAAGAATATGTTCAATAGATATAAGAATAATAAAAAACAAATTACAAATTTTTTTTTTATAAGGTTTTTAAGCATTTTAAGTTTCTTAATTTATCAGTTTTTTTCACAAAGAAAAACAAATGACGGAAATTTCTTCTTAATATCATTTGACAAAATAACTTTGAAGTTTACAAAATTACATATTTCATTCACTAAATTTCTATCAAATACATGATGGTGTATAACTCTATTATTATAATTATCTTGTGCTAATTTTTTAAAAGTTTCATATTCTGTGGGATTATTTTTAAAATCTGTTAAACTTAAGACCTCATTTAAGTGAGTTTTATCATCTTCCCCAATATTGTTTTCAAAGTCTTTTAATATATGATTAAAAGTAGTTACTTCCCTTTTATGGTCAAAGTTATACTTAAAATTAGGTAACACTAAGATTAATATTCCCCCTTTTTTTAAAATTCTTCTAAATTCAAATAAAGCTTTTATTGGATTAGCCACATGCTCAAGTTGATGTGAGGATAGTATAAAATCATAACTTTCATTATTTATAAAAGAGATATTTGTTGAACAAGAAATCATTTCTTTGCCTGGATTTTTGTTTGAATTCCATAAAAAAGATGTTTTATTATTGTTATTCCTCCAAATTGTTTTTGATTTAAAATTTATATTATCTAGACTATTAATGTTTTTATACACTTTTAAAAAGTTTCTAAAAAAAAAAGATGGTCCTCCAATTTCTAACCCATCTTTATTTCTGATTTTGTCAATATACTTATTATTATTATTTAACTTACAACCAAAAAATTTTATTTTTTCAAAATGTTGCTCTATTTTTGAATGATAAAAAAATCTAATTTTTTTTTTTAATTTTTTTGGAATGATTTTATTTACAATGTAATGCATATAAAAAATCTAAAATATTTTTTTTTGAAGACTTTTTTTTAATACGTTGTTTTTTTTAATAAAAATTGGTGATTTTTGCCCAAGAATTTTTAAATAAAATGAAGCACTTAATCCTACATCTGGTCTAAATGATCTAATATTATTTCTTGAAAATTTTTCATTTTTTTTTATATCTTTAACTGCATATATAGATCTTCTAAATATTTTATTTTTAAGCTCATGTTTACTTCTAAAAAATTTTTTTTTAGTAATTAATTTATATGTTTCTTCTAATTCTTCTTTATAACTTTTAATTTCATCTCCTTTTGCAGAAAATTCAATATCATGACCTTTTCTTTGATTTTGTAGAGCTATATGTTTTTCAAATACTTCAGCTCCAATTACCAATGATAGCTTCGCTATGATATTACCTTTTGAATGATCAGATAATCCTATTCTACAATTAAATTTTTTTTTTAGGATTTTTATATTATTTAAATTAAAATCGGTATTGTTAGAAGGATAGTTGCTTACGCAATAAAGCAAAGTTAAATCTTTACAACCATTTTTTTTAGCAATTTTTACAGAATTAATAATTTCATTTAAAGAAGCTAAACCTGTGGACATAATTATTGGCTTTTTTGTTTTTGCAATCTCTTTTACTAAATTGGTATCGTTCATTTCAAATGATGCAATTTTATAAGCTTTACAATTCAAGGTTTCTAAAAATTTAACTCCCTCGACATTGAATGGCGTACTAAAAATTTTAATATTAAGTTTTTTTGCAAAATCAAATAATTTTTTGTGCCATTCCAATGGAGTTTGGGCCTCATTGTATAATTTCCATAGATTCATATTTTTCCACAATCCATATTTAATTTTAAATTTTTTATTTTTAATGGTCATCATGTCTGGTGTATAAGTTTGTAGTTTTACAGCATCAGCCCCACTTTTTTTTGCAAGCCTTATTAGTTTTTTAGCTCTTAGAATTGAACCACAATGATTTGCAGAAACTTCTGCAATAAAAAAAGGTTTTTTATTTACAAATTTAGTCATTTATATATTTTAACATATACTTATTTTGTTTAACGAATTTAAAATTACAACTTAAAAAAAATTTTTTTGAAGCGTAATTTGACCTTTTTATCTTTGCATAAATATTGAATTTATCTAATTTAATTTTTTTTAAAGATTTAAATAGAAGAAATTTTCCAATACCTTTATTCTTATGAGAATTTTTTATAGCGATTGATATTTTAAAGTTTTTAAACTTAATTCTATCGAAACGCACGTAACCTAGTTTGTGTTTATTGTAACATATAAAAATAATATTTTTTTTAATATTATTTTTTAACCACAATTTATGTTCAGAATAATCCAATTTTTTATTGGTAAAAAAATTGTTGTCTTTTACATTTTGATTGTAAATGTTGTATAGAAACATAGTATCTTTTAATGATACTTTTCTAATTTTAATTTTTTCTCTCTTTAAAAATTTTTGCATTACAAAAAATATAATTTTTTTTTATCATTGAAGAATTAAGCTCAATTTTTAAATTTTTTATTTTAAAATAAGCTTTAGGGTACTCTGGTGAATCTAGCATTCTTATTTTGTCATAAATTTTTTTGATTGATACTTCTGAATTAATTTTTGAATTTTTTTTATTTAATCTTTTAAAATAAGATACCTTACCTTTTTGTTTTTTAGGAATTATTTTTTTATCAATTAATTTTTTCATCATATTAATTATAGTATTTGATATTCTTTTAAAAATTTCTTCTAAATTTCCTTCAAGGTTAATTTCTCTTTTTAAAAAGATTGGTCCTGCATCAATATTTTCGGTCATTTTTAGTGCACAAACAGTAGATTTTTTTTTATTAATCATTATTAGATTTTGAATTGGACTTCCTCCTCTACCTTGTGGCAGTGGTCCAGTATGAAAACAAATACAATTATATTTTTGAATTATTCTTTTTGAAACTTTATAACTCCAGTGGGGAAAAAAAATTATACTAGGGTTAACATATTTTAAATATTCAATATTTAATTTTTTTTTTGAATTTATAATTTTAACATTTTTTTTTTTAATAAATTTTTTAACTTCAGTATTCTCAAAAAACCAATTTTTAGAGCAAGCAATCAATATATTTTTCATTGAGTTCTGTCTATTCTTCTAATAATTTCAAAAGCTTCTGCGTTTTTAACTCCAGATTGGTTTCCTCTAATTTTGCTCAAATTTTTAATTCCGTTTAATGATCTTGAGTGAGGAGATTTTTTTAATTCATTTTTATAGCATTTAATTGCATTTAATTTAAATTTTAAATATTTTTCCACGTTTACAAAATGATTAGGTATAAAATTTTTTGATCTATTGAGCATTCTAAAATCTGTCGAAGAAGGCACCTCAAAAGTCATAATCTCTGTATATGTTGATTTTGGTTCAGGTCTAAAAGCCGTTATAGTAGCCTCTGCAACAATCCTATGATCTACATTCAGGTCATAGAAGTTATGAGTTAAAATGATATCTGGAGAAAATTTTTTCTTATGACTTTCAATAATTTTTACATATTCCAAAATGCTGTATTTGTCCATTTGATTATCAGGATAGTCATATTGAGCTAACCATTTGAAACCTAATATTTTAGCAGCATTAATACTATTTATTTTTCTTTTTTTTATGTCTTTTTCAGTTTGTTTATCTCTTGAACCAACACCATTTGTAAAAGAGATAGCTTTAATAATATTTTTTTGAGTAGATAATTTTTTTATTAA
>ENA-UOXV01003610-UOXV01003610.1-marine-metagenome-genome-assembly--contig:-NODE-3610-length-18579-cov-6.318560_pt1 | contig 18579 bp, 23 predicted proteins | sample MGYA00238165_ERZ766961 | MGnify/ENA primary metagenome ERZ766961 (study PRJEB28924, sample SAMN03173240) | marine metagenome | biome: Marine; feature: Water; material: Subsurface seawater | place: North...
GAGCACGGAGAGAGTGCAGAAGTAAATGCTTTGTGTGAAGGACGTAGCAGCTCGCGACCGCGCGGTGCGCATTGTTGCTGCAGCAATGCGCTAGGAGAGCAAGCACGTGCTAAAGTATGATCAAACGCGTCCGGTGCCAGCACTACATTGTGTCAGCCAGGCACCTTCCACTCCACGTTGGTTACTTTACACCAGTCAAATGCTGCACTCACAGCTTCAATTTTGACGATCCGCCCTTGCCTTTCTTGCCTTTGGCCCCAGACGAGTGGCCGATGTCATCTCGTGTCTTCCCGTGCACCGCTCCCATTGCCTCAGCTTGCAGCGCGCGGAACAGAGTGCTTGACTTCCCGAGGTCCCCAGCCTTGTGCCCTGCCGAATCCTCCTCTCTGCCTGCAGACTCACGTCCGCCCTTTGTAGTCTCCTGCTTCCCCTTATTCAGCCGTGGGGCAGGCGCCTCACCGCGCGCGCGCGCCGCAGCCTCCCTCCGCTTGTTCGCGTCGCGCTTCTTCCGCTTCTTATTTGCGCGCATGCGCTTCGCGTCCCCGCTGTCCTTATCGCCCGCCCCAAGCAGCTCTGTCCGCTTCCGTTTCGCCTGGTACACCTCCTCCGGCGCCTGCGCGCGCGCCTCGCCGCGGGTCGGCGGCGGCGCCTTGGCAGGCTGCGAGGGCACGCGCGCGCTGTGGCGGAGGGGCGAGGCTGCACCTGCAACTGCTGGTCGCTCACGCCCATCGGAAGCACCTCCTCCATCGTCACCGCAGGAACCTGCCACGGACGAGATGAGTTGGTTGCGTTAAGCCAGCCAAACGTCCTCTCCCGTTGCCCTCAGCGTTTCCTGGTGGGCACGCGCGTCAATTTTGGCGCCCGTGGGACCGGGGACGCACGTTGGGCCGCACGGACAGTTCGTCCTGCACTGGGGCCTTGGGCGTGAAGTGGAAGTTGGAGAGCGCATCGAGCTGCGCGAAGGCCTTGTCGAGCAGTGCCTTGACCTCCGCATGGCGCGCGGCCTTCTTGTCCTCGTCCTTGGCGCCGAGAAACTGCTTGGCGAACTCCCGCGCGTACACCTCGCCGAGGCCCTCTCGGCTCTTCTCCATGTCCAGCTCTTCCTCCTCCACGCGACGCCGCTTGCCCTCCAGCGGCGCCTTGCGCACCACATCGTCCCAGCGGCCCTCGAGGCAGCGCCGCTTGATCATGTCTTCCAGCGAGTCGGTGAACTCCTGCGTCATGGCAGGCGCCTGCGGGCGGACCCGGCGCCGCTCACTGCGCCGTCCGGCTTCGCAGGCGGCCGCACGGGCCACGCGCAGCAAAGCGGCAGATGGTACCGGGCCGCTTGGCCGGGGGCCCGGGCGCTGCCTGCTTGGTCGCGCGGTCGAACTCGACGGCCATCTCGAGGAGCGAGTTCGCGGGGCGCTTCCCAGAGGAGGCCTCGCCCATCAGCGACCAGTCGCGGGTGCGAGCGATCTCCTCCTCTAAGGCGTCGACCTGCACCGCACGCATGAGCCGCCGGCAAGGGCGACGAGCACGAAGACCTAGACCAACGGAAGCATTTTGGTGTCGGGCTGCAAGGGGAAAGGCAGTGGTGACCTGTTTGCTCATCTTTGATAGAGCCTGCTGGTGACGCGATTGCCCAGCACCATCCGCGTCCGACTCACTCTCTGCCTCTTCTTCAATCGGACCGTCAAAATAGTAGCCCTGCTCAAAACGTGGCGCACGCGTCAGCAAGTGCCTGTGGTGCATGTGCCTGTGGTGCATGCTGTGAAAAGGATTCGTGGACTTGGCGCTGGCTGCTTCTCACCAGGCCCTTTGCCCCAGCCTTGAAGACATACCCCGACTTGGAGCCTTGGAAGGCATCCGCAGGTATGAACGCCTGGAGCCGCTGTTTCGAGCTACTTCCATCGTCCTCGCTCGCCTTGTCGGACTCGGCCTCCGACTCAATGCTGACCTCGCCGCCTTCACCATTATCATCGCTTGCTTCACCCATCCTGTCTTCGTCCATGTCCCCGTCCTCACCTGCGTCGTCCTGGTCTCCAAAGAAGTCCGCGAACTTCAACCCCTTGGCCGCCTTGTCAGCATCTGTGCCGTCCTCTTCACTCTCCGCCAAGCTCTCGCTATCTTCCTCGTCGTCTTCGTCAAAGACCGGCGGCTCCTCCCCCTCCGGCGCCCACGCGACCGACGGCGCCGGCGCCGCCCCGCGTACGCACTTCCAGCCAGTCAGACCGTTCGCAAACGTCCCGTAACTCTGATAGTACGGGTTGCTGCCGTGCACCCCGTCCTCGTCGTTGAAGAGCAGCCATCGCGAGCGCGCAACAGAGCCCCGGCTCAGCTTCGCCCCAGCGCGTTCGAAGAGAAGCGTCTGGTCCCCATTTGTGTATGCAATCCCAAACTGGCATACCCGCGGATTGCGTGTGTACACGCCGTTGAGGTCGTCTTCACCGGCGCCTGTGACGTAGAACTGCACTTCGTCGGCCATGTCTTCTTCTAGCTGTCCCCTTGACTTCCTTCCGGTTGCGCGTCCACGCCGATTACCGTGGCCCTTCTCCTCATCCACGTCATCGTCTCCATCATCCACTTCGCCCTTTTCTCCGTCCTCCTGCTCCATCTTCTGCACAAATTCCTCCATATTGTCGAAAAATTCCTCTGCCTTCTGTTTTTTGCTCTTCTTCGTCCTCCCACCAGCCTTGGCGCTTGGGTCCCGTGTGGTGCGCTCGTGGGCCCCTTCGGATCCATCCTCAGACTCTTCATTTTCCTCAAATCCGGCGTCATCGATACTCCAGGTACCATCTTCCTCCCCATCCTTTTCAAACGGCGCAGATCCCCAATCGTCGTCATCGTCGAAGTTAATCTTGCTGTGCTTCTCTTTAATTGTGGGAACCAGCGATATTGTATCCGTGCGGCCTGTTTTGTAGAGTCTATATCAGCACCTCGTCTACATCGCACGAGGGAGGTATGCCCCAAAGTATGGCGCTCCTATCTCTATTTCCCCCTTCGCAAACGAGGTGAGGCACACAACGCCAAGCACTGCCAGCCAGGTAAGGAGCAGTGCGTTCACCAGAAAGCGATTTGACGCATTTGGCAATCCCCAATTTTCCTAGCTGCGCCTCTGCGACCTCCATTTGTCCCCAGATTTGCTCCGAGTCGCAGCCCTCGGTCACCTGCTTGCGAGGGATCCCCATCAGGGCATGGGTAGCTCAATCTTGCAAAAACAGTAGAAGATAGGGCGAATGGGGAACAGGGGCGCGACCAGCTCGTCTGTTTCGATCGCATTGGCCTCATCCGCCAGCAAATTCCGCACTACAGAGTGAAGAAGCCGGCAAGCGGAAAGCACGGCGTCCTTGTGTGCTGGAGTTGGCTCCAGGAGGTCCGATGTTCGCGATAGCAGCCCTGAAAACGGCAAGGTCAGCACGGAGGCTCACACGACTAACAATCCTACCACAGGCCTGCCCAAAGCGGAACCCGGCGTTGCTTCCTCTGTCGTTTTGCCCCGGTCCGGGCGCCCGACTTCTTCTCCCCGACGGATTCTCGAAGCCTGGGCGCGCGCGAAAAGTCGGCGGTGGGGCCAGTGCACCGTGCATATTCCTGTCAACTTCATCGAGCAGTAAAATTTGTGGGTCGTCCGAGGCTTTATTTGAAGGGGTTGCAGCCACGGGCGCGCTGCGTGCCTTCCTCGGCATCGCGCAGCACTTCTCGACTTCACGTGCCCCCCTGAATCCTTCCCCCCAAAAGTGTTTGTGTAGAACATGGGCGGCTAAAGTGGCCGCTTTGACGAAAGCTGTGTTTCGCACGATTAGCCAACTTTCAAACCAAAACGCCTACGGCGGGTGCCCAACCAACCTAGTGCACTACGGCCTAGGGGGTGGACGAGGCCTTGCGCGGTCAAACGAAGGAGGCGCGATCCACTGTGCGCAGCCCTAGCGTCAGGGAAATGCAGGCGCCGGGGCAGTTTGCCCCACCCCCGCCGGGCGGTGCGACGAGCGGGTACGCCGCGCCGGACGGAACGGCGCGGACGCTATCAGCGTACAACCTGTTTGTCCGCGCCATGACGCTGAAACTCAAGCCGGAGAACCCCGAACTCGCCCAGGGCGAGCTCATGAAGAAGGTCGGCGACTTGTGGCGCGCTCTGTCGCACGATGAGCAGCGCCGGTGGCGTGCCGATGGTGATCTTGGTATGGCGGTGCCGGGCGCCAGCACGTGGATAGCCAATAAGGCTGTGAGCAAGCCGTCGGCGTATCAGTCCTTCGTCCGCCATATGTCTGCCAATCTCAAATTGCAAGCTCCGGGAAGCAAACAGGCGGACAATATGCGCAAGATCGGTGAATTGTGGCGCATGATGTCTCCAGAGGACCGTGCGCGATACGAGCCAGCAAATGCCCCAACTCCTGGAAATGCTATGCAGGTGAGCTATTGCACAAGGCGGTCGTGCTGCCCAAGCGCACTTCAGCCTTTCGACTTGTAGTTGCGAAAGACCTGCCCTGCCCTGCCCGTGTGAGAGGTTTGTCGTCTTGCTCTTGCTTCTGATTTTTTCGGGCACTGAAGTGCGCATTCAACGCTAAATGCGGGCCCCGCGAGCAAGATATCGTAGTAGCAGATCCAAGAGCGCAGATAGATTTGTCTGAAGCCTACGGCAACTCGGCTCTGCCGTGCGCAGGGCCAAATATCAGCATGGTCAGGCAAGACGGGCAAGAAGCGCAAGTGGAAGGATGGGCAGGCGCCTGAACCGGAGGTTTTGCCCAAGCCCATTTCAAGGCTCGCACCCCGCTTGGGACGCTGACATGCTGCTTTGGACGCAGCTCGGGACACAGCGAACGCTGTCAGCGTACAACATTTTCGCAAAGACGATGATGAGCCAGGTTCACCCGCTCCTTGACTGAAGAACCGGCGCAATTATTTATAACAACGAGACAAACCCTGCGTTCCGGTGATGGATCCCAGGTCAGTGACCCACATCGCTCTCTCCGATGCAGATGCGCACTGAAGAAGACAAGGATCACACTGAAGTCATGAAAAAGGTCGGGCATGCTGCCCGATCCCAGTGCACAGGTGGAATTGCGCTGTACCCGGTCGCTTTTTTTTGAGATGGGAGTGGGGCGCGCCCGCTACAGGTCGCAGACATGTGGAACGCTATGTCTGATGAGGAAAAGAATAGGTGGCGCGCAGACGGAGAATCAGGCTCGCAGGAACTCCGCGGACCACACCCAGCACTCTGTCTGTCGTGCGGCTCCGCGCAGGCCACTCCCCGGTGCATGCAAGTCACGTCACCCACTGCAGCTGAGCGCGACTCTCGGCACAGGTCCCCGGCGCCGTGACCTTCATTCCATTCAAGGCGCCCACAAAACCGTCAGCATATCAGGTGTGCTAGAAGTGCCCACATCAAAGCTATGCTGCATGGGTGAACTCGCAACCCACGCCCACACGTATGTGCAGATGTTTGTCAAGGCGATGACGGCGCATCTCAAGAAACAATCGCCCAGCAACAAGCAGGCAGACAACATGCGGCAAATAGGACAAATGTGGCGCGAATTGCCAGCGGAACAGCGCGCAAATTATGCCCCAGCGCCGGCGGAGCTGTCTGAGACCGACAAAGATGGGGACGAAGGGCGCGCTGCGGCGCCACAGATTCGGACACTCTCTGCCCACAACCTTTTCGTCCGTGCCATGCATCCCCAGGTTTGCATCCTTCCAGCTTATGTCCTCCTGTCGAACCATCTAGTAGACGTGGGTTGTACAGTCCGGTCTGATAACAAGCGGCATTTTTGCCCCTTCTAAGAACAAAGCCTGCGCACAGGTCCGGGCGCAGAACCCTAGTCTTGGACAGAACGAGTGCATGAAGAAAGTTGGGGAGTTGTGGCGTGCCCTGGGCCCGGACGAGCGTGGGCGCTGGCGCGCAGACGGAGAAGAGGGCAGCAAGGTTCCCGGCGCCACCTCGTTCGTAGTGCCGAAGTCTGCGGGGCGCATGTCGTCGTACCAGCAGTTCGTCCGCACGATGACACAGCAGCTCAAGGCGCAAGATCCGCCCAGTTCGCAGGCAGACAACATGCGCAAGATCGGTCAGATGTGGCGAGAGCTCGGGCAAGAGGAACGTGACAAGTACACGCCCTCAGCAGATGATGCGGGCCTCGAGGACGATGTGCTTCTCCAAGAGGGGCGCGCACGTAAAAAGAACAAGCATGTGGCACTTGATGGAACTACCCGCAATCTTTCTGCCTACAATATCTTTGTTCGTGGTATGCTCGCACAGTTGAGGGCAGAAAACACCGAGGCTGAGCAGGGGGAGCACATGAAGCGGGTAGGCTCGCTGTGGAGGGCTATGTCGGACGAAGACAAGGCGAAATGGCGCGCAGAAGGGTCAGAGGGGTCGCGAGTTGGCGGGAGTACCACTTTTGTTGCAAGCAGGACGGTGTCAAGGCCAACCCCGTACCAGATGTTCGTGAAGCAGATGACGCAGCAATTGAAGGCGGAGCATCCCGACTGGAAGCAAGCGGACAACATGCGCAAGATTGGGGAACTGTGGCGGGGGATGTCTGCGGAGGAACGCGATCGCTACGAACCCACACAGGCGCAGGTCGCAGAAATGCAAGGTCGCCAGAAATTGCCTGTTTCCGCGTCAGTCTTTCAGTCTGCAGCTGGAGGTGTGCACAGTGTCATGCTGCCGCCAGGGACAACACGCCGCAGTCTTTCGGCCTACAATCTTTTCGTTCGTGCCATGCAGGCCAAAATGAAAGAGGATGGCGCTGACGTCCGGCAAGGTGAGCACATGAAGAAAATCGGGGAGATGTGGCGAGACATGAGTGAGGACGACAAAGCAAAGTGGAAGCCTGACGGCGAGGAGGGCTCGCGGGTACCCGGAAACACGACGGTGATTTCGCAAAAGTCTGTGACGCAGCCGTCGGCATACCAGATGTTCGTGAAGCAGATGTCGAAGGAATTCAAATTGCGAAACCCCGAGAGCAAGCAGGCTGACAACATGCGCAAGATCGGCGAGTTGTGGCGCGACATGTCAGAAGCCGACAAGAACCAGTGGCGCTGTGAGGACGAGTCGACTCTTCGGCCATCCTCGGTGCCCCTATCGAGCCTGGCGGGCCTCGGTGGTGCGGTTCCTGGCGCGCCCGCAGCGCCACAGGATGCCGCAGGCGGCGCGCGGAAGAGGGCCAACAAGGCGGCAGCGGGTGGGCTCGACCTAAACCTCGGGGGACTTCAGGTGCCCCCCGCAAGCAACGCCTCTCCGCCCGTGGGGCTGGCTGCGTTCCCCGATCCGGCAGCCGATCCGGCAGCACATCGCGGTAGCTGTAGCGGCGTCACATACCTGGCTCGTAGCTGAGCTGCCAACCCGCTACGATTTGTCCGCAGGGATGGGGCGGACTGGGCCCCCCGAATTCGCTGTTCCCGCCCGGGACCTTTTTGGGCGCTGCCACCCCTTCCACACCAGTATACCGTATCGCCCCCACCCAGACCCACACTCACCCGGCGCCTCACCCTCGTGAAGAACCACGTAGGACCGGGCGTCCTGTGTCAAACCCGTGCGGATGCCCCGAGTGTACTGTGTCAGCCTTGTTCTGATGGCCCCGAAACTGCTCTGCAGCTGCATTTGAGGCCGGTGCGAGCGCGCCGCCCCCGCCGGCGTACTATCAGACGCCACTGAACCAGCCGATTGGAGGCGTCTACCCTACGGTCCATAGCTACTTCCTGCCCCACGTGCAAGGCCATGGCATATTCCGGTTGATGTTGCTATTGTGGCAATCTGTGCAAAGTGTTGCGTGCGTTCCGCTAACTTTGCCGCGAACAAGCAGGCCGTGGAAGCCACACCGGTGCCTGGTGTAGTAGCCAGCATGTATGGGGGCGGCGTGGCCAATTTCGGGAGTCAGCCCAACAGGGGAATCTGATTTGCCGCGCAGCCTCGTACGCGTCGAGGATGAGGCGGGACGTGACTGGGAGGAGAGATGCGAGAACGGATGCTCCCTAGACGATGCGGGGTCGCACGGGACAGCCCCCGGTCTGCGGGAGAAGTGTGGTCTTATGCTTGCTAGGGAAAGCGGAAGTTCAAGCGGTGCGAGAACACTTTCAAGTACAAATTTAGTCGTTTTGTGCGTGCGTGCATGGTCGGCGCCCAGCGAAGCCTCGATCGTTCCTCCGCCCGGGCCCAACTAATCGGCAACGATACCGCAGCGGGGCTCTCCATGAGAATTTGATTTTGCAACGAAGCATTCAAGCAGCAAGTCATGCCACTTCTCCAACCGCGCCGCGTGCCCATCGCTGCCTGTCACTAGACCAAGCCACGTTCCCCTCGTCTCGCCTAGTATCGCCCGTCGCCCCCCAACGACTCGCAGGGGAGTTCCCGCGCCTTGCCCCACACGTATATCGACCTGTCCCCTTGCGACACCGCCTCCAAACCCCGCCCGCCCCCACCTGAGAACAAACGCATGCCCCCTGCCAGCACCTCACGCCGACGAGATGATGTCCCGAACCCGCTGCTTCTGCCTGTCTGTGAGGCGCGGAGCAGCCAGAAGGCCATCCCCTCCAAGCGCCAAGTGCAAGTCTCGCACCAGCGACGCTGTGGCGGCGCGTACGTCTGCTCGGTGGTCCTCCAGCAAGCGTAGTGTGGATGGAACGGCGTGTTTGTGCAGTAATTGCGGCTTACGCTCCGATATGCCGGGCAACAAAGCCCGAAGACGCTCGGCAAGTGCCGAGCGCGCACGCGGGTTGCCGAAGTCCAGAGCCGATGTGAGTGGCGGGAGCAGCACGACCGGGTCCATGATTGACGAGAGCTGCTCCAGATTCGCAGCGGCAAGGTTGCGGATCTGCGGTCCGGACAATTCAATATGCATCATCAGTCTCGCGCAAGTCCGACTGAGGGGGGTGGTCGCGGGGTTGACGGCAGGCTCGTGCACGTGTGCAGGCGGCAGAGGTGCTGGAGTAGACCTGCAGTGAAGAGTTGGAGAGGTTCCCTGCAAGTGCTGGAACGAGGATTCCAAGAGACAGCTCCAGCGCTTGAGGCCCAAACGCGGGTACAAGCTGCTCTATTCCTTGCAGCGCCGCCGTCGCCACCTTGGTGTTGGCATCCGCAAGTCGCGAGGCGTATATGTCAACGAATGCACCGAGCCGCGGGGCGCACGCCTGCACACAACGCACCGTCAGCGTTACTGGAAGGGGCGGAACACGAGGATAAAAACGATCGAGCAGAGGCGGGATGCACCTGGCGCTGTGCGATTAGCAGCTGTGTGAGGTCGTGCACAGCGTCCGCGCGCGCGCGGAAATCTCCTTTCTCCGCGGCGTGCGTGATGTCTCCCAAGCGCTCGAAGCCGGGGGCATCCAGCAGCGACTGCCACGACTGCGCGCTCATGCCTTTTCCATCCCCGCCTCCGGTCCTGATCCTGCGTGCGCCTCGGGACCCCAGCTGGCCCGACCCCACGACGAGGTCCTCTGCCCCGCCCTCGAAGGCCCTGCGGGTGCTGGTGCTGCTACCAAAGTCTCCGATGACCTCGGCCGTGCGCGTGGCCTCTTTTCCCTGCCCGAGCGTGCCTGAGTGCCTCGACAAGGAGCGAGAGCTGGAGCCGAGCGTGGTTGTTAGGTCCGCGCGCCCGGTCTGGAGCGTGCCGGGCCGCACTGTCCACGCGTCGTTGTTGGCGGCCTCCTGCGCGATGACCTTGTCCACCACCTTGACGTCCGAAGCGGGGCAACGCCGCAGCAGACGCTCGAACTCGCCCGAGGCCTTGGTGTGCCGGTGGATGTCGAGAAGAGCTTTCTTCCCCGCGGCACGAGGCTCCATCTGCCCTTCGGAAAGATACCTCACGATGACAGGAAAGAGTCGCTCGAGCTCCCGCGAGGCGACAACGCGATTGCCAAGATTCTCGATCGCGACCTGGAGGAACAGCGCGACTTTGCCGCGGATGATGGAGTTCTTGTTCACGTTGGCATGCAGCAGCGCCGAGATAGTGCGGTGTTCCGAACAGTTGTCGATTGCTGCAAGCATGGCCTTCTTCGCCTCTTCCGCAATGAAGCCCGACGTTTCGCCCGCCTTTTTCACCAAGGTGATGACGAGCTTGTCCAGCTCTGGGTCCATATGCGCTTTCAGGTAGCGCAGCATGTCCGCCAGCGACATGATCGCCGCCTTGCTAAGCTGCGACCGGAGGTTGTCCGCAACGAGCAGTGTGTGCCGCACGACCTGGTGCAGATTGGGCAGGACCGTCTGCGGCGCGTGATAGATGGACAGCGCGCGCAGATCGTTCAGCGCCTCCATCTGCACCGCCCAGTCGCTGCTCCCCAGGCGCTCGATCAGCGTCCGCATAGTCGTGTCGGGGTTCTCCACCGGCTGCAGCTCCTCCGTCGGGGTGTGCACCGGCTCCGTGTAGCCGCCGCTCGGGCGGGCGCCAGCGTCCATGGCGCTACGGACTTCGCGGCGCTGCCCGCTGTCCTCCTCGTCGGAGCTTCCAGCGCCCATGTGAGTGGGCGCTGGCGCGCCGCGCCGGTGGTAGCTATCGCCGCCACGCTCGCGGCGCGAGGTGCCGTGCGCCGTGTGCGGGTTGGTCGGGGCGGAGAGCGACGGACGCATCGTGAAGCGCTCGCTGAGGCCCCGCTGCACCGGCGACGAGGGGCCGTCCTCGAGGTCCGGCTCTCGCTGCAGCGGGTCCACGGGCGTGGTGGCACCCAGCCCCGCTGAGGACTGGTCAGTCGCACCGAAGGCCGCGGACGCGGACACGACGCGGCGCCCGGAGCCGGTCCGGCCGCGGATACCAGTGGAGCGCGACTTGAGGATCGAGAGGCGCGAGGCGATGTTGTCCTCCCGCGACCGCAGCGAGCGCGAAAGCTGGTCGCTGCCTGGCCGCTCGGAGGGGTCCGCCTCGGGCAGCGGCGCGCTGATCGTGTAAGCGAGGACCGGCAGATTGGCGTCCCCGCGCGGCGAGCGCGGCGGGCTCTCCTCAACTTGTGCCCCGGGCAGCGACTGGAACTGAGACGAGGACAGCTCCTTGGCGCTCCACAGCGGCCGCCCGCCCGTCTCCTCCTCGCTCGACCCCGTTCGAGCAAAGGGCCCGGAGGACCCAAAAATGTCTTCGTACGCCCCGCCGGTGTGCCCTTGTCCGCGCTGCACGGCAGCTGCACGCCCCTGCATCGCACCCGCCCGTCTACCTGCTGGCGCCGCTCGCGCTCCCCTCGTCTCTCCTCCATCATCCAGCGCCAGGCCACGGCCGCCGCCACCACCGTACGCCCCCTGCGTATCAGGCGCGGGAGGCTGGTCGAGCCCGTCCATCCAGAATGGCTTGATCGGGCCGCGCGCGCCACCTGCGATCTCGCCCATGCCACCGCCCGTGCCGACGAGCACGCCACCAGCGCCGAGACTGGCGGACTCGGCCCCTCCTCGCATTCGTCGCGGCGTCTTGCCAGCAAGCGGCGAGCCGCCACGGAACCCCGAGGCTGCCGCCCCGACGGCGAGGGGCGAGGGCGGAGTGTCGAGCGGGGTCTCTCTGTAAAGCGGCTGGTCATCTTCCAGCATTTCGTCGCCCAGTCCGTTATTTCCAACGGCAACGTGCGCGTGCAGTGCTCCGCCCGCAGCCTCTCGAGGTGGCTCATGCGGCGTGCGCCCAGGCGACGCATGGTGCTGGGTTGAAGCCTGGCTCATTGCAGCCGAGTAGCCGGCCCCACTGCGCACAACACCGTCCGCAGTGCCGTCCACGGCACCGTCCACGCCACCCGTCCGCACGGGGCCATCGCTGTCGTCAGCGACGTGAAGGTCTGGCCGCCGCCGCCCGGCGGTCCGTCCACGGCCCCCGATAGGCGACGCGGCGCCCGGCTGCTCCTCGTCACGCGGCTGGCGGCGATAATCGGGAGATGCACCGCCTCCTGGCGCCTGCGTGACGGGGCCAAGGCCCACATTTGTCCAGCCTTCGAGGATCGCAGGCACACTGCCCAGCATGCCGCGCGGAGCTGTCTCTTCTTCCAACAGCTGCGACAGTGCAGGCATTTCGAGAGAGCCCTCCGCAGTCATGCTCGCGAGCTGCGGCTGCGCAAAGCGCGCTTCAAGCATGCGGCGTGTCGCCTCGTCCAGGTCGGTGAGGAGCAGCAACACCTTGCCGCCACGGGCGTTCAACAGCGCAAGACACTCAACTGCAGTCTGCTTGACCTTTGGCTTGGAGTCCTCAAGACAGCCTCGCACGGAGCGCGCAAGAGTCTCTGCGTCAAATGATGCGTCACGAAAGCGCAGCATCGCCAACATGCAGAGAGAGAGCGCTTCTTCGCGCGTATGCCATGCGTCGTGGCCAAGTACTGGCACGAGCTCTGCTACCACTGGCTGAGGGCCGACAGCACCCATCAGCCGCAGAACCGCACGCGAAGATGCGTGGCGAACCAAGGTCTTGTTGTCGCCAAGCTTGTCCAGCAGCTCGGGTAGGACACGCGGAAGCAGCGGGCCCACCTCGGGCCCCATGATCGAGACCATGTAGCCGAGCGTCTGCAGCGCAGTGATCTGGATCTTGAAATTTGTGTCCTGTACGAGGCCAACGAGCAACTCGACCAGTTGTAGGAGGTGCGTGCGCAAGTCTTCGGGCCCGCGCACAGCACGAACCATAGCCTGCAGCTCTTCGACCGCAAGGGCACGGACTCGCCAGTTGTTGGGATCCTGCAGCTCGGCAAGAAGTCGCGCGGACACAAACTCGCTGCTACCGGCATCGTCGCCGCCGGGGACGTCCCATCGCCTCGCAGGAGCGGCCCCCGACCGCTGGCAGTCCTCGTCCGCGCCTAGACGCTGCTGGTATAGCCGTTGCACTGGGACAGACGCGTCTAGAAGTGCCGCTGTGAGTGCCTCGCCGTGACTGGAACGAAGCGACACCAGGGCAGCCTCTGCAGCCTCCACCACAGAGGGTGTAGAATCCATCAGACGTTCGAGTAACGCTGGTGCCACCACCTCTTCAACAACTTGCATGTTTCTGCCGCGCAGGTGCGCGCTGTCAAGCACCGTGAGCACTGCTGAACAGCTCTCTGCGCGCACACGAGAGGTTGCATGTCGCGTGCCCTCCGTGACCCCACAGAGAAGAGCCTGCGGCCCTGGGTCGGGTGACTTTCCACAGGCACACAAAACCTGCACAATAGACAAAGTGTGTCAACAGCAGCACCGCCATCGAGCGCTGCGCCTCGACAACCTGCAGTGGCAGGCAGCGATAGGCATGCAAGGCGCGCATCGCTAGTGACGGTTTTGGCTGGTGTGCAGTGCCTGCACTGCGGTCTGCCGGCACGCGCTTGACGGCGCGCCCAGCGCCTCCACGCAGGCAGCAATGAGAGCTGGGAGCTCTTCGTCTATCTCAGCTGCATGAGCTGTGGCAGTCTCTTGGAGAAATTGAAGCCACTTGAGCGACACGCGCGAGTTTGGGTCTGTCGCGCACGCACTTGCCGCTGCAAGAAGTCGCTGCCTCAGAGGTCCAGCTGCGACGCCACACCCTGATGTCATGGCGTCCAGAAAAAAATTGGGGATGCCATGCTGGTGGGCTCTGGTATAAAAGTGGACTATAATGCTGGCAAGGTAATTGAGGCAAGAGCGAGGATACAGCACACCCGGGAAGATGGGGCAACTTACGAGGCGGGAACGAGCCGTTAACCGCCAGTGCCTCACGGACCCCATCGAGACCATCCACCCGGTTAGACGTGGATGATTCAAGAAACTTGAGTGTAGCCTCGAGCCGCTGCAACCCGTGCGCTCCTCCTGTCGTTCGGCTCACCCCTCGCGACCCCTCCATCCCCAGCATGCGCACCCGCGCTTCAACAGGACACGCCTAGACAGTCATCCTTTTTCTCGAATGAGATGTTCTGCCACTCAGCTGCAGACTGATTGACGCCGCTCCTCAGCACAGGAGGCCTGGCCAGCCAACGTGCAGCAAGTGGGCGTTGGCAACTGCGGGGGCTGCGCCCTGGCCGCAGAGCAGATTCGCGCAGGCAAATCCGTGACCGCACCCCAGGAACAATAGATGCACGTGTTCCTTGCAGCACTCTTCGGTACCCGGGTGCTGATGTGCGGAGAACCGTGTCGCACAAGCCCGCTCACCTGCGCTTGGCGTTCAACTAACTTGAAGGAAAGGATCCGTTACAAATGTAACGAATGTCACGCGAGTCTACACGAAGCTTGCAATTTTCGCCGGGGCGAGGACTGCGGAGATCGCTGTGGAGGAGGCCTGGCCGGAACCACGTGACAGTCACGACAAGATTTTCAATTTCCCGGATCGTGTTTGCAGTTACCGTTTTTACGGTGTGCATCGCGATGGACGCCGATGCGGTCGATCTCTACGGTGGAGATGCGAGCTCGGCGCCCGCACAGTTGCTGCATGCTGCGCCACTCCCGGATCCCGTCAGGATCACCCCATCGTTTCTCGGATCACGGATTTGGGCTGCGTCAGACAGGGACATATTTGCTGCCTCTGGACGACGCGTGTACCGTGTCGGCGTCGAGATCAATGCTGGCCTAGATCCTGCTCCCACGGAGGCTCCAACTCGCAACTTGCGTTCAGTCAATGTCGTGCCCGACTGCGTGGTGGAGCACGACGCCCCTATCTCGTCAATCACGGGTCTGACAGTGGCACGACAGCCGAAAATCATTGTCACGTGTGATATTCGAGGTGGTGTAAACCTGGTAGCTGCTCCAAATGGGCAGTCCCTTGGGAAAGACTCAGGAGCAACACGGTTGCCAATTGAAAGCGCGGATGACGGTGAGAACGGCTGGACAGGTGCTGCTCTGGACATCCCCGGAAGTCATGCTATCATTGCACGGAATTTTCAACGCTCCCTTTCCATCATAGACTTGGAGACGCAGACGTTGGTCCGCAATTTCCGAGCTTCGCTCTCCCCGACTCGAGTGGCAATCCTTGGTGCTGGGGGCGACGCAGGAACACTTGGAGGCGAGAGGTGCGGCACGGGGGTAGATGGTTTAATTGCAATGGCTGAGGGGCACATCGTGTCCTTATGGGACTCTCGCGTCCGTGGGAGGAATGCGTGCGTTGCTCGCGTGATGGGAAGCATGTCGAGCTTGTACGCACTGGCTTGGGGAAAGGGCACTGTGGCTGCAGGAGGCGCCGATCGCTCCATCTACATTTTTGAGCCGCGCAAGTGGTCTATTTGCGGCAGGGCAATGGCGGTTTGCAAGGTGCGCTGCCCCGCGGCCCCGCGGCCCCACGGCCTGCACGGGCGACTGCTGTGCTCTGCCCGGGGCGCGCAAGTGGGCCATGACTCCGGAGCGCGGGGCAGGCGGAGGTTCTGTGGACTGCACTCTCGCACATCGACCCCTCGATATACTACGCGTGCGGGGCCGATTCGCAGCTAGTGTGTGGGCAGTGGGAACCGGCGGGGGGGGTCTCCGCGGCAAACAGGGCCGCGCGAGGACGGGAAACAGAGTCGGAGGTTCCTCTCACTGTGAGCACTGGCGGGCACCGTGGGACGCACGTCGTGGCAGGAGGGTCGCTGCGGAGAGTATTTGATTTTCGCTCGACCGGGCGGTGGGTCGCATGCCACAAACTGCAGGACGATGATACCTTCGTCGGCGTCTGCGACTCGCAATCGCTGTGCTGTCCCGACCCGAGCCCATGGCGCCGCGTGCTCGAATGTGCCTACTGTTGCGTGGCAAGGGTAGTACTGACAGGAGGCTGGTGTTTAATTGCAGGTATGTGCTTCCCTCGGGCTTTGACCCTCTGGCTGTGCCGAGGGCTGCGAGTAAGAGAAAGCGTGAGGGATCACCCTCCGAAGATTTGTTGAAGTAGGCCATCCTACCCGGGACAGCGTCTTGGGGACAAGCTAGCGGGCCAAGGCGATCCAGCTGGACACAATTTATGTGGTCTTTGGGCCGATGCGCATCACGAACTGTGACACAACTCCCTTGCTGGTGGTAACATTTACGTTCCCATGCTCAGCAAGTCCGAGAAAAACGTCTTTTCGTCCTCTGATGTGTCACTTGCTTGGTAGCTGGAGTCACGGGCCAATTTACGCTGGTTCCTTCTGGTAGTCCGCAACAAACGTAGGTTCACATTGTGCTGGTTGACGAGCAGTGATCGCATCTCGGTCATGTTGCCCTCAAGACCAAGCATGCGCTCCTCGAGCTGCAACATGTTTCATGCTGAGTTCAGCGAAGCCGAGTACTTCGCAATGTAGAGGTCTAAAATATGGTGAGACAGTAGTTGTGAACAGCTGCGAGGACTCGCTGAAGCGCTGGGTTGCGAAAACGCACCTGCCTGAACCGTTCGTCAACATCAACACGAGACGTTGAGGCAAATGATGCAGATCCCTTCGGTGCTGTCCTTGAGTTTTCCTCTGTAAAATTCCCAGCATGCAAATCAGTCTGAATGGTTGCGACCTCCCGGCCAGCCTCCTCCGGGTCCGCATCCACGACCTTCTGTTCGGGCGACAAAGGGTCAGCGGAACGCAAGCATTGCTGATACCGAAAGCAGAACTTCGCCGCAAATCTGTGCAGGAGAACCAGGCAGTCCTTTGGTGCGCTGCGTGTGGGATCATGTGAGAGAAATGGGGAGGTCGACGCGCACCCGGCCGTCGGCATGCAGCCGCCCAAGCTCCTCCTTGTGCTCCGAATACACCTCCAGAAAGCCCGAGCCAAGAATACCTGCAAGCACCGCAACTGAGACCAGGAGAACAACTGCAGATAATCGATACTATAAACTTATTTCAGCTTCTGCCATTTGAGAAAGCATTCCTGCTGGCATTGCAAAGAGACCAACGCCAAGAAAGGCGGCAAGCACTCCGATTGCCTTGCCTCCAACTGTGAGGAAAGGGACCGTCAGTCAAAGATGCACGGATCTGCGGCGGCCATCGCGTTGAGAAGGCAAAGCAACAGGGGAGTGGCGCAACTGACCTGACTGCGGGTAGACGTCGCCGTAGCCAACTGTGCTTAAGCAGTTGACACACCACCACATCGCTGAGGGAATGTTGGGGAACATCGCCTTGTTCTCCGGGAACTCGAGAACGTACACGAGCGAGCCAAGCAAGAGAATCAGATTCAATGCACCGAAAAGGGTCACCTGCACTCTCCATCACAAACGTGAGCTTACCGCCCCAGCAAGCTTGCCGGGGATTGGCACGCTTGCTGGGGTTTTGGCGGGAGCATTCCATGAGTTCTTCTCGTTTTCGTGAGCAGACAGCGTATATTATTCGAATTGCCTTGAGCGGACGTTCGAGTCGGAACACCGAGAGAATGCGGAGCAGGCGCACCCCCCGGAGCATCATTGAAGAGGATGGACTACCTTGAAATGACTGCGCGTGCGGTGCCGCACTGTGAGGACATGCCCGCTCCAGCAGGCAAGACATACACCTTAAATAGGTAATGCGGATAGCATGAAGCATGTACCATAAGAAGGTCGACATAGAAAGGAACGATGGCGATCACGTCCACCAGTGCCAACGGAGATCGCGCCCAGTCCAGCTGTGCAGGGATTCTGTGTCAGGGTCTTCATGTTTTCAGGAGACAGTATGCGTGTGTGGTTTGCCAGGGCGCATTGCGCAGCGTGACAAGTCACTGCTACATCACAAGTGGGTTACAAGAACAGTCTTTACCCGTCCGCGCAGCAGTCCTAGCCGATTGCGTTGCGGCTCTTCCACGCAGCACCACAAGCGGAGGAGGTACTCAATCGTGAAGACTGACGTGAACACATTAAGTGACAAGTCGCGCAGTCTGATAAAACTTCGGGCGATCGAACATCGCGGGTCAACTGGATCACTTGGTTGTGTCTGGTTTTTGTGAAGATGGCATACGGGCTCATCGCATCGTCCCAACGGCGAGCAGCACTCCACCCAGCAGCTGCTCTCAGGTTCACTGGGCTCCAAAGCGCAAAAGCTGTCCAATACTGCAATAAGGACGCATGCAGCAATACATGAAAGCAGGAAGCCTTCAAGCAGAGTCCCCCATCGCCGCAGTCGCGGGCGCTTGTAGGCCTCTTCCTCCCTCTTCACCCAGAGTAACTCAAAGAAAGTCTCGCGAAGGTTCCCCAGACAACTCGCGGCCTCCTCAGCGCGAGGTTGGTGTGAACCAAGCAGTATATCTTGCATTCCATCAGCATGCCTGGTTATCCGCATCGCGGCCATGCAAGGTTCCCACTCGACGCACTTTCTAGAACGGGCCCCGCACCCGGGTACCAATAATGATGGCAAATAAAACAAATTATTCTGTGTCGTCTTGTTCGCAGATCCTCGCGTGGGGTCATGTGCCGCCAGAGCAACTATTCGCTGGACGACGGCCTGGCTTACCTACACCTCCTCCGCTTCTGTCTGATCCCAAGACTCAGCTACGCACTACGGGCACCTTCAACCACCATCTCCCGCCCATGTGCCGCCGCCTTTGACACTTAGATCCTAGACAGTCTGCGGAAGTACGCAGGTATGCACGCCCCGGCCTACAAGACCCCAACTGGCCACGACGCGACACCGGACCAAGTGACGCGCTGGCTACGGGCCTTCACATTCGACGACACCGACGAGGGCTTCCTAGGTCTCCCACTCATCACACGCGGTTCATCCGCTGGGTCACGACGCTCTGTGTGGCTCAGCGCCTCCCGGACACCATGACCCCCGGCACATCCTCACTCCGCCCGCTCACGGACCTCCAAGAATGCCACA
>ENA-UOXV01003611-UOXV01003611.1-marine-metagenome-genome-assembly--contig:-NODE-3611-length-18573-cov-5.825413_pt1 | contig 18573 bp, 15 predicted proteins | sample MGYA00238165_ERZ766961 | MGnify/ENA primary metagenome ERZ766961 (study PRJEB28924, sample SAMN03173240) | marine metagenome | biome: Marine; feature: Water; material: Subsurface seawater | place: North...
GGGCCCCCTTTTCCACGACCTGCTGGTGCGATAACTCCCGTGTTCGTCTGAACTCGAGCCTCTCCGCGCCGCGATCACTGCCCTCGCCCAGCGTGGCGAGGTCATGGACCGCAAGGGGCGCGTCCTCCTGTAGCCGCACAGGGCGTTCATGCGCGTCGAGATCCTCTTCAAACATCGGTGGTCGCGATTTGTGGCCTGCGTCTTGATGGACGTTTGTCCACTTCAGCGCCTCATGGCGGATCAAGGAGGCAACATCGTCAGAGGTGGTCCGCCGCAGCTCCTCGTCCCTCGACCCAGCAGAACTCCTGTCCCAATCGCTGAAGCCCACTAGTGCCTGAGATGCTTTCCGCACCATGTTTGCAACCCCGTTAGCACCGCGCTCGTCGTTGCCATTGTCGCGGACCATTAGTTTTGTTCACGGCTCAAGCAACCAGCAACTGCGGTCCGTGAAGCTGCGACGATCTATGAGCAGCTTTTGCGTGGCTTCGAGGACCAGGGCAGACGCTCTTTTACTTGAGAGCAGGCAGCAGGAGTTGCGTCGTCTACAGTGAGAACGCACACAAATCGGCACTTTCGACGCCCGCAACACCTCGCTCCGCACCGCCTCCGACTGGAGAAATTGTAGCTGGAGAAAATGTAACGCTCGAAGTTGACATTCTCCTCCTAAAGTGTTTGACTCTCAAGTCCACTTTTGCACGAACGAGCGCTCGTTTAGAGAAGGAGCACCGCCGCGATGAGGATTTGTCGTGCGGTTGCGCTGCTGGCCGCGCTGCAGGGTATTGGAAATAGCACGGCGTTTGCGCCCCTAGGGTCGACCCTCGGACAGCGCAGCAATTTTGTTGGGCCTCGGGTAGCGAGTACCTCTGTGCCGCGCCAACGTGTCAGACAGCATCTCCGCACATTTCCGAATGGCCACGCAGCGCCTCACATGCTGTTCGACATCACGAGCAGCGGTGGACAGAAGTCCACAGCACAAAATAACGGTGCGGCAGCCGAGGGCGAGGATATGAGCCGGACTGAGCGGGCATCGATCGTGATTGACAGGGAGCTGGAACATTGCTACAACGTCGCGGCGGACTTGGACAATTATATGTCGTGGTGCCGGAAGGGTGGCATGAAAGAAATTGAGATTCTTCAGAGGCTGGAGGACAATGTGTGCCCGCTCTCAGGAAACGGCAGGGCAGACACTGTCCGGTTCAAGGCCGGCAAATTGGGTGTGGACATGCTGAACGTGATGCAGTACGGATATCACCATCCGGAGAAAGTCTCGTTCCGCAGCCTAGAGGGCGACGTCATGAAGAAGATGGTCGGTTGCTATGAGTTCAAGCCTACTGGTGCCGGCGCGACAGAGGTGACCTACAACCTCGACCTCGAATTCGGGTTTAAGCTTCCCGACTTCGCACGTCAGACGATAATGGGGGCCATCATGCGCACTGCGCTCAACGCACTGAAGTTGTATTGTGAGACTGGGGTGGGGCCAAAGTGATAAAACTACTTGTGGCGCCTCTGTGCCCACGTGTCGAGCTGCCACCACCCTTGTGGCCCTTGTGGTCCAGCTCGAGAGCCGCTCTGTTACCAGAGCGCATTTCGTACTGAGTGGGGGATTAGGGCGATCGTTTGAGCGCTATTCGATTGCACTCGCATCACCATCGCATGAGACCTATAACCTCGACTCGTAGGCCATCCGGGCAAAATCCCAGTTCCTGCCCCCCCCCTACCAGCCCAAAAAAGCCCGCAAATCCGCCGACCCCGGCCCGAGTGTCTGTCCGCTGCTGGGCTCTAGATCAGCCAGTTGCTGATGCCGTTGGGGTCAAGCTGCTCCGTCGCCAGCTCGCCCAGCCCTGCACCGAAGAGCGGCGTAGGTTCGACGTGCCGGGGCGTACCGTTCAGCTCGAGCGGCAGCGGCTGCAGCGGCTGCCCTGCGCCCCCCGCGCTGGGCCGCCCGTGCGGATACCCGCGGCCCGTCGCGCCGGCCTTGTGCTTGGAGGGCGTGTACTGTGCAGCGTTGAGCGACTGCAGGAGCTGCGCGGCCTGCGGGGAGAGCGAGGCGCGCCCGCCGACGTCCGGCGCGATGGCTGCTGGGAGGAACTGCGGCTCGACAGGAACTGCCTTGTGCGCGGGAGCCGCGTCCAGCTCGGGGGGCGCGTCGATGTCCATGGAGCGCATCCGCTGGCGGAGCCGTGCCACCTGCGCCTCCAAGTCTGCGTCGTGCCCTGCCGGGCGCCCGGGCCCCGGCTCGCTGGCACGCGAGGCGCCGCCCCGCTCGTTGCGCGGGGGCGAGGAGTGCGAGCGCGGCGCGGCGCGGTCCGAGACAGGCGCAGAGTAGCGGCGGGCCGCGCCGTCGTCGTCCGGCGGGCCGGCGCCGACGCTCGAGGAGCGGTGCTGTGGGCCGGCGCCCTGGTTCGCGGCGGACGAGCGGCGCCCGGCGCGGGCGAGGAGCGAGGCGCGCGCGGCGGTCTGGGCCGCCAGCTCCTCGGCGGGCATGTTGATGAGGCGGCGCAGCGAGGCGTTCTCGCTCTGGAGCTGCTCGATCTGGCCGAGCTGCCCCTGCTCGCGGAGGTGCAGCGCCTTCACCTGCTGCTGGGCCGACAAGTCCTTCTGCAGCGCCGCGCACTCCATCCGCGCCACCTGCGCCTCCGTGTCCTCGAGAGAGCGCAGCAGGTCCGCCTCGCGCTGCGCTGCCTTCTTGGCGTGCGCGTCCGCCACTTGCAGCTGCTCCTTGAGTGCGTCGGCCTGCCAGTCACGCGCGCGCGAGTGGCTCCCAAACTCCTCCAGCTGCTTCTGCGCCTCGTCGAGCGCCTCCCGCGCCTGCTCGTCCAGCTCGCTGCACCGCGCCTCCAGCTCGCGCACCTGCGCCTCTTTGCGGTCTGCTGCCTGCCGGAGGTGCGTCATGTCCGTCTCCATCGACGTGAGGTTCGCCTCGGCCTCCTCGAGCCTCGACGCCGTGTTGCGCAGCTTCTCCGTCGCGTCCTCCGCGCGCTGCGCCGCGAGCGCCACCGCAAGCTCCGACTCTTGCTTGGTGTTGGCCACCGCCTCCTGCAGGTCGCCCACCGCGGCGCGCGCGGTCGAGAGCTCCGCCTGCGTGTCGCGCAGCCGCTCCTGCACCTTGCGCCCCGCGTCCTCGGCGTCCGCAAGCCGCCGGTTGAGCGCGTTCTCCCGCGCGCACAGGTCCGCCTCGCGCGCGCGCAGCTGCGCAATCTTGGTCTGCGCGCGCGCCGCCTCCTCCTCGAGCAGGTTGATCCGGTCCATGAACTCCTTCTCCGACGTCGAGCGCGCGTCGTGCATTGTCTCCGCCACGGTGTGCGCCTCGTTGGCCATGATCTTGAGGCGGTGCTCCGACTCCAGCACGTCGTTGAGCTGGTCCGTCGTGCGCTGCAGGCGCGTCTGCGCCGCCGACAGCTCTGAGCGCGTATGCTCGAGCTCGCGCTGCAGGCGCCCACGGTCGTCCGCGGCGCGGCGCTCAAGCGCGTCCAACGCGTCCTGCGTCTGGCGCGCTCGCCCCTGCGCGGCGCGCTCAGCGGCGCGGAGCACATCGTGGTCGCGCGCGAGCGCCGCCAGGCGCGCCTCGGCGGCCGCCGCTGCCTCTTGCTGCTTAAGCAGCTCATGGCTGAGCTCCTTCTCGCGCAGCCGCCCCTCGCGCTGCGCCTCCGCCGCCTGCTGCGTTGCGTTGCCGAGCTGCACCTCGGCGTGGCCCTCGCGCGCGATCGCTTGTTGCAGCTGGAACTCCGCCTCCTTGAGCTGCTTCTGCAGATGCCCGACGTCCACCTGCGAGTCCTGCGAGCGCTGCAGGCGGTACACCTCCGCCTGCAGCGTCGACGCCTCCACCACCTTCTTCTCGAGCAGCCCCGTGAGGTTCAGCACCTGCTCCTGCGTCTGCGCCTCGCGCGCCTCCGCGTCGCCGAGCTCCTTCTCCGCCGACTGCATGCGCCGCTGCGCGTCCTGTAGCCCGAGCGTCAGCTCCTCGATCTGGTCCTCCATCACGATGTAGTGGTCCTTGAGCCCGCCCGCGTCGGACGCCCGCCCAGGTGCCGGCGACGCGCGCGCCGACGCTTGCGACTGCCGAAGCATACTCTTGAGCCGCGTGATCTCGCTCGCCGCGTCCGCCGCGCGGCGCTCAGCGGTGCTGGCCTGCTCTCGGAGGCGCTCCGCCTCCGCCTCGAGCCCCGCGGGCGCGCCCTGGGAGTCCGCGCGCGCGGCGGCGAGCTGGTCGCGCAGGCGCTGCTGGCTCTCCTCCGCTGCTCGCAGCTGCTCCTTGAGCTTCGCGTTCGCTCGCCCCACCTCGTCGCCGACGCCGGCCGGCGATGACGCCGGGGCCTTGCCGAGCCCGCGTACGAGGTCGGCTGCTGCAGGCAGCTCCGTCGCGAAGCGCTGCACCGCCGAGCGGAGGTCCGCCTCCACCTGGCGGTGGTACGCGTCAACCTCTTTCACCTTGACGCCCAGCCGCCGCACGAGCTCGCCGACCTGTTGCCCCAGAGGCGTCACCGTCAGCGCTGCGCGCTGCTATCGAGTAGGCGGGCATGGGTGCGCGGCGGGGTGCAGGGACAGACCTCGGGGTCCTTGCGCGACACCGAGCGGAGCTGCTCAAACAGCTCCTGGTAGACCTGCATGTGGTGCACATAGGCCAGGGCCGCGCGCTTCAGCACAACTTCCACGATACTCCCGCCGTCGGCCTTCTGCACCGTGAGCCTGACCGTCGATCCGATCTGGTCGTTGCCCTTGATGAAATCCTTGATGTGAGTGGCGTCAACCTTGTGCTTGTCGACCTCGAGGATCACATCCTTGTTCTCAAGCACGTCTTCCACGTCAGCCGGACTACCAGGAATCTGTTTCCGCATCGGTATCAGAGAGAAACATGCATGGTCATGCCACCAGAATGCGCTTCGCGAAGAGTACAGCAAGGCGCGAGCTGCACGGCAGGAGAGAGCAGGTGGGAACCATGAAATCAATTGCAGTCCCACTCAGGACAACGCCAATCGTCGTCGACGTCCCACGAATAGCTCCTACGGATGGAACAGAAGTCAGCAATACTGTTTCCCCGATTGAGACGCCGCAGGTCTGAGCGGTAGCTACGTCCTTTGAACGTGCGCTGCAGGGAACCCACGTTCCACCTTGCCATGCAAGAGAACTTCAAGTGAGGCCGGACAACCAACAAGGCCGAGATGTACCTGAGCGCGGATTTGCTGCCGCAGCAAGGTCCTCGAGGAGCGAGCATACCTGCAATAGTGCCCCGCAAATGTTCACCGGCCCGCTGAGTTCGCGTCATCTCTGACGAGCAGGCAAACGCAAACGCGCTGGAACTGGGGGCTCACCCGTTGGTGCTCCGCCATCATTGAGTATGCGGCTCGGGAAGCTCTTGCTTGGCCTGTGGCTCCCTCAGTGACGGCGATGAGGTACCCTCCGTCAGCGACAACCTTCGTCTCTGGACGAGTTGGATTTTGAAAAGTCTTTTCCAACGCCATAGAGAAGACCAATACAAAGACGCTGGAGATGGGCCCGCCTCGCTAGACTCGTCTTAAGGCAGAACGATGGCCCCACCACTGACTGCGTCGGCCATCATCGCGGCAGGACTTTGCATCTTGGGGCCTGCTCACGCTTTTGTGACTGTGTCGTCTGGCGCTATGCACCATGTTCCTACCCTGCGATCTGCTGGCACGTCGCTATCTCCTGCCGTGAGGCCGCTGATCCTCATGTCGGCGGAGCGCGCGGGCTGCGGGCGTCGCGAGCTGCTGGCTGGGTTCGGTTCAGCAGCATTCGTGGCTGCCTTTCCGAAGGATGCATCTGCAACGCCCGTTCGCGCGCCCCTTCCGAAGGGCCCTGCGGATCCAGCGGACAAGGACAAGCTTTTCGCGGCCCTGGACACGCTGGAGGGTCTCGGGGCAAAGCTCAAGGACCCAGCTGGATGGAAGGAAGCCCAGGCAATTATCTCGCAGGCGCCATTCACACCTGACGCTATGGATCTCATGTTCAGGAAGGCCGCCAAGAATTTGCCTCCCAACAACCTCCTTGGCAGTGACGCGGGGCAGTGGGCTGGTCTCGCGGTGCTGCCCGAGTCCAGAGACCCCTGCACCACAAGCCCAACGCCCGGGATAGCAGGATAGCTGTGCGCCTTGGTGCCAAGCCCCCGATGACTGTGCTGGCAGGTGGAGAGCGTGCAGGCGACGGACGAGCTGGCCGCCGAGCTCCTGTACCTCACCGGCGCGGCTGCGAAGGGAGAATCCGTGAAGGGGGACGATCTGCCCGGCCTTCATGCTGCGGCCGTCGACAAGGTCAAGGTACGACCCCGGCGATGCCAACGCTTCGCAGTGCCCTCGTGTATCCAGCACTCGTTCAAGTTCGAGCAGACATCATTCCGTGGCGCACCTGCGTGCGCGCGCGCTCGGTGCTGACACGAGGCGCGTCGCGGAGCAGGAGTTCACTGCACTGTACGACAACAAGATCGAAAGCAAGGTCCTTCCGGGGTTCAACAAGAAAGAATAGGCTCATGGTAATGACGTGCGTCAGTCGGTGGCGCGCAAAATTTGCATCTGTTACGGGTGAAACATGAGCGCGAGGTCGGTGAGCGGGTGTCAGGGTGGATAGACAGAGCATGAGCATCTTTATTGCGAGGCTGAAGTGACAATCAACTGCAAATTCATCTGGGAGTAAAGTCTTTCGTGCGAGACACCTCCGCGACTCCTCCAAATACATTTTGCATTTGTTAATTTTGTAGCTGCTCTTCAAAATCGACATTTGAGATTCAAAGCTACATCCAGGATGCAAAACTGTGCTAACCGACTGAACTTATTGAACAGTGTGCACTGCTCAGCCATGAGCAGGAGTCCCAAAACCAGTTCTAACGGCCAATCGATCGGCCACTATTAAAAAAAGGGCGCGGCTGATCGCGCGGGGGACGCGACCGTGGCGGAGTCAGCTGTTTGGGCGGCCCTGCCGCCTCGTTGCAGCTGCCCCTCCTATTGGAGAGTCTACATGGTCAGAGAAAAGATTCGCATGCAGAGAACGACTTCCATACCGCGCATCGCATGGATGCGCCTGGCGACGCAGAGGTGACTCTTGCGCCAGAAGAGAGGACCTTTCTACAACCCCCGTACGATTTTCGTGGAGCGCAGACCGACATCTGCAGAGAGAGTCCCTCAGCGAGGCGAGAAAGATTCGAAGATGCATCTGAGTAGCCACAGACTGTTCATGCGGGCGCGAGAACGCCGGTGGACAGAAGTTGACAGCACAACAAAACGGTGCGGCAGGGCTCTTGTAGAAGGGCGAACACACGCTGGAAGCAAAGTCCGGAAGCCCAAAAGGAAGGTCCGTAGGAAGAAAGGCCAGACCGCATCATCGCGATCAGGAGCTTCCTCAAAGGGGCATATGGAGATCCTTCTTCAGTGAGAAAGGATTTCAGTGTGTCCTGAGCCTGGGCTTGCGACCCAAGACGGACTCGATACAGTCCTGCGGCGGGCCCTAAAAATCTCCTGGCTCCAAAATCGCTCCATGCGAATCGTGCAGAAGGGGCGGATCCATCGCTGCACGGCAAGCACGGCAGGCATCATGGACAAATATTGCGATGCAGCCACGCCCACGCGTCGTCGCGAGTTTTTTTTCCCAGCTGGCTGCTACATTCCATCATATCGACTTCGTGCTGCACTTGTGATGTTGTCCCTTGCTGGAACGGTGCATGTGTTCGCGGCAGGTGGCACGGTGCAGCAGCACGGTGGTACTGCGCTTCCTGCCAGAACGCTGATGTCTGCACCTTTTCTACGTCTGCGTGGGGCTGGTGACGAGGACATCAATTTGGTGGATCCCAGCAATCTGTGGGACCGTTCAAGGGAAGCAGACGAGGTCGAGGTGCGCCCCGGGGCACGGACGTGCGCTCATGATATGTGCTTGAGGCTTGCTCCTTGTTGAAACCCTATCTATGCGCGACAGGTGAAGAGCTTGCTCAAAGAAGGGGCAGACCCGAACGCAAGAGGCAAGGTACGTGCCAGGCATCGGGCCAACATTTCCTAGGCGCCATCACGCGAGATCAGCCCTGCACCAGAATTTTGAAGCGCCGCCTGAATCGGGACCCGGGGTGGCGTAGTACGGCGATACTCCGCTGCGTGTGGCGGTGAAGAGCGGGAATGCGCGCATCGTCAAGATTTTGATGGATGCTGGGGCAACGATTGCGGCCGCCGAGGACAGTGACTGTGGACCTGGGATGAAGCAGCCGCTGCTCTTCCAGGCGGCACGGTGGGGCCATGCAGACGTGGTCCGGGAGCTGTGCACAGGCGGTGCAAACGCAAACAGATGCGACTACGAAAACAAGACAGCCCTGCATATCGCGGCCCAGTTTATGCATGAGCCGACGGTGCGCGCGCTACTCGAGGGGGGGGCGGACCCGAACTGGCGCAACTGGCACGGCCAAACGCCACTCCAGCGCGCCTCGGAGCGCGGCGGAGCGGCGGCTTGTCGCACTCTCCTGCAGTTTGGAGCCGACCCCAGCATCGTCGACCGCGGGGTGATGGCCTTGCCTCCCTCGCACACGCGCTGAGGCACCTCTGATGCAGATGCACTTGGTGTGCAAGCACCTCGGCCACTCCTGGCACGCATGCTGCCGGAGTGGCAAGCAGAGAGCAGCGGCGGTGCTGCTGCCGCGCGGCTGACCGCCCCCCGCGCCTTGTCACAGTTCTGGAGGGAGCCGCTGCACTACGCGCGCAACGCCGAGACGGTCGCCGCGCTCCTGGAGGGCGGCGCGAACCACACGGCGGTGGACAAGGACGGAAAGACGCCTCTACACGAGGCCGCGCTGCGCGGAGACCCTGCGACGATCGAGGCTCTTGTCAACGGCGGCGCCAGGTCGCTGAACTGGCAGACGCCGCCCGAGCGAACCTCTCCGGACTATGAGCGATACGGGGACACGCCGCTGCACATCGCTGTCCGGAACGGGCGCGTGGCAGCCGCCAAGGCGCTGCTCGACCGTGGCGCAGACACCGAGCTGCGCAACGAGGGCGGCGCGACGGCGCTGTTCCTCGCGGCAAAGTACGGGCACGACGAGATGGTCTGCGCGCTGCTGCGCCAGGGCGCGGCGCTCAACACGCCCAACGAGGAGGGGCTGACGCCGCTGCGCATCGCGCGCGATTGGAGGCGCACCGCGGTGGCCGAGCTCCTCGACGAGGCGGGGGCGAGCGTGGAGGCAGACCCGGTGCCGCCGCCTGCTGTGCCGGACGCGCGGGTGGAGTGGCAGCCTGGGCGTCGCCCCGTGATCAAGCTGACGCCCAAGGCGGGGATGGACCCGGCGGAGGTGGCGGCGCTGGAGCAGCACGAGTCGCTGCAAGTGCCGTGGGGCGCGGAGCTCAAGGGCGAGTGGGACCCCAACGTGCCCATCCGCAAGGTCTGCCCCCCGAGCTTCATCCCCCCTCCTACTCTTCTCCCTACCACTCACCCTACTGTACTCTCCCTCCGCCAGGTCGGGCCCCCGAGCTTCCAGGGGCCCACCATCCTGCGCCACCCCAGGCGCTTCGGCTTCGACAAGTGAGCAGTGAGCACGCCCCTGGCGGGTCCGCTTCCGCCGCAAGCGCCGTCTCTTCGCAGCTCGCCGCGAGAGCACGCGCGCCGCGAGCACGCGCGCAGCGGCGGCAGCGGCGGCGGCGCAGCAAATACACGGCCGAACCATCCATTTACATCTCGCCTCCTCGCCGCGCGCGTCCCTGCGGCGCTCAGCCGGCGGGGCTCCCGCCCGGGTCGCTTGGCAACTCGAAGCGAACAGCCGACCGCGGGCGGTCGAGCGCCCCCGCGCGCGGCGCGCTGGGCGGGCGGCTGCCCGCGCGGGATGCAGTCGCGGTGGAGGGCGCGCGCGAGGCGCCCTCGGTCTCCTCGCCGTCTGAGAAATCTTCGGGGATGAGAAGATAGTCTTCGTCCTCCTCCGCCTTTGCCATTGGATCCGTTTCCTTCGCCCCCGCGCCGTCGCGCTGCGCCTCGGCCTCGGCCTCACGCCCGCCCGCCGCCGTCCGCACTCGCCGCTCCTTGCGCGCCGACCCGGGCTTTCGCAGCGCCGACGGCGGCCGCCCCTCGCGCGGGCTGCCCGCCCCGCTCCCCGCCCCGCTCCCCGCCCCGCTCGCGCCGCCCGAGCCGCGCGCGGAACCGCCCGTGCTCCCGGCGTTGGAGCGCGCAGACCAGCGCCGCGCGCGCGGGGGGCGTACCTCGAGTGCGCGGGTCAGGGCGGCGCCGACGAGGAGGCGCTGCTTGACGTAGGGCTCTGCCTGATCGTCGCCGCGCGTGTTCTTGAGCGACGAGTTGTCGGGGATCGCCAGCGCCCGCGCCTCGTTGCCCGTGCCTGTGAGCGCCGGGACCGGCACCACATTCCCAAGCCGGAACTCGTTGTCTTTCATCACGTCCCCCTGCCGCCCGTCCCCCGCCTCAGCCCGCGGCGCGGGGCGCGGCGCGGCGGCGTGGCGGGAGATACCTTATCGATGGCGGTGCGCGAGACGGCGGCGCGGCCCAGGAGGACCTTGGGGCGGTTTCGCGTCGCCCACAGCTCGCCGTAGATGCAGTTGTCTTTCATCACGTCCCCCCGCCGCGGAGTCGGTTCCCGCGCGCGCGTGCAGTGGGTGGCGGGCGGGGGCTGGGTGGCGGGCGGGCGGGCGGACCGTAGAACTGCACGCAGTCCTCTTCTGGGACGTAGGAGCCATCGTCGAGGTAATTTCGCGACGGCACGGGGATGCTCTGCCCCGCCGCCTCGATGAACGCCGCGTTATCCCTGCCCCCGCGCGCCCGCCGCGCTCAGCTCCGGCCGCGGCGGGGGCGCGGCCGCGGCGGGCGCGGGCACCGGATGGTGCAATCGGCAACCAGGATGTCCGCGTCCTTTGCGGTGCGCAGCGCGGCGCGCGCACAGCCGCAGATGCGCGAGCGGAGCACGCGCGCGGACGCCGCGCCGCCGACTTGCAGGCCGTGGTGGGAGGCATCGAAGATGAGCGAGTCCTCGCACACGAGCGTGGCCTCCCCCTCGACCGCCACGCCGACGAGCGGCCGGAACAGGCCCACGTCTGTGACCGTGCCCGCGATCGTGCACTCGTGCAGCTCCATCTCCGCGGCGCCTGTCGCCGCCACCACCGTCGACCCGTCGCCGTGCGCTCGCATGGTACAACTGCCGCAATCACCGCCACCGCCAGCTCAGCAATCTTGGGATGCGAAAACAACAGCTCAGCAATCTTGGGATGCGAAAACAACACGCAGACGGGCCGTGGCCGCGCGCGATTGGGCTGCACACGTCAAGACGCGCACGCAGAGACCGGTGCCAGGGCCGAGTCTGGGCAGGGCTCAACTTGTCAAACAGCCACTTGCCACCACGCAGCACCACGCAGCGCCCCCCCGCACCCACCATCTCCAGCGAATCGAACTCGCCGCCGCCCGACCCCTCGTCCATTATCCACATGCCATGCAAAACGCTGCCAGGCTCCCCCTCCACGCGCAGCCGCGTGCGCACCTCTATCGGCGCGTCCCAGGCGTGGTAGCCGCGCCGAACTCGCACGACCATGCCATCCTTGGCCTGCGCTACGGCCTCGGGGACCGTCGAGCAGTCGTCCGGGACGGTCACGGCCCAGGCCTCCGTGAGAATCGACTCCAGCAAGTGCATCACGTTACCCCCGTACTTGATGTCTGCCCCGTGCACGCCCGTCTTGGGCAGCACAAGCTCTCCGATCGGGGCGCGCTGCCCGAGCCGCGGGTGCGTCTGCGCGAAATCGCTGAGGTCAGCGACCCAGGACACCATTGCGGATGCGCAGAGGCGCGGGGGACGGGGGGGGCGCGGGACCGAGCAAAGCAGGGTGAGCCAGAAGAAGTCGCGGCGGTTGCAGGTGGCGACGTTCATCGGGTGGCGTTCCGAGTAGACGAGGCCTCGCTCGCGGTCGAGCAGCGCAGGGAACTGGTGCACGTCGCAGATCTTGCTCTCCTTGTCGTAGTCGCAGACCTTCACCGGGCGCCGCGAGCAGCCGGGGACGGTGCAGAAGGGGTTCGTTGGCCGCGTCTTGGGCCCGCCCGAGAGGATGGCCGCGGTGATGAGCGAGTCCTCGGCGGTGTCCGCGGGGACGGCGCCGCGCTCGAGGAGGTCGGCCAGCGCGTTCTTGAGCATCACGTGCGCCTCGAAAAAGTCCTTGCCGTCGAGGTAGTGCTGCGCCCGGTGGCACAGCCAGTTGGCCCCGAGCGTCGTGTTCGTCGCCGTCGGGAAGAACATCGTCAACTCTGGCGACATGTACGGCTTGCGCACGTAGCGCTGTCGGTACACCGCACTGCGCCCTGCGGCCACGATGCGCTCGACGGCCTGCTTGTTGAGAAAGCAGAACAGCTCCGGCTCGTCATCGAACGCCACCTGCTCGCAGTAAACGCGCTGGCGCACGCGCGCCTGCAAGACGAAGAGGTGCTTCTGCATCTCGGCACGCTTCTGCTCGAGCAGCAGCTCCTGCTGCTCCTTCCTCCTCGCCGCCTCCTTTGCCTGGCGCTGCGCCTGGCGCTGCTTGGCCTGCAAGAAAGCGGACGCCGCTTCCGGCGTCTTGTGCCGCCCTGACCCTGCGCGCGACACGCGCGAGGAGCGAGAGGAGCGCGACTCGAGCGACCTGCTCCGCCGCGCGCGCCGCGGCAGTCAGCAGGGCGCGGACGAGCTGGCCGCGGCGAGAGCACGCGCGGTCGCGAGAGTCCTCAGAAATGTCTCGCGCACCGGCTGGAGGACCCGCTGGTGGCGCGAGACAATGCACCGGATGAGTCGATGCGCGACGGCGCGGGTGACCGCGATCCTGCCTGCCGAGCGGAGAGAGGGCGAAAAGAGGCGTCATGAGAGGTGTTGAAGAGCGCCCTGCCGCGCTGGCTGGGAAGGGGCAAGAAGAGTGCTTAGGGGAGCAGACCGCAGAGGCTGGCCGTGATGCGGCAGCAGACGCTGGGCGCGAGGTGGCAGGAGTTGATGCGCGGGACGAGTGCGGTGAGCGGGCGAGCGGTGAGCTAGAAAGCGGCGTCGAGTCGGGAGAACCGCCATGCGAGGACCCCCATAGCTCGCGTCCTGGCGTCGGATTGTACTGCTCAACAAGCCCCATCTTGGCGTCTTGTGAGCGGAAGTAATCATCCAGAGAAAACTTGGTTACGTCGAGGAAGGCTCCTAATCGCGGCCCAGCCGACTTAGCGCTTGTGGCAGGCCGAAGAGCATCCTTCGACGACGGACGAGTAACGTCCACGGGCGGGAGCGTCGTCTCTTCCAGCTCTGCCTTGAAGGACACAGCCAAATCGCGTGAAGATCCCGTGCCTTTTTTCTTAAGGGCAGAAGTAGGGCGGGGAGGCCTGCCGATGGGTGGTCGCATGTCAGCCCACGTTGCGCGCAAGCCTACTACGCCATTACCAAACGAGGAGGAACGGGAAATACTTCAGCGCGGGCCGCCGAGAAGGGGATGACGGCGCACTATCCGAATGCGGAGTTAGCTGGTCGCCCCTTAAGTACTGCGGCCCTACGAACTGGCCACGATGGGTAGCGGTGGCGGGCCGCTGCGGGAGCGGCGAAGCTGCGGCCAGGGCGATTCGCTCTGTCGATGCAGACCGTCGGATGGGAGGCAGTGCCTGCGCAGAGGAGGGCCGCCTGCGCAGAGGCGGGCGAGTGAAGACGGTACTCTGAGCTGACGGCTCCATAGCTGCGTCCTATGAGGTATGCACGTCCATGTGGGAGGAGAGCCCCGTGATGGGGAACCCGTTGGCTTTTGTAAAGTGGCCAAGGGGGAACCCGTTGGCTAGTAGCCAAAAAGCGGGGGTGGTTGGCGGTCCAGTCAGAGGCGGAGAGGGCTCCAGATCCGTTCGTTTGCAGAACGCGTGGACGATGGTGTTGCTGAAGTGGAAACTCTTCATTCTCTCCCTGGCTCTCGTTGGGTCGGGAGGCACGCCTCGCGAGCTGAGAGGTTGGACTGCTGCGGGGCGAAATTCGCGGGACTCTGGCGGCTTCACGCACGGGGCGTGTGCAGGCTCGGGGAAGATCATAGGATCATCGCAGCAGGACAGTCTGGCTGGCTGCGAGTACACGTGTGCCATCACGCCTGGTTGCGTGTGGTATGCGTACTGCGCTGCCCACAGGGAACCCGCTTTGCCAGCAGACCACCAACTGGAACTTTGCAACGACCAGGTTATTTGCCTTGCACCCTATCTGCAGGGTACTTGAAGGACTCTGATGCTTGAAGTGGCTGCAAATTTGCGCGCACTGATTGCTGTGCACATACAGTCGAGCGATTCTCGTCAACACCCGCTCTCAAACTTCGGTACCAAGCGCAACAGGTTCCGTTCCACCCAAATCGCTATCAGCGTGGCAAAAGCTGCGCAGAATGCTTTCTGCGACACCTGTCTGATCCGCGTTCGGAAGGTGCGTGCTGTACTCCAATTGTGGCGACTTTGGTCTCGACGCGGATGGCCCACTGCCTTTCACGGGATTCTACATCTTCCAGCTGGGCATCCACTCAGTTATTGCCGGACAAGACTCGCGCTTTCCTTCGCAGCTTCCGCAACGCTTGAAATTGCCGCACCACGCACCCGACGCGCTGCACCCAAACCTCAAGTTTTGGTTTGCACCAGAGGCGCTGGAGGACGCGGGATTGACGGATGGTACTCGGGTGGGGGTGTGGCGAAATCTGGCAAACGAGTGTTGGGAGGGGCACTTTGATGCATTCACCAGCATCATTTTCAACGGTGTGACGCAGCAGGTAGTACCACGACTGAATCGCCCGCTTTTCGACAACGAGACGCTCACTGTTACGCATTCGGGAAATTGCGACCCGCATGCATTCCTTCAGGCGCACCAGCGAGCAAAGCCCGTTGGAACGTGGGATGGCTTTTTGCAGTCGGTTGGGCACGTGCAGCAGGAGCACCTCATCCAGGAAGATCTCTCCATTGCACCAAAGTTCCGTGCCGCAGCAGTGAACGGATACGGCGCGCTTCGCTTCACGCTCAAAGACGCAGAGGGCCAAGTCGGCAAGTCGATGTACCTTTACTCTGCTCTGAATAGGAAGCGGGGATTCCAATCCGCTGCCAAGAACATGTTCTCGCCCTTGAGTGACCAGAACTCAGGCGCGCCAGCACTCCGCGGCATCCCCAGTGAATTCACGCTCTTCGTTCTTGTTCGCACCAGGAGCCCGCCTGGCCACTCGGGCTACATGGTACGTGCCTCGCCCAGCTCCTCGGACGCTGCGCGCCCACAGCACTCGCTCTTGGAGATTATCCCCTTCGCGCGCGGGGTCATTTCATCACGCGCACACATGCGCGCTTGTCTGCAGGGAATCGTCAGTGTTGTCGGTGCTACTGACTCAGGGGCGGGAAAGCGGGGATTCACGCTCGTCAAGTCGCCGGTCTCCTGCACTGCTGGTGCAGCTCTCATTCACTTCTCTGCCGTTGTGTGCGCCTTGCCGAGCTCTTTCCCTGTACAATTCAGCCATTCACTGCCACCTGTTCGGTCGTGCAGGTGCCATTCCTCCCGATTGCGCCGGCGGCAAGTACGCTTCGTTCGCAAGCTTCGATCTCGTTTATGGCGACGGGCCTGCCGCGACGGACTCGGGCTGTGCAGACGTGTGCCGGTACTCCGGCTGTGAGCGCTATGGGGAGAATCCGGGCTGCGATTTCACGTGGAGTGATGATCCCAGCGCGCGACAGCGGCAGGAGCCTGATGGAGCGTGGCGGCTGGTCTCCGTGCGAGCGCGTTCGGGGCTCGTCGAAGGCTTCGTCGACGGTCTGCACTCGCGCCCCCCACCACTGCGGCTCGAGGGGGTGACAGGGTTCGAAGGAGCCGACGCACTCCGCGTCGGCGCCTTCGACGATTCCACCAACCATCCGCCTGCGGGGGGGCATCTCGACGGCGAGGTCGCCGAGCTGATGCTGTACGACCGAGCGCTGACTGCGCTCGAAATGGACCGCATCGCACACTACCTTCGCGCCAAGTTCGACCTTGGCGGGTCTGTGCGCATCTCGGCCGACGTCGCAATGCCTTCTCGCACGCTTGCCATTGCCAAGGCCCCTGGCTGTTCCGCGCCCCCGACAGCGTGCGATGCGGATGCGGCCCGAAGAATGCCGTACGCGCGAGACGCGCCAATCCGCGTGCACGCGGGGGAGCCTGCAGCGGGCGCGGTGCAAGGCTCGGAGGGGGTCTGCCCCACGCAAGAGACGGAGCGCCTGGAGGGTGCGCTGCGAGAGCGGGCGCCGCCTCCCCAAAGAGAGGAGGTTGTGACCATCGCAGGGTGGTGGTTGTTCCCGGGGGACGTCAGCACCTCCTGGGACGCTCGGGTGATGCCGGCGGGAGTGACGGCGCTGGATATTTTGATGGCTGAGCGGCACCTCAAGGTCACTCTAGGTCCTTTTGACCAGCGTGATACTTTTGGGGGGGCTGAATCCAGTGCTGAAGCGGCATGCAAGATCTGGCAGCTCCCACGCGGGCATTGGCGCTGTTCGAATGGAGACAACTCGTCTTGGGGGGAACTGGGGGGAATCAGCTTTGGCTGGCCTGCGTCGATTTTGATGCAGCAAGTCGCTGTGGACGGCTCCAACTACACCATGTACATACAAGGGGAGAAGAGCTGCGCGCCAGAAAATCTCGTATGGCACCATCCTGACGTTGGCGACCTGGACGGGTGGGATAGTGAGGACGAGAGCCTCGTCCTGCCCACCCTGCGCTGCGTGGTTCCGGGAGGTATCGGCAAGAACCGACAGATCAACATCTACTGGCATGGTGTTCGCACTTCGCTCCCCATCTTCGAGGACTGCCCTGATCCAGCGGAATCCAGTGTAGGAGCACGGCCGGATTCGCAGTAGCTTGGTTAAAAAAAAACAGGAAATCTTCTTGGCAATATCTCTCCCTTGTTTCATCTCAACTTCACTCACATTAGCACACCGTCGGATATCTTGTCGAAACGCAGGGTATTCAAATCTGTGTCCCCTTACCCTTCTTGCCCCGGCCCTTCTTCTTCCCAACCTTCGAGGTCTCCTCGTGTTGGTCTACCTTGGCCACCGCCGGAATCTGACCGTCGACGCTCTCGGAGCTAGGCTCTGTGGCATCTGCGTCGCCTCTTCTCTCGGCGTTAGCCACAACCGCTGTTACAAGTTCCCCCGCGACATCTGTGGCATCTTCGCCACTAGCGCTTGTGTCATCGTTGCGATCCTCCTTCCGGACCCCTGACGTCCAGTCGTCAATCGGCTCCTCTGGCCTGACGGCCGGCACGTCAGCCACCGTAGCAGCTTCCGGTTCCGGGGCCTTGGCAGGGGAAGGTTTTGCACGGGAGGCCTCAAGCGCCGCCTGGATCCTTTTCATGTCCGCAAGAAGCTCCTCCTCGGAACGAGCGGCTTCCGCCGCGGGCCGCAGCGCCTGGGAAAGATTCTCGTGTCCGCAGAAACGTGCCCAGTCAGCTGGGGTCATGCCATCTTGGTCCTTGGCGCCCGCGTCTGCACCGGCCTCGAGTAGCGCCTGCGCCACTCCCTCGTGGCCCTTGCCCGCCGCGCGGTGGAGCGCTGTCCAGCCGTACGCGTCGCGAGCGTCAACCTTGGCGCCGAGAACAAGCAGGGCGAGGACTGACCCGCGGTGCCCTGCCGTCGCTGCGTTGATCAGAGGTGTCGACGCCCCCCAGCCCTCCTCTGGATCTGCAAAGTTAACATCTGCACCGCGCCCAACGAGGAGCTTCATGCCCGCAAGGTCCGCAACCGAAGCTTTGTCCAGGAGTTCCAGGCCCAGGCCGCGAGCGTCCCGGGCGTCCCCCGCAATGACTCCGCGCACGCGCGGCGCAGTCGCACGCGAGAACCTTGCCATCGGGGTTTCGCGGGGCCGAAGTTCCTCCTCGGCGTCCCCCGAAAACGCATTGACTCCGAGTGCCTCAAGCCTCTCCTCCAGAGCCGTTTTGCTGCGCGGGGCACCGTTACCGTCAACGCTGGTCCCCCACTCGTCCACCGCGCCGCCAGCCGGCGAGTGCGCCGGCGAATCGCGCTGCTGCTGATCTGGGCGTGCGTAGAGCTTCGGAATGCCGCGGATATACTTTGGCGGAGCGTTGCGCTCAGCCTCTTCCGCGCGGCGGCGCTCATCTGCAGCGGCGTCCTCCCCCGCGCGGATGCGTTCCGCTTCCTGGATTTGCTCCAACCGCGCAGCCGCTTCTCCGCGCAAGCCGCGCGTGATCGTCACGTCGAATGGACATTGTCGTCGGATAAGCCGCAACGTTATGCGCGTGCCTGGACGCCCCAAGATGAGACGCTTGGCGTGCTCAAGCGACTCAACAGTCACGCCGTCGATTGCTTTCAGAATGTCACCGTGCTCAAGGCGGGGCACTGCGTAGTCTGCTGGTCCCTCAGGCACCACAGCATCAACCCGTACTGCCTCGTGAGTTCGCGACAGCATGTTCAGCGTCTGCGCCAATCCACGCGGCTTCCATGCTTCGAGCACAAGCCCGACACCACACTGCTGTCCGGTGAGCCCTTTGGACATGATCTTGAGGGCAGTCTTGGGAGCGTCTTCCTCGGAGTCCTGCGTTGCCTCTTCTTCATTCTCGGGGCCGGCGGATTGTCCGACACCCCCCCCCCCCCCCCCCCCCCCCCCCCCCCCCCCCCCCCCCCCCCCCCCCC
>ENA-UOXV01003613-UOXV01003613.1-marine-metagenome-genome-assembly--contig:-NODE-3613-length-18570-cov-6.413449_pt1 | contig 18570 bp, 17 predicted proteins | sample MGYA00238165_ERZ766961 | MGnify/ENA primary metagenome ERZ766961 (study PRJEB28924, sample SAMN03173240) | marine metagenome | biome: Marine; feature: Water; material: Subsurface seawater | place: North...
CTAAATTTTACTTATTCAAATGCAGAAAAAACAGTAAAGCAAGATTTGGAAGATATTAATCTTGAAATTAAAGCTAATTCTATAGTTGGAATCACTGGAAAAACAGGAGCTGGAAAATCTACTTTAATTGATCTTATTATTGGTTTTTTAGAACCGCAAAAAGGAAAAATTACAATTGATAATTATGATATTGCACTTAAAGAAAATCTTACAAAATGGAGAAATTGTATTTCTTATGTGCCTCAGAAAGTCTTTCTATCGGACGATACAATTTATTCTAATATTTGTTTTGGACTTGATAAAAAAGACATTGATCAAGATTTATTTAAAAAATCTCTGGAAATTTCAAATTTAAAGAATTTTGTGGAAAGCTTAGCAGACAAGGAGAACACTAGAATTGGAGAAAATGGAGTAATGATTTCAGGTGGTCAATCACAAAGAATAGGAATAGCAAGAGCCATTTACCAAAATAAAGATGTTCTAATTTTAGATGAAGCGACTAATCAACTTGATGTGGAAACAGAAAATGATGTTTTAAGTAAACTTAAGGGCAATAAAAAAACAATAATTTTAATTACTCATAGAATTAATACTTTAAAAAATTTAGATAAAATAATTTTTATCAAAAATAAAAAAATTATTTCAGATGATGATTTTGAGAAAAGCATAAATGACAATTCTTTTTTTAATGAGCTACTTCAAATAGAAAAATAAGTTAAATGAAAATTATATACTTTTCTGTAAATATGCAGAAATATACCTCTGCTAGTTATCAACAAGATCTAATTGAAAGTTTAAAAAAAAATTGTGAAATAGTTTTTTGGGGCCCTGGTCATCCCGGTTTTGATATAAGTTTAAATTTTGATCAAATAAAAAAAAAGTTAATTATATCAGATAACGATATTTTAGTAGTAGGCCATTCATGGCTATCGGATATTCCATTAAATAAAAATATTAATTATGATAATTATTATACTTGGATAGATAATAAAATTATAAATAAAAATTCCCTTGAATATTGTGGTAATATCAATTTTGCTAATCATCCAGGAACTAAAATTTTTTTACTAAATAAAGAATATATATCACTAGAAAAAAAATTAAATTTTGCCAAAATAAATAATTTTAATTATGTTTTAACATCAAATATTAATTTTAAAAATTATGAAAAATTGATAAATTTAAAATTTATTTTTTTCCCTTATGCAATAAGTAATGATTTTATCTATAAAAATGATGAATTAAAAAAATATGATTTATTTTTTTCAGGATTAATTCAAAATCAATATTTTTTTAATTTAAATAGGGCAAAGTCTAAAAGAACAATAATTCAAAAAAAACTTTTTTTTAGTCCATTTGATATTCCATTTATTAGAAAAAATACTTTTAAAGGTAATATATATTGGAATATTTATACAGGAGTTAAAGTTAAAGATATAATTATAAAAACTATGGGAAAGTATAAGAGAATGCCTAGAGAAGAATATATTAAAAAACTACATCAAAGCAAAATTATTTTAAACACACTTTCACCTGATAACCTAATAGGCCCAAGATTTTATGAAACGATGGCATCCAAAGCTATTTGCTTATCTGAAGAATCTAGCGTGGTGAATAAAATATTTAAACCGATGAAACATTATGTACCTTTGAATTCATCAGATGAATTTTTAGAAAAGGTAAAATTTTGCTTGTCAGATAGTATCGAAATTGAAGATATAAGAGAGAATGCTTTTAATTATGTTGTTGAAAATCATACTTACGATAAAAGAGCAGAACAAATTTTGAGTTTAGTTTAGTTGTTAGAAAAAATTTTAACTTAATTTATTGGCACAACTGATTATTATGAGGTTATTGTAAATTATTGTATTCCTCTTATTGGAATTATTAAATAAAAATGTAAAAGGAATTATGATTCTTAAATCAAAAGTAAATAAAAGACCTTTATTTTTAATAAAAAAGTTCTCTAAAAAAAACAAAGCTAAAAAAAGCAGGTATGATTTAACTGATGATAAAAAATTTTTACAAGTTAGTTATTTAAATTTAAAAAAAGAAAAAACGTATTCACCACATATTCATTTAAAGAATATTAAAAAAACTAAAATATCCAGTGAAGCCTGGATTGTAATGTCTGGAAAACTACAAGTTACATTTTATGATGTAGATAATTCAAAAATTTATGAAGATATACTTCATAAAGGAGATATTTCTATATTATTTGAGGGTGGCCATTCATTCAAACCTCTAGTAAAAAAAACAAGTATTTTTGAAATAAAAAACGGACCATATTTGGGATCAAAAAAAGAAAAGGAGAATTTTTAAATTGATTATGAAAAAAGCATTCATTACTGGTATTGGTGGTCAAGATGGTAGCTACCTATCTGAATATTTACTAAAAAAAAATTATAAAGTTTACGGAATAGTTAGAAGAAATTCTGTAGTTGAACATCAAAAAAATAGAATAGAAAATTTAGAAGTTAATAAAAAAATAGATCTTTCCTATGGAGATGTGGAAGATAGATCTTCTTTAGATAACTTACTTAAAAAAATAAAACCTGATGAAATATATAATTTAGCTGCTCAATCGCATGTAAGAATTAGTTTTGATGTTCCAGAGTATACAATTAAAACTAATGCTTTAGGAGTCTTTAATATTCTTGAGGCCTATAGGTTAAATTCACCAAAATCAAAATTTTATCAAGCATCATCTTCAGAAATGTTTGGAAGATCTGTTGAAAAAAATGGTTATCAAAGAGAAACAACTAAATTTGAACCAACAAGCCCATATGGATGTGCAAAAGTTTTTGGTTATAACTTGGTTAAACATTATAGGAATGCTTATAAATTATTTGCCGCTAATGGAATTCTTTTTAATCATGAATCTCCCAGAAGAGGGGCAAATTTTGTTACAAACAAAGTAGTAAAATCTGCTGTAGAAATTAAATTAGGCTTAAAAAAAAGATTATATCTTGGTAACTTAGACTCATACAGAGATTGGGGTCATTCAAAAGATTATGTGCGAGCAATGCATTTAATTCTTAAACATTCAGTTCCAGATGATTTTGTAGTAGCTACTGGCTATACAAGATCAATTAGGCAATTGTGTAAAGTTGTATTTGAAAATTTAAACTTAGACTACAAAAAATATGTAAGCCAACAAAAAAAATTTCTCCGTCCTGAAGAGCTCAAGTATTTAAGAGGGGACTCATCTAAAGCAAAAAAGATTTTGAAATGGAAACCAGAGATTTCATTTGAGCAAATGATCAAGGAAATGACTAATTTTTGGTTAAAGTATTATAATGAAAAATCATAATGCTGCTATTTATTTGCTTTCTTCAAGAGTAAAGCTTTTAGAGGAATGCCTGTATTATTTGAACAAAAATTGGAATTATAAATATGATTATCCAATACACGTTCATCACTTTGATAATATTTACTCAGATGCCCAAAAGAATAAAATAAGAAATAGGGTCTCTAAAAATATATTTTTTCATCAAATTGAATATGAAATACCAGAGTTCATTAGGACTGAGGACATTTTTTATAACAGAAAATATTTACAATATGTCAAAAAATCTTTTTCAAAAAAAAGGCTAGGATATTTACATATGGAACATTTTGTAATCAATATAACGTCTTTTGGTAAAAAAGGATGTTTAGTTGATGAATTAAGTCAATATGATAAATTAATGAGAATTGACGATGACTCATATTTTAAATCAAAGATAGACTATGATTTTTTTGATTATTCAGACAAATATCCTTTTGTCACAGGATACACCTGGTCAAGGTATAACTCTCGAGTTTTAGATACTAGAGAGTATCTTTGGTCATTTTATAAAAAATATATCAAAGATAATAATATAGTCCCAAAAAGTAAAAAATTGCAAAATGCTCTTGAGATGGATAATGAAAGAACAATGCATGACTTAGAGTGGTCTGCAGGTAATTTGAATATATATAATATGGAATTTTTTAAAAATAGTGACGAATGGACCAATTATCTTAAACGATTAAATGATTACGGAGGTGGTTTTAAACACAGATGGGGTGATATCCCAACCATTGGTCTTTTTGGTCATACTTATTTTGAACCACCAATATTTGATTTGAAACTAAAAGATCAAGATTTGTATGATGATAAATTTCCATCAATACTTTCTAGCACAGCGCCATCTGTAGATAGTTTTTTTAACGTTCATACTTTCCCATTGCTACGTATCTATTATTATTTTAAAAAATTATTTAATAAATAATTAATAAAATTTTAGATTTTATATTTAAAAATTCATTAATTAGATTCTCATTATATAGAAATTTAGTAAATAAGATTTATCAGCTAATAAAATATGATAAAAATTATTTTCTAAAGCCTAGAGAAAATATTTTAAAACTTCATAAAAAAAATCTATATTTTGAAAAAGTTAAAGAGAGACATGCTCAAAAAGCATATCTTAAAAATAAAAATATAGATTTTAATAATAAGATAGATAATAACTTTTTAGATTTTTTTAATGTAGATATTAAAAAAATGTCAAGTGTGCTTGGCAGTCGTTTTAGCTCTGGCCATGATCCATTATGCAATACGGCTCTTCAAATAATTGATAATGTAAATATTGATACTAAAAATTTATTCTTATTCAAATATTTAAATAATTTTTTCCCAAAAAATTATAGTGAAGTTTTTTTAATTGATCAAAACACAAAACTAAAAAAAATTACTCAATATAATTTTTTTTATCCTTGGTTTCATGATTATCCCTCTAGAGTTTTACACAATGGTTTATTTGGACCAAAACATATTGAAACTACTGAAATTAGAGTTACAAGGTTAAAGAATATTTTAAATTTGATTAATAAGTACTCTTATATTCCGAATAAGAATGACTGCATAGAAGGATATATCTTAATTGATAATGATAATGATGATTATAGATTTGTTGTTACATCGGGCACCCATAGATCAAGTGTATTGAATGCGATGAATATTTTAGATAAATTTTCCCACAAGGTTCCTGTTAAATTTGATCAAATAAGAGTTGATAATAAAAATTTTGTTATAAATAAAAAAAATGTAAAAAATTGGCCAGCAGTTAAAAGTGGTTTTCTTAAAATTGACGAAGCTAATTTATTTTTTGAGAGTTTTTTTAAAGATAAGAAGTACTTATGATATATAAATTATTAAATAAATTACATTATAAAAGTAAAATTATTTTTAGACAATTCTTTTACTATTTTAGATTTCTTAAAAATAAAAAAAAAAATCACTGGAATGTAAAAGATTTTGAAAATTATGAAGATTATATCAGATTTCAAAAAGAAAAAACTTTAGATCAATCAAGAAGGTCCAAATGGTTAAATGATGAGTGGGACATAAAAACAAATTTTTTTAATAAAATTTTTTCTAGTCTTATAAATGAAATAAATTTACCAAATGATGCAAACTGTCTTTGTATTGGAGCTAGAACAGGCCAGGAAGTTTATGCTCTTCAAAAGTTAGGATTTTCAGCTATAGGAATTGATATAGTAGAATGTAAACCTTTGGTGGAGGTTGGAGATATGCATAATTTAAAATATAAAAATGATACGTTCGATTTTATTTTTTGTAATATCCTAGATCATTCATTGTACCCAGAAAAATCAATATCTGAAATAGAAAGAGTTTTAAAAAAGAATGGCTTTTGTTTTCTGCAAATAACTGTTGGAGAAGCAACTGATAAGTACGGTGTTACAGAAATTAATTCTGATGATGGAGTTTTAAAATTACTAGATAAGTCAGAAGTAATTTTTAGCAGAAGCATTAGACATTATTCTATTGCTCAAAATTGGGAAATTTTATTTAAAAAATAGTTAAATGTTGCTAAAGGAATTAAAATTAATAACTAACAAAAAACAACATAATTCTTTCTGGTTAATACAATTGCTAATAACAATTTCAGCAATTTTTGAAGTTCTGGCAATTTTTGCAGTACTTCCATTTATTAGTTTTGTCATGGGTGTAGATACAATTAATTCTGATAAATATTTTAAAATTTATAGTTTTTTTTTTAGTAATGTTAATACAGATAATATTGTCTATTTTTCAGGAGTCGCAGCAATTATTTTGTTTGTAATGAGCACTCTTTTGGCTCTTACAGTAAACACAATTACAATTTATTTTTCCAATAAAACTGCTGCTGACATAACAAATAATTTATATAAAAAGTATTTAAATAAAGAGTGGCTCTTCCATGTATTAAATCCAGGAGAAAAGTTAATTAGCAGACTTGTTAATGATGCATCTAAGATTAATCGAATTTTAATAGATATTTTTGCTGTAAATTTTAATGCAATAAAGACTTTATTTATTATTGTATCAATTTTTTTATATAATTTTAAAATAGCATTGATTTTAACAATAATATTTATTTTTGGTTATACAATTCTTTACTTTATTTTAAAAACTAAACTTTATAAAGCAGGAGAATTATTATCCAATGATCAAAGAAATATTCAAAAAAGAATGACCGAATCTTTTGGTGTAATTAAAGAAATTATAATTTCAAAAAATCAAAATTTTTTTTCGGATTATTTTTCAGTAGATAGAAATAAAATTTCTCAAAGAGAAAGCTTTATATTGTCTGCATCATTTTTGCCAAGATTCGTAATCGAGTCTATTGGAATAACAAGCTCTCTTATATTAATAATATATTATTATTCTTTATATGGCAGTATCTCAGAAGTTATTGTAACGCTTGCAATATTTACTTTTGCAAGTTTTAAACTAATTCCTAGCTTTCAAGCAATTTTTTCTAGTTTGTCTGAAATAAAAGCTTTCTCAGCAAGTTTAGATAAAATTAAGAATGATTTAATGAATGTAGAATATGATAAAAAATTAACAGATACTTTAAGCGAATTTCAAGATTTAAAGTTAGACGATATAAAAAATTTAGAATTAAAAGATATTTTATTTTCGTATCCTAATACCAATTTACCTTCCATTGAATTTTCTAACCTAAAACTACCCTTGAAATCAAAAATAGCAATTGCAGGTGAGTCTGGATCTGGGAAAACTACTTTAATTAATATTTTAACAGGGCTAGTGAAACTTAAAAAGGGAGACATATTTATAGATAACAAAAGGCTTAACGAAGAACTTTTGTGTAAATTTCAGAATAAGATTGGTTTAGTTCCCCAAAACATTTTTTTATTTGACGATACAATTTTGAATAATATTTTAGTAAGCCAAGTAAACAATGAAATAAATATCAAAAATATTGAAAAAATATTAAAGATTTGTGATCTTGATCAATTAATTTCATCATTACCTAATGGAATTAATACTAAAATTGGTGAAAAAGGAGTTAATCTTTCAGGAGGTCAACAACAAAAATTGGGTATAGCTAGATGTATATATTTAAATAAAGAAATATTAATATTTGATGAGGCAACTAGTTCAATGGATGCTGTTTCAGAATATAAGATAATTAATAATATAATTGAAAATGATCCAAATAAAACTATTATTTCAATTTCACACAATTATTCTACTTTTAAAAATTTTGATCATATAATTTTTGTTGAAAATGGTAAGATTAATGAAATTGGAACATATGATTATTTAATTAAAAATAATTTAAAATTTAAAATTTTAGCTAATGAAAAAAAAAATAATGAATAAATTTTTTCTAAAAAAAAAATCTAATATAAAAATTTTTGATTTAGGTAAACATCCTTTTGCTGACACATTCATTGCCAAGAAGGATTTAAAAAAAAAAGAACCTATATATCCCTTAAGATGTGTTTTAGATAAAGAGTCAGGATGCATATTTAATGAAGTAATTACCTCTGACAAAAAGAGATATAATTTATATGATTATTCTTACACATCCTCAAATTCAAATTATTCAAAAAGTTATTGGAAAGAATACGCTGATCAATTTAAGAAAAAATATTATTACAGAGGAAAGATATTAGAAGTGGGATGCAATGATGGCTATTTATTACAACATTTAAACAAAAAAGGATTTGAAACATATGGCTGTGATGCATCTAAATTCATCAGTAATTTATCTAAAGATAAAAAAATAAAAGTTATGAACTATATTTTTGATTTTAAAAATAGCAAAAAAATTAAAAAAAAAATTGGTAAAGTAGACTACATAATTGCAAATAACGTTGTTAACCATTCTAATAATCCAAATGATTTTGTTAAAGGTGTCAAAAACTTACTTAATGATGATGGCTATTTCATTTTTGAGCAACCTTATTGGCTAGATATGATGAAAACATCTAGAATAGATCAAATATATCATGAACATATAACATATTTTACTTTAAAGTTTTCAAAGTGGCTTCTAAAAAGAAATGGTATGTTTTTGCATGATTACGAAATAACACATTATCATGGAGGTTCTTTAAGAATAATTGCTAAAAAAAATATTGAGTTCAATAATGAAAATGAAAAAAAAATAAATAAGGGAATAAATAAAGAGGTAAAATTTGGTTTATTTGATAGAAATATTTATCAAAATATTAATACAAAATTACAAAATAAAAAAAAATCACTTTATAAAAAAATAAATTATTATAAAAAAAAAGATTATAAAATAATAGGTATTGGTGCAGCAGCTAAAGCAAATACTTTTTTGTGTTATTTTGGTTTAAATAATAAGATTGTAGATTTTATTACAGATGCTTCCAAATTTAAAATAGGAAAATCAACACCCAAAACAAGAATACCTATTTATGCAGACGAAAAATTAAAAAGAATTAATGTAAAAATTGTTGCTATTATATTATCTTGGAATATATCAAACATATTAAAAAAGAAATTAAAAAAACTTAATAAAGACTTAAAATTTATAGATTTATAATTATATGATAGTTAGAAATATTTACAAAGAACAGAAAGCACCATTGGAATTATTCAAAGATGATAGAGGAATAATCACTGATATATTTTACAAAGAAGATATTCATCATGTGGCCCAAATAGACTCTGAGCCAAATGTTATTAGAGGCAACCATTATCATAAAGAGACAACTCAACATATGTTAATGATCTCTGGATCAATGGAATATTGGTACAAGAATGTTGGATCTAATGAGGAACCTAAAGTAGTACATTTAAAAAAAGGTGATCTAGTATCTACGCCACCATTAGAAATTCATACTTTGAAAATAGGAAATGATGGTAATAGTTTTGTAGTTTTTAGCTCAGGTCTTAGAGGAGGTAAAGATTATGAAGCAGACACTTTTAGAGTAGACCCAATTATTTGATGAAAAGAATTTTGATATTTGGATCAAATAGCACTTTAGCAAAAAAAATTAAATTATTCTTAAAGGATGACTATTCTGTTACTGAGATAACCAAAAAAAAAATAAATTTTTCTAAAAAGAATAGTCCAAATCAATTAAACAAAATTTTATTAGAAGTAAATCCAGATATTGTAATTAATTTTGCCGGTGTGCTAGGTTTTAAAGCAGACTCATATAGAGAAGTTTATGATGTTAATTTTTTACCAAATTGGGAAATTGTAAAATTTTATATTAAGAATAGGATTAAAAAAAAAGTTAAAATTATTTTTATTGGATCTTCCTCCTACAAAAAAGGTAAAGCAAATTATATGCTTTATACTTCCTCTAAAGCAGCACTTCATAATTTATATCAAGCAGCAAAAGAAAAATTTGAAAGTACAAACATAAATATAGATATTTTTCATCCACCTAGATTTCAATCAAAATTAATTAAGAAACTTAAAAAAAAAGGGAACTTCACTAATATAGATATTATTGCAAAAGCTTTATTTAAAAAAATAAAATGAAATTAAGTTTTATTACTTGCACATATAATAGGTCTCAACTTTTAATAAAAAATATTGAATCAGTATTAAATCAAAATTTTAATAGTTTTGAACACTATGTAATTGATGATGGTTCAACCGATGATACTTCAAAAGTTATTAAAAAATACAAACATATCAAATATATAAAGTTAAATAAAAATTATGGACAACCTGGAGCTATGTTTTACTCAAATGTATTAAAAAAAGTAAATGGCGATTACATCATAATATTGGACTCTGATGACTATTTATTATCTAGTGTTAAAAAAATTATTGAAACAACAATTAAAAAAAATAAAAATGCTTGGAGTTTTTCATTTAATATCTCATCAAAAAATAGAAAAAAATTATCATTTAAAAAAGAAAAAAAAATTAACTCAAAGTGTTTATATCACGATAATCATCCAAGATATAATAGTGGTGCAGGATATTTAGATTTTATAGATATAAAAAAAAAAATTTTTTATAAAAAATTTATAGAATATTTTAAAAATCCTAAATACTGGTATAGTTCAGCAATAGATGTTTATTTTGGCAATAACTTTCAGGAAGTTTTTGTAAATAAAAAAATAGCATATTATTCTTTTGATTCAAATAATGTTACCAAAGGACATAACCTTGAAAAATATGCGCCAATAACTTTATATACCAGACAACATGTGTTTAATAAGTTTAATAATTTGATGAAAAAAAAATATTATAATTATCATTTGAAATCACTGATCATGAATCAGTTAATTTTTCCTGGATATAAAATAAAAAATTTTGAATTAATTCAAAGGGAGAAAAAAAATTTTACTAATTATAAAGATTATTATCTATTTCTATTATTATTACTATTACCAACAAAGCTATTATTTATTATAAAAAAGTTATTAAAAAAATTTAGAAAAAATAGATGAAAAATTTTTCAAATAAATTTAAAAATTTTTCAGGTGATAAAAAATTAAAATTGTTTGAAAAAATTATTTGGTTTTTTATATCTTTCATAAATATTAAATTTAATAGAAATATTTCAAAAAGAATAAGATTAAGAAAATTTTATATTAATAAAAAATTAATTAATAAAAATATTTTTTTTAAAACAAAATCACCAGTTAGATTAGTTTGCAATACTTTTTGGCAATCTATAAATTGGAGAGAAATTAATCAAAATTTAAAGAATGATTTGAAAATTTTAGAAGTAGGGTGTGGAACTGGAAGATATTTTGAATTTTTAAAAAAATTATCTAAATCAACAAAATTTAAATATACAGGAATAGATATTAAAAATAGAAACTTTATTAGAACAAAAAATAAATATTTTTATTTAGATAGTGCAAATAATGTAGACTTATATTTAAAAAATGTAAATTTTTTATTTACTCAAAGTGCAATTGAGCATTTTGAAAACGATTTAATTTTTTTTAAAAAAATTAGTAAATATTTAAACAATAAAAAAAAAAAATTTATACAAGTTCATTTGTTCCCATCTGAGAGTTGTTTATTTACATATTTATTCCATGGATACAGACATTATAACTATGAAATGATTTCTAAATTGACCGAGTCTTTTAATGATAATCATAATTTTTATTTGTTTCACATAGGAGGTAAGAATATAAATAAATTCACATTTAAACAGATAACTTTTAATAGAGTTTTAAAAAAAAAAATTGGATCTATCGATATAAAAAAATTAAAAGAATGTATTCAAAAAGATAATAATATTAAAACTTTTAAAAATGCTTCATTTTATGGCATTGTAATTTTATCAAACATTCAAATAAAAAAATTTTTAAACAAATGAAAAATATATTATTAATCGCACCACGTTTTCATACTAATCAATATTACATGATTAAACATCTTATTAAAAAAAATAATGTTTTTTTTATGTCTTTATACAAAGGTAGTATAGAAGATTATAGATTTGTTAAACCAAAAGTACTTAATCAAAGTAACATATCAAAAAAACTACAAACACTATTTAATTTGAGGTTTGACACACTTTATTTCCCAACAATAAAAGACTATTACAAAAAAATAAAGATGACAAAGCCAGATATAATTATTTTAAGAGTTTACTCTAGGCCGTTAATTTATATTACAGGTTTTTTTACTAAAATACTTAGATGTAAAATTATTTATTATGACCAAACACCTTTAGTAAAATATAATAATTTTATTTCATGTTTAAAATATTTGGAGTCAAAATTTTCTAGGTTTTTATTTGGTGCAGCTTGGTACTCTCCAATTTTAATAGAGCCAGAAAAAAAATATAGTATCCCTTTTATAGTAAAAACTAAAAAAAAAATTAATTTTATCAAAAGTAGATATAGAATATTAATGATTGGAAAATTTCAGCCAAGAAAAGGTCATTTCTTGTTAATTAAAGCTTTTACTAAATTAGCAAAAGAATACAAAATACATCTAACAATTATTGGAGAAGTTTCAAATCAAGAACATAATAAAAATTTTAATTATATTAATAACTATATTAAAAAAAAAAATTTAACGAATATTTGTAAAATAAAAATTAATATGAAATTTAAGAATATAGAACGAGAGTATGAGAATTGTAATTTATTTGTTTTGCCTTCACATTCTGAACCAGCGGCTATTAGCATATTGGAAGCACAGGGTTTTGGTAGACCTGTTGTATGTAGCGATACTTGTGGAACAAGAAATTATCTAAATCATTCTAGTTCAAGAATTTTTAAATCAAATAATGTTAATTCATTAATAAAATCAATAAAATTTTTTTTAGACCGTCAAAATATTTACAATAAATTCCTTAATAAGTCATATGATAATGCATTAAAAAAATTTTCATCAGTAAAATTCCAAAAGGATTTCACTAATTTTTTAGATATAAATTTTAGATGAGGAAAAAAATCATTTTTTTTTTACACAATCTTAATGCTGGAGGAGCAGAAAAGAATTTAATAAATTATGCTAATTTTCTTAGTGATAATTACATCAATGTTAAAATAATATGTCTGTCTGATAAAGGTATTTTAAAAAAAGATATTAGCAAAAAAGTTAAAATTATAAATTTACAAAAAAAAAGATTATTAAATTCTATTTTTCTAATTTTAAAAATTATAAATAAAAATAAACCTGATTTTTTGTTTTCATCATTACTTCACATTTCTCTTTTGTTATGTTTTTTTAAAAAAATGAATTTTATTAATTCAAAATTATTTATAAGGCCTTCAAATGTTGTATTATCAAATCATAAAGCTAATAATAGCAAAATAAATAGTGTTATTATTCATTTAGCAAAGTTTTTTTTAAGATATGCTGATTTATTTTTTTGTATCAGTGTTGATATAAAAAATGAATTAAAATTATTTAAAATTCCTACAAAAAAAATTGTTAAAATTAACAATGCTATTGTGGATAATGACTTTTTTATAAAATCAAAAAAACCACTAAAAAATAATAAAAAACTTAAAGAATCAGATTATATTTTATCTATTGGTAGGTTAACTGAACAAAAAAATCATTTAATGTTGCTTAATTCCTTCATTCACATAAAAAAAAAATATAAAAAAAAATTATTTTTAGTCATAATAGGTGAGGGGCATTTAAAAAAAAAATTAAATAAATTTGTAATAAAAAATAAAATTGAACAAGATGTAATTTTTTTAAACAATCTTCAAAATGTGCTAAATTACATTAAATTTTGCAAATTATTTGTGCAAACTTCATTATGGGAAGGACAGCCAAACGTTCTAATTGAAGCCTTGCTTTTAAACAAGCAAGTAATTGCAACAAAATGCCCTGGTCAAAACGAAAAAAATTTATCAAATTTTAAAAATTGTCATTTTTTAAAAGTTAATACAATCAATAATTTATCTAAAGTTATTTTATTTTTTTTAAAAAAAAAAAAAATTACATTTAAATCAAATATAATTAAAGACTATTTAATTAATCAATCGGGTATAAAAATTTTGCATGCAATTAAAAAAAATTAGAATAATTCATTTTATTACATCGTTAGGAATAGGTGGAGCAGAAAATGTTTTATATAACTTATTAAAACAAAATGATAATCAAATTTATGAGCATGAAATAATTTGTCTTAATTCAGGTGGATTGTTAAAGAAAAAAATCAAACAATTAAATATTAAAGTCATTTGTTTAAATCTTGATAAAAATTTTATTAAAGGGATATTAAAATGTTATGGCTATATTAATAAAAAAAAAAACAAAAAAAAAATTATAGTCCAAACTTGGTTACCTCACGCAGATTTGATTGGTGGATTAATCTCAAAAATTTGTGGATTACATAAAATTATTTGGAATATAAGAATCGCAAAATTTACAAAAGATTCATTTAAATTTAAAACTTTTCTAATTGTTTTATTTAATGGAATTTTTTCTTATTTTATTCCAAAAAAAATTATTAGTTGTTCAGTAGCTGGTATTAAAACTCATATTAAATTAGGTTATAATAAAAAATTATTTTATTTAATTCATAATGGCTTCAAAAGAAAAAAAATTTTCAAAAGATCATTTAAATTGTCTAAAAAATTTACTATTGGAATTTTTTCAAGATATCATGAAGTAAAAAATCACTCATATTTATTTAGAGCTTTGGGTATTCTTAAAAAAAAAAATTACAAATTTAACCTTTTACTTTTAGGGCCAAATATTTATTCTCAAAATAAAAGGTTGTTAAAAGATATTAAAATTAATAATATTTATGAAGAAGTAATCTTTATAAATAAGAAAGGTATTTTGGACATAACTAAATACTTCTCTTATTTGGATTTATATGTGCTTTGCTCCAAAACAGAAGGTTTTCCAAACATTCTTGGTGAAGCAATAGTTAATGGTGTAAATGCCATCTCAACAAATGTGGGAGATGCAAAATTAATGTTACCTAGTAAGCTTAATTTAATACCAAATAAAAATGATTTAAAATTTTCTAAAAAAATTGAATACTTTATTAATTTATCAAAAAATAAAAATTATTATAATAATCTAGCATATAGATATAGTTCAATCTTTTATAAAAAATATTCAGAAAATAAAATGATCAACAAGTATAACTATTTATGGAAAGTAATTTAAATTTAAATACATTATTATATCCTATTGATACACCTGATGACTTTAGAACTGGTGGATTAATGCATGAGTCAATTTTAGATTTTCGTATTCATGAATTTTTATTTATAGGGCTTTACTTTTTTTTATTTATTTTTTTTGTAAAAAAAATAATCAATACAGAAAAAATGAATAAATATGAGGTATATTTTATAATATCTTATCATTATATATTTATAATTTTATTTTTTTTATATTCATTACTAAATGTAAATGACACAGATAGTTTTTTTCAAAGTGCATATTTTTTTGGAGAGGTATTCCAAGATAATTTTCACTCAAATCATAATATGGTAAATGTGTATTATTTTTTGATTTATTATTTGAATTTACATTATTTTACATCGTACATATTTATGGGTTTTTTTTCATCTGTAGGATTTGTTTTGATTTATTTAGTACTTTGTAAAATAACAGAAGACTCTAATATTAATAGAAAAATTCTTTTAGTTTTAATTTTGTTTCCTAGTTGGCATTTCTTTACCGCATTTCCTAGCAAAGATTCAATAGTCCTATTCGCTATTAGTTGGTTTTATTATTTTTTAATAAAAAAAAAAAATTACCATTTGATTATTCCACTAGCTATAATTTACGCGGTTAGACCGCATATATCTTTAATTATGTTATTTTCTATAATTTTTTTAATAATGAACTTCTTTTTTTTAAAAAGATTCAAAAAAAAATTATACGTTTTTTTATGTTTTTGTGGACTCATTTTATTAATGTTCTTATTTATTATAACTTTTCTTCCATCTTATTATGATTATTTAATTACTTTTTTTGAAAAAGGTCAAACATTTAGAAATTTATACTCTAATTATTATGATGGTTGGTATTCAACAGGTAATAATCCTCTAATTAATTCTCTTCGATACATGTTTTTTCCTATAGCTGATTTTGGTTCCATATCAAGAATTCTTATATCAATTGAAAATAGTTTATTACTGGTAATTATTTTAACCAGTATCATAAACTTTGATTTAAAATCTAGTATAGAAACATTTAGTAGAGGTAAGATATTTTATTTATTTTCTTTGATGTTTTTTCTAAGTGGTTCAATTATACTATCAAATTACACTGCCAACATAGGTATAAGTTCAAGACAAAAATGGATGCTTATTCCATCTTTATTTATAATGATTACTCCTTTAGTAACGAAATTTAGAACTTTTAAAGTATGAGATATCTAATCCTGGGTAGCCAAGGCTTTATAGGTAAAGGACTCTATAATTTACTAAAAAAAGAAAAAGTCTCACTAATTAGATTTGACAATTTCTCTAACAATATTCGCTATAATATTTGTTCCAATGACATAATAATTAACTGTCTTGGTAAAAATAGAAATGACGAAACATTCGACCAACTTAAAGATTTAATCAAATTTATAAGAATTAAGAAAAAAAATATTTTATGGGTGCAGCTGAGTACTCCATTGGTTTATGATCAAGAACCTAAAAACATGGAAATATCTGAAAATACAAAAGAAATACCTTTTAATAAATATGCTTTGTCAAAATTGTCTTTTGATAATTATTTAAAGAGAAAAAAAAATAATAGCTTTAATTATTTGATTTTAAGAATTTCAACTGTTTATGATAAAAAAATGAAAAGTAAAATTTTTAGTAAATTAAAATTAATAAATAAATCTGTATTTCGATCAATAATTATAAACAAAAATACTATTATTAATTATGTAAGTTTAAATGAATTAGCAGTTTATATTTATAAATTATCAAAAAATAGGAAAAGTAGGAACAAATTATTTGTAATTTCTCAAAATATTAGACTAGTTGATTTATTAAATTCGTCTAAAGAAAAATCTAAGCCTATTCATAAAATATTTATTAAATTTAAAGGCATTTTGAAATTTTTTTTTAAAGAACCATTATTATTTTTAACTAACCAATGTACCATACGAAGTAAAAATTTAAATAAATTTACTAAAATCGAGAATCGAAATCTGTCTCATAAAAAATTAATTAAATTTTTTAGATAATGAAAAAAAAAATTGCAATTGTTTCTTCAAATATTTTTAGTATTCAGTCTTTTTTATCTAAAGCTATAGAGGATTTAGCCAAAGAAAACTTAATATATATATATACAAATTTAAATAATAAAAATTATTCATTTATTCAAAATAAAAATGTTAAATTAATACATTTGCCAATTACAAGAAATGTAAATTTAATAAGAGATTTACAATGTTTTCTAAAACTTCTTTTTTTTATATTTAATTTTAAACCAAATTTAATGTTAACATTAACTCCAAAGGGAGGATTATTAGGAATCTTAACCTCATTTATTTTAAGAATAAATAAAAGAACACATTATTATACTGGACAAGTGTGGGTAACTAGGGAAGGTTTTATTAGAAGTTTACTCAAATTTATAGATAAAATTATCTTTAAAATGTCAACAGACTGTTTAACAGATAGTGATTTACAAAAAAAATTTTTAGAGGATGAAAAAATTGTTAAAAAAGATTTTTTAAAAGTTCTTGCCAATGGATCTATATGTGGAGTAGACACTTCTAGATTCTACCCAAATTTAGAAAATCGTAAATCTATAAGAGATAAATTAAATATTTCATCAGATACAATATTATTATTATTTTTAGGAAGACTTAATAAAGATAAAGGAATTTTAGATTTGGCTGATGTTGTTAATGAAATAATTTCAAAAGATAAAAGAAATATTTCTTTACTTATTGTTGGTCCTGATGAAGAAAATATAAAATCTAAAATAGAATTATTATGTAAAGATACTATCAAGAAAATTCATTTTGTTGAATTTACAAATCAACCAGAAAAATATATGTCAGCAGCTGATATTTTTTGTTTACCTAGTTATCGTGAAGGATTTGGAATGGCCGCACTAGAAGCTGGGGCGTGCGCTTTACCTGTAATTACTTCAAGAATTTATGGATTAATTGATGCAGTTAAAGAAGATCAAACAGGATTATTTCATGAAGTTCGAAATAAATCAGAAATTAAAAATTGTATAATCAAATTAGTTGATAATAAAGATTTGCGTAAAAAACTAGGTAATCAAGGAAGAGAAAGAGTTTTAAAAGATTTTGAACAAAAATATGTAACTAATGAATTTGTTAATTATATACAAACTATAATTAGTGTAGTTAAATATATTTCAATTGTGTCATCCAACCAATTATCTGTTGAACTTTTTTTGAATAAACAAATTCAAAAATTATCACATAATAATCATATCAATATTTTTACCAACCTAAGATATAATACTTTCACTAAAAAAATTAATAAAGAAAATATAAATATTAAATTTAATCATATTAATATTAAAAGAAGAGTTTCAATTTTTTGGGACATATATAGTTTTATAAATTTAATATTATTATTAATTTTTAAAAAAACAGATATTATTTTTACAATAACACCTAAAGGTGGATTTCTCGGTATTTTTTCAGGTTATATATTAAGAATAAAAAAAAGGATTCATTGGTATGGTGGACAAGTTTGGTTTAGTAGAGAAGGAATAGTAAGAATTGTGTTAAAAAATATTGATAAACTGATATCAATACTTTCAACAGAAATATTAACAGAATGCAACTCTCAAAAAAAATTTTTAGAGGATGAAAAAATTGTTAAAAAAGATTTTTTAAAAGTTC
>ENA-UOXV01003614-UOXV01003614.1-marine-metagenome-genome-assembly--contig:-NODE-3614-length-18564-cov-15.281215_pt1 | contig 18564 bp, 11 predicted proteins | sample MGYA00238165_ERZ766961 | MGnify/ENA primary metagenome ERZ766961 (study PRJEB28924, sample SAMN03173240) | marine metagenome | biome: Marine; feature: Water; material: Subsurface seawater | place: North...
GCGCGAAGAGAAATACGCGCATTTCTCGCTCGAAAAGGACGGAAGAATACTTTCTGTCTTTGTTTTTCTTTGGTGTATTACTCATACTCGATACAAACTTTGCTTCTTTAGCGCGCGCGTTTAGCGCACTTTTCGGAATCGAAAGAATTTACGGACCGTGCCCTCACAGCACGCTTTTACAGAAGTGACTGTACATTTGTTATACCACTAAAAGGAGAAGAAGAATGATAATAACGAACATTTCCAACGCGATTTTGCGAAACACGCAAAACTTGGCCAAAGTGTCCATTTTTGGCGGGTTTGCGTACGGGTTTATCCAAACCATGAAGAGTGGAGAGAGCGCGCTCGTGCCCACCTCGAGATGGGTGTCCAGTCACGTTTTATCGTCCAGTCAGCACAAAGGAGGGAAGGAGGAACGAAATAGTGCGGGAGAAGAAAAAGCCGAGGAGGCGACGGTTTTACGACGCCACCACCACCAAAACGATGGACCGAGCAGCAGCGTTCGCGGAGAAGGAGTGGAATCTTCGGATATCGAGCGGCGGAGAGTGAACGCGTCCGTGGCGTGGAGCAGCATGAGATGAGATACAAAACTATCTCTTCTTGCGTGTGTAATTAACGCATGTAACAATAAAAAAAAAGGAAAGAGAGAGAAAGGCATGATGAATATGTGATGAATATGCGATGAATATGATGCTGTTTTCTGCGGAGCTTACTTTCTAGATTTGTACATTATACTACCTAATATACTACTACTCACTACTACTGCTAGTAAATACCTTTTCTTCTTCTTCTTCTTAATTGTTTTTCTTCCATATCTTCATCCCGTTTGATATGCCGTAAACTTTCGCCAACGAAACGACGAACAAGATTCCACCTAAGACAATCCATAAAAGCCACCATAAATCATCCGCGGCGATTGCGGCAACAGACACGACTAACTGCACGAGTTGCATCGGGAAACCAAAATTTAAGAAATCTTTAAACACGTATCCTCCAGGGCCGTAGACCATCAAGTTCGTCTGGTACCCAAACGGCGACATGAACGACGCCGAGGCGCCGAGCATGAGAAGGTAGGACATTTTGAGTAACGATATGTTGGCTTCTGCAGCTGCTTCGGCGGCAATGGGAAACATTAAAGCCGCGGCGGCGTTATTCGTGACGACGTTGGATATCAAAAACGTCGCCAGGTAGACGCCAACGAATAAGCCAATCTCTCCAGTATTTGTCGCCGTTCCCAACTTCACGAGCTGTTCGGCCATAAAACTTGCCACGCCGGAATTTTGCAGCGCTTTAGATAAACCAAACGCGGCGGCGATGGTGATAATGACGTCCCATTTGATGGCATCTCGCGCTTCTTGTTGAGACAGCGCGCCCGAGGCAATCATGACACCAGAAGCGAAAATTGCGGCGACTAGTAAACTCATCACGCCAAATGTATATAAAGCAATCATCGCCACTGCGCAGGTTATGGCCGGTACTAACAGGGAGAGCCGCGGAGGTGCTGAATCCTCTAAGATGGAAACCAAAGCAAATCCTTCTCGAACTAAATCTGGGCCTGCGTCTAATAGTAACACATCTCCAGCGTGCAACACAACCTCACCCATTTTGGCATGGACTCTTTGGCCTTCACGATGAACTGCTAAAACAACTGCGTTGTAACGCGTACGAAACTTCATATCTCTGATACTTTTCCCAACTAAAGGCCCGTTTTTAGCGACGACGGCTTGAACAAGTCTTCGGTCCTGATTTGAAGACGATAGTTTGGATGCTTGGTCAGAGCCGAGCGTCGTCAAGCCTGGGATTTTTCGAAGGGAAGAAACTGCGACCGCCGATCCCGCGTACCAAAGGATGTCACCGGGCTGTAATTGCTCCGTAACATCGATGGTCAACTCTTCTTGTAACACATTGCTAGCATCGTACACGCCGCGCTCGATAGAGACGAGGAAAAGTTTCGGCAATGTTCTCAATCCGGCTTCAATCGCGCTCTTTCCAATGAATTGCCTCGCTGTGTCTTCAATTTGTACGCCGATCAAAAACTCTTTGGCGTCCTCGCCCAACTGCGCGACATCTTCCCAGGGAATATCAAAATCAACTTTACATCTATCTAAGCCGGTTAAATCCTCGACGTTCATCTCCATGTTGGCAACCGCGGTGAGTTCGTTCCTCAACGCTTCGTTGTATTCGGCGTCCTCGTTTTCCTCATTTCCGCGTTCGACATCTAAAACCGCCGTCGTTGTCGTCGGTAAGTCGTTCGAGCTCCGGTTTCGTCCCGAAGAGTTGAGTAAGTTATCGTGGCTACTTCTTCGACTATTTGAGCCGCTTCCTCGCCCTCCTTCTTGCTTTGCCTTCAAAGCTGCGTTCCTGGCTATTTGTTGCAACGTCACCAAAGGCGAATCTGGTCTGACCTGCACGACTAAACCGTCGTTTGCTTCTAATCGAACGTCTCGTAACTTTCCACTCGTTGCGCGTCCGTTCCTTTGAACAGCAACGATGGCACCACCGTATGTCGCGCGAAAGTCGACGTCTTTTACAAACTTATCCACCAACGTCGATCCATTTTTCACCTTGCATCTCATAACCATTTGGCCTCGTTCCTTTTGCGCTTGGGCGCCAGTGGGCGCCAGCATCGCTTGCACCACAGCTCGAATCTCTTCTCTCTTCGTATCAGGATCCAGCGCTACTATTCTCCATATAGAGACAGAGCGTCCCCCAACCGCGCTTGCTTCGCTGTGTAAACATTGCACTTTGAGACGATTGAGACTCTTGGAGATGTCGTGTAATAAACCAGGTCTATCGGCTGCGCTGATTCCAAGTACCATTCGCGTGTGATCGTCTTCGGATGCGTCCGGGTCTTTCTCCACGGAAACTAAAGCTGGGCCAAGTGCTACGTTCATCTCCGCAGCTGAAACGGAAGCTTCAGCGCCTCCTATGGTATCGGACGTATCGCGACCATCTCTGTATAGATGCGCGGCTTTGTCTCTCCCGTCAATAGCTTGGGACCGCGCCAATGCCTGTAAATCGAGAATTTCTCTCATCGCTTCCGAGGAAGCAGTCTTCGATATGGACACCACATTTTCGTCAGCAGTCAAAACTTCCGATGGCGATGAATCGTCGTGGTCGTCGTCTTCGTGCGTCATCGCAGTCAAACCGTGGTCGCTACATATGCTCCCGAGAGATTCAATCAATCCGGTAAAGTATAAAATGTCGCCTTGATTAATGATGAATTCGGGCCCAACCGCTCGAATCAAACTTCCACTTCGTCTCACCGAAACGAGGTATAAACCTGGCAAACCTCTCATTCCACTCGCTTCGATAGTTCTCCCCACCGCGTCCGACCATGGCGTCACCTTTGCGCCAACGATAACGTCCTCGTTATCGTTGTCTCTCTCAGCTCTGTTTGCTTGCGAAGACGATCCGGTTCGTCTTCCTCTTTGCAGATTCCCACCCGGCAACAAATATCGAGAAAATATAAGCACATACACTATTCCGCTAAATGCTACCGGTACGCCATACTTTCCTAAATCAAAGAGGCCAATATCCACCTTCTCAGCGCCTACTTTGTCTTTATTCTCTTTCGCCCACGTCTCCAACATCCCGGCGACGACCAAGTTTGTCGACGTCCCGATCAACGTGCACGTCCCGCCTAATATAGAAGAAAATGACAGAGGTATTAAAACTTGTTTCTTCGATATCCCATTATTCTCCGCCCACCGCTGGACGATAGGAATCATGACTGCCACCACCGGCGTGTTGTTCAAAAACGCCGATATAATGGCGATTGGAATCATCAACCGAATCTGCGCCGACGCAATCGTCTTTGGCTTGCCTAAAAAGCGGCCCATGTACCAATCTAAACCGCCCGTGCTGGATATGCCCTGCGCGACCACGAACAAAGCCGCCACGGTGAGTAATCCTTCGTTGGCAAATCCTTGTATGCCTTCTTCCACCGTGATTACTTTCCCGGTTATTAAAAGTGCGAGGGCGGCACAAAACAGTAAATCAGATTGCACGTAGTCTTTCACCAAACACACGAAAGAGATGGAGACGATGAAGACGGTGTACCACGGTTGAAAGTATCCATTGCCGCTCATTATTATTACGGTGTCGATCGTCGATGTTTCTTCTTTGCGTTCATTATTTGTGTGTTATGATGATTCTGTGAGTGTGAACAAGCGCGTCACAGATAAGAGGAAGATTCACGCAAAAAGATTTAGTATTTTTACACATCTTCTTTTTCCGTTCACTACTACGATGTCTATTATTATCTCGGTCCTTTAGTGCTCCCTTCGCTTTCCTCCTCCCCGTCGTTCTCGTCCTCGTCGTTCGGAGATAACAAACCTAAACTCAACAGCATATCTCTAAACATTTCGTCTCTAGCTAAAACCGCTTTCGGTTGGCTTACCATGTTCCGTCTGAACTTATCGCTCGTCGCCAGGTTGATCCACGCGGCGACGATTTCATCCTTGATCTCCAAGGCTAATTTGGTTTCGTTTTCATCTCGGACCATTTTAGCGAACGAACTCGTGATGGTGTCCCACAAAGCGACAGAAATTTCTCCGGATTCGAAGTATTCGCGAACGAATATGCCGCTCACGTCTTCCGCGGTGACTTTTTGGCCTTTCTTGCTTGCCTCCGGGTACTTGGCCGGTCGAAACGCGCAGTCACCAAAGATGTCGACGGATAATTTCAACGTCTTTTCGAAAAGTTCAGTCATCTCGGTCGCTTCTTTTGGCAACAAATCTTTGTTTTCTCGCATTTCTTCGTTCAACCAGGACTTGGCTGGCAAATAAAACCCGCTCGGAGTCGTGCGTTGCATGGTGAAAAATCGCAAAATCAACTCTCGGTCGCGCATTCTCAAATGTGGCATTTTCGATCGATTCGCAAACAAGAAGCTTTCGTTCAAGGTCAACTCCTCCAACAAATCCGTATACGCGCCTTGATAGATGCAATTCCTCAACTCTTGTTCGTTCAACTGCGTCGCACCCATGTTCAACCTCTCAAAAACCTCAAACACAAAATCCGGTTGCGACGTCTTGGAAATCGTGTGCACGTTCAACGGGTAATCCAAAATAATCTCCTGGAACGTCTCGTTCAACTCGTCGAACGTCTTCCCGTTCAACTCGTGATAAACCTCCAACCCACTCAACTTAAACGCTTGCCCGCCTGGAAACTCGTTCTGCACGAACGACCATATCGACGTCAAGCGCTGCTTCCCGTCCACGACTTCCAACTTTCCCGATTTCACCTCGTGGAAAAACATCGTCGGCACTGGAATGTTCAACAATAAACTCTCGATTAACTTCGACGCCGTCCGAACCGTCCACACGTACTCTCTCTGATAACTCGGTCTCAAATCGACCTTCCCTCGGTTGATTTTATCGATGATTGAGGATACGGTAAAATCAGATTTCGATATTCTCAACGCGTCTCTCGTGGTATCGCGAAAGAGTTCCGCCGCCGCGTCTTCCGCGGAGATGTCTGTCTCGTCCTCTCTCTTCTTTTGCGAGGAGGAGGAGGAGGAGGAGGACGACGACGATTTCGCGCGCAGCGCTTTCGTCGTCGTCTTTGCCGATGATGATGATGATAATTTTTTCTTCGCCTTAAAGTTGTTGTTTGCTTTTTTTTTCAAAGCGCTTCTGTTCTCCTCTTCTTCCTCCTCCTCCTCGTCGGCTAACATCTCCCACAGAGGCTGTTCCGACGATACGTCGTCGTTTTTATCGTCGTCGGTTCTCGTCGTCGTCGTCGTCATCACTTTTGCAGAAGCATCAGATTGGTACTCACCACCACCATCATCGGAAGAGGTGTCTTCCGCCTCTAACAGTTCGTCCCATAAACTCTTGTCCTCGCGATCTCCCAACAAGGAGGCTTTTGGAAGGATTTCGACCCCGCGTTGTTTGGAGGAGATTTTATTCCTTCGTCTCGCAAAAGTCAGAGAAGAAGCTTTCTTTTTCGAGAACGAAGAAGAGGAAGAAGAGGAGACGAAGGAACTTTTCGTCGTCCTCGTCGTCGCGGTGGTTTGTTGCGGAAGCGCAAAAGTCGTCGTCGTCATGGTATTAGAGAGAAAGAAACTAAACAATAAGTGTAATCAATATCAATACTAATGGAGAGAGATATTTGCAGAAAGGAGCAGTTTTTTTTCAAATTTTGGCGCCAAATTTTTGGGCGAAGAAAAAGAGAATTTCAGCATCAACTCGTACAGTAATAAAACTACTTTTCGAATGCGAACAACGAGATGAGATGAAGATGAGATGTTTGATGACGAAGAAGAGAATAATCGAGATGATTTTACTCGTATAAGTATACCATGTCGTGACTACATTCTCTACTCATTCTTTTTTACGACTAAAATCCGTCAAATGAGATCCCTTCCTCTGCGTTTTCGACAAACACGCGACCGAGGCCGACGCCGGTGGATAAGTCGCATTGGACTATTTTACCAATCGCGGAGGAAGAGGCGTATCCGTTTTCGCGAAGTTTTTGAATGCACTCAGTCGCTTCGTTCGCTGGAATCGTCGCGAGCATACCGCCGGCGGTTTGTGGATCGAATAAGAGTGGATAGGCGGAGAAATTTTTCACGTCGTCGATGTTCGCTATCGCTCGGTTTAACCGCGCGTTGGACTTTTGGAGGCTACTGGTGATGCCGTTTTGTACGCACTCGACGGCGCCGTCGAGTAAAGGGAGTGAACTTAAATCAATAGTGGCACCTGAAGTGGCGCTGTCTTTGATCATTTCGTGAAGATGGCCTAAAATACCAAAGCCAGTGACGTCCGTGCACGCGGTGGCGCCGTGGAGGAAGAGAATTTCCGCCGCGCGTTTGCTCGGTTGTCGCATGCTTTCTAAAGCTTTTTGGACGTCCGAGGCTTTCGCTCGGGACCGCATGTCGGCTGCGAACAAAGCGCCGGTACCGATTGGTTTGGTTAAAACGAGAACTTGACCGGATTCGACGCTCGTTTTCCTCAAAATCAAATCTTTTTCGACTTCGCCGGTGACGGAGAAACCGAGCGAGAGTTCCGCGCCTTCGCCAGAATGGCCGCCGCCAAGGGCACACCCGGCGTCGCGCAACGCGTCGCACGCGCCAGACATGAGTTGAAACAACGTTTCTTCAACTTCCGATTCGATGCCAAACGGGACGACGACAGTCGCTAGCGCACTCACGGGGTCTGCGTTCATCGCCCACACGTCGCCGAGCGCGTGGACGGCGGCGATTTGGCCAAACACGTACGGATCGTCGATGAAACTTCGAAAAAAATCAACCGTTTGGACAGAAACTTTACCAGGAGAGGTTTCAACGATAGCCGCGTCGTCACCTGCGCCGAGCAAAACGTTCGGATGCGTTGGAATCGGTTCTAATCGTTTCATAACTCGCGATAATATCGTGGAGCCGACTTTCGCGCCGCATCCGCCGCATCGCATCGGCGTCGCTTTAATCGCATCTAGCGCCTCTTGTCCGGCGAACGCGGCAACTTTGTTCGCTTTAGCATTTAGCGCGTTCTCCTGCTCTTCGCGTTCCATTTTTTCCAGCATCTCTAAATTCGGTTCGTACATTTTCATCCACTTTTTATCGATTTTATCTTTCCACCGCCACAATCTTTCGCCGACGGCGGTATCGTGCGCGCCCCAAGATCGAGATCCGTACGACGCGATGGCGTGACCGTCGCCAGTGCTAATGAGCGCTAGGCACGTCTTTTGCGGCGTGAACGGGACGACGTTTTCTCCAACGCACCGTCTTCGTAAGTTCTCTGCTAAAGGCGGACCTTGTCTGACGGCGTACACGCCCGCTTTTGGTCTCGGATGTTCGACGTTGTTACACACGTCGCCAACCGCAAAGACGTCTGGAATGTTCGTCGATTCTAAAGTCGCTTTAATGTTTACGAACCCTTTTTCATTCAACTCTAAGTTTGTATTCGTACGCAGCCATTTCTGCGCTTTCGCATCCGTGCACCACACGCACTCGTTAAAACCGAGTTTCTTCCCAGACTCTAAAGACAAACTCGACTCCGCCACTTCTTCGACGCCGTCGTTCTCGTACACTTCAAAGTTTCTCGCTTTCAAAGCCGCTAATATTTTCTCCCGCGCAGATTTTCCGTGTCCTTTGAGGACTTCACCCCTCGTCACGAGCGCGAACTGATACGGCAACGCAGCGTCGGAGGAGGAAGAGGATGACGACGTCAGGCCAACTTCGCTGGCGAACCTTCGCTCCATGGCCAAAGCGAGTTCCACGCCTCCGGCGCCGCCGCCGACGACCACCACTCGAAACCGTTCATCTTCTTTCCTCTTCTCATCGCACAATTCTTTGAAGTGTCTCAGAACGGTCTCAAACCTCGTCGCAAACGTCCCGATTGGTTTCACCGGCGTGACGAGAAGCGCCTCTTCTTTCGCGCTCTCACTCTTCGCCGAGGCTTCCGACGGCGAATTCGAGGACGACGCCGCTCCCGGCAACATCCCCGGCGTAATCCCAACATCCAAGCTGCACACGTCGTACTTCACGCTCGGTTGATTCTTTAACAAAACTCTCTTACTTTTGTCGTCGATCCCGACGCACTCGTCGTGTATCAATCGATGTCCGCCTTCGCGGCATAACTTCCCCAAGTCCACGTGACACTCCTCGTACGTGTACTTCCCGGAGACATTTCCGGGAAGCATACCGCTGTACGGCGTCATCACGTCTTTCGCGACGAGCGTGATTCTCACGCCAGGTTCTGGGTGCATGGTGAAATTTTTCAGAACGAAGACGTGCGAGTGTCCGCCGCCGACCAGGACGATGTCTCTGATGATTGTTTGACGACGACTTTTCATGGTGGTGGTGTTTGAGTTGAGGGCGGCGGCAGCGATGTTTCCAATCGATGATGGTTTCGTACGACGATGACTTTTGGATCTCCCGCAAAAAGAGGACGAGGATGAAAACAAAAACGACGACTGCTTTTCGCAAACTTGTTTTTGTCGCGCGAGAGAGAGCAGAGTTTTCGTCGTCTGCGCGTACATTTGTGTGGAATGCATCGATGAAAATACAAGCTCGTGTCATTCGTACTTGTCTTCGAGATACTACGCGCATCTCTCATCTAAAAGTCTAATGAAGTATATCATCTCTATCTCTACCTACCTACCCCCGAGCATTCTCCGAATGACAAACCTGGCGACGTTTTCTAACACTCGGAACGCGACACCGACAATCATTCGAACGCCGGCGGAGCGCATCCACGTCGCGGCGACGGTGGCGAGCGCCGCGAGCGGACTCAAGGCGAGCGGATTGTTGTGTTGATTCTGTCCGCCGTAGTCGTACGATTGTTCTTCGCTCCCGCCACTGTATTGCTGTTGAGTAGTATTACCACCACCCGCAGAAGATGATCTTCTGACCACTCTCCCCGCGTTTGGTCCGCTGATGACTCGCTCCACAATCTCTCGCTTCCCGGTTCGCATATCCGTCGACGTGACTCGAGAAACGACGTTTCCGTTTTGATCTTGGAATCTTTCTTCGCTGTAACTCGCGCCAAACGCTGCCGCACCTCTCGTCATCGCTTGCATCCCTCCGAAAACGGCTCTCGCTAACTCTTCTATGTCTATGCCGTCGAAGCCGGGAGGCGCGCCGGCGGGTCGCCCACCTCTCCGGAAATTTCCATACGGCGCGTACCCGCCGCCGTTCATGCCGCCCGTGGATCCCATAGACCCTCTCATTCGCATTTGGCGTTCAAATTCCCTCACGAAAGCCTCACCCGTGGTCCCAAACACGTCCCTAAAAATTCTATCCGCATCTTCTCGCGTAAAATCATCGCTTCTTCTGTACGTGTACTGTTGCTGCTGCTGATTATATTGTTGCTGTTGATATTGTTGTTGCTGTTGTCGTTGCGCCTGTCGGTACCTCCCGCTCGCGCTCGCGCTCGACGCCGATCCGTACTCGTAACTTTGTCGTTTCATCGGATCCTTCAACGTCTCGTACGCTTCGCTCACTTTCTTAAATCTCGCCTCTGCTTCCACTCTTTTCTCCGGATTTCGATCTGGATGCCATTTCAACGCTTGCACGCGATACGCTTTCTTCAAAACTTCCTCGTCTGTCGTGCCTCTCGGGACGTTTAATATTTCGTACGGGTCTGATGAAGAAGATTGCATCGCGCGAGTGGAGGTTTGGAATCCCCTACTCGTCGCATTTCTCTTCATAAAATCTTCAACGACTGGCCCACCACCACGAATACCTCGTTTTATACTCTCATCACCATCGGCGGTCGTCCTCGCGCGATGATGATTGAAATTTCGACGACGATGCGATGTTGTCTCGAGTGTTGTTTCCCGAAGACATTCGCTCACAGAATCTCGTTTTCGTCGCACTTGTTCGGACGACCACCCAGAAGCTCGAACGCGGCAGAAACTGCAACACCTGCTCCCGCTCAAAATCCTGGAACTCGTGCTTTTTCTCGTCGTTTTCAGTAAAGAAGAGCCCTCCCGCCGAAGAAGAAGAAGACGAAGCGTCTCGCGCCTCCTCCTCCTCATCTCTCTCTCTCTTTTCCTTTTTTGTGTTCTGAAGCAGCCATCAGAACTCTTTTTTTTCTTTCGTCGGCTGCTCTTTCCTTGCTTGTTGAAAAAAAGGTCCGTCCTTTCTTTTTCGCGAGGAGCGTTCTGAGACACAAGTTTTTTAACAAAAAGAGATCTTTTTTTCAATTCACGCGTTTTTGTGGCAAGAAAGAGTACTTCTGTGTTACAAAATAACGGCACAAATAAACTCTACTAAAGTTTGTATTTATAAACACATTATTACATTTACCGGAAGATGACGACGACGACGAGGATAACGAGCGGTAATAATAGTCGCAACTTTTTTGTTGGAAACAAAGTTCCTCGCGCGCGTCGCAAAACTCTCTGTCGTCGCGCTCTTCTTCTTGGAGAAAATCATCATCGAACGGTGGTGATGATGATGATGATGAAAAAGATTAGTACGAGAGATGAGAGGAGGAACGAGAGAAGCAGGTTCGGCTGCGTTCGAGTAGCGGCGGCGGCGAGGAGTAGTAGTAGTGGTAGCAGTAACGACGACGACGACAAGAACAACGTTAACGGCGCGACGACGACGAGAGATGAATTATTGGAAGAAATTGAAAAGTTAAAAGCTGAAAACGCAAAGTTGAAGATGTTGCAGATGCAGTTGGAGGATGTTTCTTTGCCTTCTTCTTCTTTGTCTTCTTCTTCTTCGAATTCTTCGAAGTCGACGACGACGACGACGACAACAATAAAAACAACGAAAAAAGCCGCCGTCGGCGCGCTTCGAACCGATCCTAAGAGTGAATCTGAAATCGAATGGCCGTTACCGATTACCGCGGAAGGATGTCCCGTAGGCGAGGAAGACAAGAAACCGTTCTGGGAAACGAGACCGAAGAACGACCCGGACGAACTCTTTGAAGGAAAAACGGCGACGGAGGAAACAAACAGACCGAAAAAAATTGCGCACGTTACGGCAGAGTTAGCACCGCTGGCAAAAGTTGGTGGATTAGGCGACGTGACGCAAGGGTTAGGTCGCGCGATGAAAATGCAAGGCCACGACGTGGTCATCATCTTGCCGTTTTATCAATCGCTCGACGCGAACGAGATTTTCGATTTAAAACACGTGATGGATTTTGACGTACCCAAAGGGACGAAATGGGACGGAGAAAATGTCGTGTCGATGATGAAAACGTCCGCGTATTCGGGAAATATCGGCGGGTGCGACGTGATTTTATTGAAACCGCACGAGGAGACGAATTCGAACATTTTCAAAGGCGGGGCGATTTACGGCGGGAGTTATAATGAGCTCGAAGCGTATTTATATTTCTCCCGAGCGAGTTTAGAATTTTTGGATAAATCTGGAAGAGACCCGGACGTGATTCACGTCCACGAGTGGCAAACGTGCGCGGTGCCAATGTTGTATTGGGAAGAGTACCACGGGAAGACGAGTTTGAACAAAGCGAAAATTGTCATGACTATTCACAATTTGGACAACACCGGAGAGTGCCGAGAGGAGGAGTTTTTCGCGACTGGCGTGAATGGAGAAAAGTTTAACGTTATCGAGAAAGCGTTGGATGAACGAACTATCGGACACAATCCGGAAAGAATGTGTTTAATGAAAGGTGGCGTCGTGTACTCGAACAAAGTCACGACCGTTTCGCCGACGTACGCGAAAGAAACTTTGGACGGGAACGGCGGCTTCATGTCCAAAATTCTAAAAGCGAACCAAGAAAAGTTCTCCGGCATTTTGAACGGCATCGATTACGATTTGTGGAATCCGGCGTTAGACGCGACGTTGCCGGCCAATTTTGCCCCAGGGAATAAAATGACCGAAAACAAAAAGCTGTGCAAAAAATACTTACAAATCGGCTTGGGATTGGACGCGGACGAAACAAAACCGTTGATCGTGTGCATCTCGAGGTTAGTTCCTCAAAAAGGCATTCACTTGATCGAACGCGCGGTCACGCAATCCGAAAATAACGGGAATCAGTTCGTGTTACTCGGCAGCGGCCACAGCGATGGTGGTTTCAAACGAATGGCCAACGAAGAGTTTTCCCAAACGAACTCGTCCAACGTCCGATTGATGATTACCTACTCCGACGCGCTCTCTCGATTAATGTACGCCGCCGCGGACTTTGTCTTGGTCCCTTCAATGTTCGAACCGTGCGGTTTGACGCAAATGATCGCCATGCGCTACGGCGCCTTACCCATCGTCCGTTCTACCGGCGGACTCGCCGATACCGTCATCGATTGCGACGCCGACCAAGAAAACGGCAACGGCTTTGTCTTTTACGGCGCCGACGACCAATCCTTAGACGAGTGCATTCAAAGAGCCAACAAAACGTTCCAAGACCGAAAGAAGTTTCACGAGTTGCAAGAACGCGTCGCCAGAGTCGATTACGGGTGGGAAGCGAGCGGTAACGTCTACGCGGAGTTGTACGAGAGTTTGTAATTAAAAGACACACACTGTTGATATTTTTTGCATGTTATTGCATCTCATAACTGTCTGTACTTTATCCAAATCTCTTCATTTACTCATCACTTATTAACAACCGCTTTTTACGGCGGATTTTCTTTTCCAATGACGACAACGACGACGACGCGCGCGGCAGCTTTGATGAGCACCACTCGCGCCTGTTTGTTCCTTCGCAAGTCTTCTTCGAAAACAACGACGAGAACGAGTGGAAAATGCACATCGCTCTTAAAGGGGAGGACTAATCTTCCATTTCAACGAGGAGGAGGAGGACAACGACGACGCGGGAGTGCGCGAGGAGGAGTGCGCGGGAGTGCGTCGTCGTCAGCTGCGACGACCGCTGATGTTGTTCGTAATAATAATACTAACAACAACAACAGAGTGAACATTCAACCATCGTCAGATGCGAGGAAAATCCACCTCCCGACGTTTGTCGCCTTGTTAGTGGACGTCGCTGAGGACGGGTGCGATATCATTCGAGAGGTGACATCGAGAGGCGATTTGGCGGTTAAAGACAAAGGCGGGAGCGAAACGTTGGATAAAAAGTACATCATGGACGCGCAAACGGAAGCGGACAGACAGGTGGAGATTATGGCGTTGAGACGGATTACGACGTTCGCGGGCGGGAGGTTGCGCGTCGTCGGCGAGGAATCGTACGAAAACGCGTTAGAAGGCGAGGCGGAGTGCGACGACTCGACGTGTTTTGCCTCGTTCGATGAGGAAGAGGAGATGATGAGGAAAGAAGAAGGGAACCATTACGTAGATAAAGATATCTTAAAAGAAGTTTTGGAGGCGAAATGGCCGCCGGCGATTGCGTCCGGGGAGATTGACATTTCCAGAGTGAACGTGTACGTAGATCCTTTAGACGGAACGAACGAATACGCGAACGGGGAAAGACCGGCAGTGACGGTCTTACTTGGTGTCGCCGTAGATGGTGTCCCAGTAGCTGGGATTATCGGGCAACCGTTTTTTGGTTGGAACGCGAACGTTAACGATTCGAAACATTTAGAAAATTTGGGCAGAGTCGTCTGGGGCGGCCCCGGCGCCGGGTGTAAAGGTCTTCGAGTGGACGAGACGCAAAAAAAACTCGTAATGCCTCCAACAGGGCCGCACGTTGTTTGCTTGAACAGAAACATACGCGACGAGCGCCAAGCACCGGTCATGGAACAAACAAAATCGGAAGTCGCCGTCTTAGTTTCCGCGACTGGGTACCACTATTTGTGTTTGCTGGAAGGCAGAGCGCACTCGGCGATGCTGTTACGGAAAGCGAGTAAAAAATGGGACACGTGCGCCGGAGAGGCGCTGTTAAGATCCGTCGGTGGTGCAGTCACCGATACCGTTGGTCGACGATATAATTACGATTGCGACATGCCGGGCGTCCCGAACGTCTGCGGCATGGCGGCGTCGATCGATATCGATTTACACTTGGAGCTCACGCACTCGATCATCCAGAAAGAAATCGAAAAGTTGGAAAGTTTGTACCCTTACGACGTGGAGTGTTCGTCGATTAAACAACCGATTTTAAAAGAAGCGTACAGAAAGAATGTCGCGTTTAAAGCCTTATCAGTGGATGCCGGTGGTGTTCTCGTCACGCCGGCCAGAGCGGTCCACGACGTCTACGCCGATCACGCCAAAACGTACGGCTTTTCCGACGTCACGCCCGAATCTGCCAAGAAAGCGTTTAAAAGCGTCTTTTCCACGCCTCTGAGCGAAAACGAATTGCGGTACGTCGGCGACGGACGCGAATCGTTTTGGAAAAAATGCGTCTTTGCCGCACTAAACGTCGACGCGTCTAACGAAGACTCTTTAAAACGAGGCAACGAGTGTCTCGACGCGCTCATGAAATTTTACGAACAACCCGAAAATTGGGCCGTCGCCCCAGGTGCCATCGATGCCTTCCGTCGCTTGCGCTCGCGAGGCATCAAAGTCGTCGTCACCAGCAACTGGGACGACCGCTTACCGAACATCTTAGAAAAATTAAACATCATCGACGAAGTCGACGCGGTCTACTGCTCCGCCGTCGGCGGTTTCGAGAAACCTCACCCGAACGCGTTCAAACGCTCCTTAGCCGCCATCGATATCACCGACAAAAATGACTTCAAAAGCGTCGTACACGTCGGCGATTCCGACGTCAACGACATCTTCGGCGCCCAAAACGTCGGCATCGGTTACGCTATCAAATGGGGCGGCGACCGAGAGAACGCTCGCGTAACCCCGGCGTTTGATTTCCAAGAGTTGGCGGATGAAATGATTGCCAGCGCGTACGCTTTTGCAGACGATTCGAAGACCACTCGGCGGTACTTTTTTTAAAAGTAGTAGTATTGCGTGTGTAGGTGTGTGTATATGTATATGCATATATATATACGTAGTTCAAATTGTCTCACGTAAGTTGTCTTTAACTGTTTTCGTAACACACACATTTATTATTATTAGGTGTTTGCTCTTCGGAAAAAAAGTTTTCATTCCCTCGTTTTTTTTGAATTTTTCCTCAAAAACACTTCGCGTATTTTCTTCTTCTTCTTTACCTTCTTCGCGCGTTTAACGACGACGACGACACCCGAGGACGAACCCCAACCGCGCTGCTCAAAAACGTTGAGAACAACTTTAAAGTGATTTAAATCAGTATCGTCTTCTTCTCATGGTGGCCAAGAACAAAAGTTACGAGGAGTTTTACGAGGAGGAGGAGAAGAAGACGAGTTTTACGAGGACGAAGAACGAGGACGAGGTTTTTTACGAAGACGACGACGAAGAGTTTTCGACGCCTCCGAAAGAACAACAACACGGTAGTTATGTTCAAGAAGCGATCGTGTGCGTGCACACGCTCGTCCACCGGTCGAAGGTAGGCGTCGTCGTCGGTCTTCGCGGGAGAACGATATTTGACATCGAGAGAAGAACCGGAGCGAGCGTCTCTATCTTGCGAGAAGAAGAAGAAGAAGAAGAAGGAAAAGGAGAAGGAGAAGGAAAAGAGGAAAGAGTAAAAGTCGTCTTAACCGGCACGGCGCAAATGTGCAAAGAAGCGGCGAAAATCATCGAAAGCATCTCAGATGGGAACATTATCGACGAGAAGACGACGACCGAAAAAGATGGAAGGAAAGAGACGTACGGACGACGATCGGTATCCGTTTCGAGAGCGGGAGATGGTGAAAAGCTGCTGCGCCCGCTCGAGAAAGCGTTTTTAGGGTGGACGAGGAAAACGGGAGAAGAGAACGAGGTCGAAGATGCATATTCGAGCGGAGAAGAAGATATTATATCCACGGAAGACGGAGAGAACGACGACAACGGCGAGGTAGAGGAATGCTCGTTTAACCACCATCACGCGACGACGACGACGGCGATGACGACAAAGCATCGAAAAACACCGCCCCCGTACGAACGAGACGCGTCGAGGTTCTTCGGAACGCTCTCGACGGCGACAGTGCGAATCCCAGACGCCAAAGTGGCTTTAATTATCGGGAAACAAGGCGCACACATCGAGTTCTTACGACACATGACCGGTTGCTCTTTGAATATGGCGAGCCAGGTTGTGGATGTAGGGGACGTTTTTTTGAATAAGGACGAGCGCGTATTCAAGGCGGCGACGAACATGGCCGAACGCGTTTTGTTGATCGAGAGCACTTCGTTAACAGATGTGGCCAGGTGCGTCGCGCTCGTGGCTGATATCGTCGAAGGCACCTTGTACTTACAATCGAAAAAATCTGGAGGAGTTGGATTTTCGTCCACCGACGACGACGCGATGCCATATATGAAGGAAATTCACGTCTCCATCCGCGAATACGCGAGCGTAATGACGAAAACGACGTTTCGCGTAAAAACGAAAGCGAAAGAAGTGAAGCGCACTTTCACGTTTTCTTCTTCTTCGCAACAACAACAACAACAACAACAACAACAACAACAACAACAACAACAACAACATCAACATCAACAGTGCACGTCTACAACTTCTTCGCAATCGAGACGCATGTCCACTTCCTCCTCCCCGGAACGGCGTTCCTATCACCAAGAGAACCGCCAGCATCGAGTGCGGCAAGAAAACGAACAACAACAGCACTATTCCTCTTCCTCGTACTACGACTACTACGCAAACCCTCCTTCATTAAAGTTTGATCCAATAACGAACGAGTTATTAGCAGTCGTACCACCTCACGTTGTTTCTGCACCGCCACCACCATCAATCAACGTAGTAAACGTCGACGAAGACAACTATTTTTGCGAAGACGACGAGTCCGACGCGTACAGCACCGACTCCGATTTCGCCGCGTGAGAGAGAACGCGCATCGACGAACGAGAGAAGCGCGCGTTGAACGCGTATATACATACACGAGAAAGAAAGAGAAGAAAAACACAAATCTAACAGACAATGTAATGAACACACACACACACACACACACACACACACACACTACGCAAGAGAGCATACACTACCACAAAGTAAAGTTCGCATTATTATTTCATTATTATTATTATTATTATTACGTTCTCGCTCTATATAAACTAATGATGATAAAACATCCTCGCTACGTTTGAATCCTCGTTCTCTAACTCCAACTCCATATCCTCTCGATCGTGCTCGTCGTGATGACGAGCGTGGTGAGGATGAGAAGACGACGACGAAACGCGATCGATCCCATCACCATCACCACCACTCCCATTGCCACCACCATTCGTCCCTCGCCTTTTTTTCTTCCCAAACATCACGCGCGAAAAGAACCCCTCGCCTTCCTTGTAAATATGCTTCGTCTCGCTCCCAATGTAAGGAAGGACTTTCCTGTGCTTATTGTGTGCGGCAACGATCGCGGATAAGTAGAGATAAAAGAGCACGCTGAGGATGAAGCTCATGCAGAATATCCCCCTAACGTGTGTTTTGTGCGTCGCGTGATTGAAAGAGAGCAGAGAGAAGAGTTAGTAAAGCGCGTTCATAATCCTTCCATTATATCCACAAACGGATATCTTTTTCCACGCGAGAATAAAAAGAATACCATCAAGTCGTAAACGTACCTGTATCGTCTCCTCTGTAACCTCGGCGTGACCGGTAACTCCAGCCCTCTTTTGCTCAACCCTTGCACTTGGTTGATCGCGTGTTCGCTGAACTGGAGCATGGACGCGGACTTTCGCATCTGGCCTCTCGAATTCGTATTCGTTCCGGCTTTGTTGATGATGAGAATGGTCTCCCCGTTGTTTTGTTGTTGTTGTTGTTGTTGTTGTTGTTGTTGTTGTTGTTGTTGTTCTTTACTATTATTACTATGACTGAAAATGGTGCTATTTTTAGATGACGACGTCGGCGATGGCGTGGACGAATCCGACGAGCGCGTCCGAACGTGATGGACACCACCGCGTTCGGACGAAGAAGAAGACATCTCTGCTTCTTTTTCCACACCTTTTATCTGACGGTTTCCGGGGAAAAGTCAAAGACTGCACAAAAAGCGTTATTAAATCTCTCTCTCTCTCTCTCTCTCTCTCTTATTATTATTATGTCTAAAAACAAACGCGCTTTAATAGCATTGGAATGAGACTGTTGTTTTTATTTTTGTTGTTGTTGTTCTGTTATTAAAGACGCGTAAAGAGAGAGAGAGAGGAGAGAGAGAGATGACGAGCGACGATGCTTTTATTCCGAATGCGAGTGCGACGAC
>ENA-UOXV01003616-UOXV01003616.1-marine-metagenome-genome-assembly--contig:-NODE-3616-length-18561-cov-6.347725_pt1 | contig 18561 bp, 27 predicted proteins | sample MGYA00238165_ERZ766961 | MGnify/ENA primary metagenome ERZ766961 (study PRJEB28924, sample SAMN03173240) | marine metagenome | biome: Marine; feature: Water; material: Subsurface seawater | place: North...
CGGAGCCCAATACTTCCGGAGCATGTGCGCGCTGATGCCGGGCGAGCACGACAGCGACGTCGCGGTGAGGTCCCCGGCGCCGAGATCGACGAACGGCACGCTCTCATCGGGAAGCATTTTGTATGGAACCGATCGTGGGGAGCACCCCGAAGCTACACACACATATCTTTCCCAGCACCCAATGGTTTGACACTCCCTTCCTTCTTCTGCAGTAAGGGTCGTGCTGGGACATTCGAAGGCATCACACACCTCACTCGTGGAGGGTTCAGCTAGTGGAATGTCTTCAAAGGGCGGAGAATTTCCGTTGATTTTGAACTCAAGAACGGGAGCAAAGGTTCTTCCGAGCTGGCCGCCATAGCTGCTGCCTGCAAGGGGACACGGAAGCAACCTCAGCCGAGCGGATGCGACCAGGGCGTTTTGGGTTGCAGGCTCAACCCCAGCACTTGATCTTGCCGTTCGAGAAGAGCGCGCACGCGAAGTCCTCCTCGAATGCGGCTGGATTGTTGGGGGAAAAGTACGTAGTGGACCAGGTCGGCAACGAGCGGGCGCTGACGACCACCACCTTCGTCGCCACCAAATCGTCGCCGAGATTGATGGATTCGACGTTCGGGGGGGTCGGCAGCCGGGTCGGGTCCGAGTCGAACGGGGAGGTGTCATAGAGCGATTTGCTCGCACCTGCGCGTCGGCTCGGTGAGCACCTCTCGTGATGGGAAAGGCACGGGACGTGACGTGCACACACGGCAAACGGGAAACCGAGGACCGCGCGTACCCCAGCACTTGATCTTCCCGTTCGACAGCACTGCGCACGAATTCGCGGCCGATGTCGAGCCGCTGACGGCGTGCACGCCCTGCGAGGAGAGCCAGGGCGTCTCAGGCACTCGCCCCCGCGCGTGTCCGACACACTCGGTCCAGGGCGGGGGGGACCTCGCCGAAGTCAAGCGCCGGGAGGTCCGCGACGGGCAGGCGCCACGGCGCGCCGCTCCAGGCTTCGCACCATTTGAACTCATCGGCCAAAAAGCTCACTCCCAACCGTAACATTTGAGGGTATTCAGTCTCTGCTTCGCTTAAAACGATCTTGACATGTCGCGCCTGGACCGTTGCGGCAAAGTTGTGGAGTACGCGACTGTTCATGACATAGTCTCCAGTCGACACGTATAATTGGGTGATCTCGTCGAGTAAACCCCACCCCCCTGCGCGCGGCGGGGTGCCGTCGAATTCCATTCCGTCGTCCACGTCGGACCATGATAGTCCGTCGACACTTGTTTGCACCTTGAACAAGGACACAAAACCATTCCGTGTGTACATTCCACCCCAGACACCCTGCGTGACGACGCCTTGGATTTCGCGCACGGCTCCTGTGTCGAGCGCGATCCACACTGGAGACCCGGGATCTTGTTGGGAAATGGCGGGCTCCCAACCTCTCCCTACGTCGAGCTCTGGGTCGTTGCGGAGGATGTCGCCGAAAGGGGTTGATTCTTCGAAATACGAAGAAAAGCCTGCCGCGGACTCCCCATAGGTCTTCACGGTATCGCAACCCGAGTAGTCGACGCCCAGCTTGAACGCCGGGTTCCCATGCTCAGGTTCTGGAGAATCCTGGAGACCCCTGAGAGGGTCCGCGTCCGGTCCTGGCCAGGACTTGCGATTCAGCGAAATGAAATCAGAGCACGCGAGACGCGGAAGGAGCGGTGGGCGTTCACCCCAGCATTTGGTCTGGTCGTTGTCGAGGATCGCACAGCTGTGCTCCGCGTTCGATCCTTCAAACATCGTGCGGACCTTGCGGCCAACGCCAAAGTCGACGAACCGGTCGGCCTTGCTCCATCCGCGAGGCTGGGCGTCACCCAGGCCGAGCTGGCCGTAGAGATTTTTGCCTGCAGTCACTCACCACGCGCACCTGTCAGCAGCGTACTGGGGTTTCCCTGCAGACAGGGCGAAACAAAACCGCGCCGGTCATCCGAGCAGGTTTGTTTCTGACCACCTCCCCTCTCCACGGGATCGGTCAATCATGTCGGGCGGGCGTCTGCGCACCCCAGCACTTGACCTTGCCGTCGAGGAAGTTCGCACAAAAGTGGCTGTGCCCTCCAGCGATGGGCGTGGCTGGCCTGGTGGAGTTTGGACCGGCGGCGGCAGATGCGACAGGGAGACCTATCGAGCACTGCAGAAGGACGTACGGCAGCCACAGCAGCAGCCACGGCAGCCGGCGGGCTGTCACGGCCGCCTGTGGCATTCCTGACGTCGATTTCTGCGGAAATCAGCCTCCGGCAGCCGCCGGATATAACAGCTCTGAGGTGGACCTCCATGGCTCTGAGGTGGACCTCCGCGGCTGCGAGGTTTCCTCAGTACGCTGAGCACAGCGGGTTTCCCGGAAATGGGATACTTTCGCCCATGAAAACACTCAGAAACGTGTCTGAAACACAATTTGATGTTCAGGGATACCGCTCTGGTCCTTCAATAAGAGAGTTTGTACCAACAAAGGTGGTCGTCCATGGGCTCCTAGTGTATACAGCACACTAGTATCTACGTACAGAGGGGGCTGTGTTATGTTGCACACCGCGGGGCCCTACTACACCCGGCGCTGGGCGTTGTCGCTGCTTTGCCAAGGCCACGGACATACCCTCCCTGCTCGGAGCTGATGAGCCGAGCACCTTCGACGGGCCCGACTTCAACGACTGGACCTTGAGCCTGCGGCCGCAGCCCCCGCCGCCGCCCCCGCCGCCCAGCCGCGGCTCGGGCATCGTTGTCGGCATCGTGGAATGATTCCTGTGCACGCGCTCGTTCGCCAGACGCCAACATCTCATCCAGCACATGCGCACGCACACCGGCGAGCGCCCGCACGCCTGCCAGCTGTGCGGACGGGCGTTCGGCGCACAACGGCTGCCTCGAGTGCGTGCCTGCGCCCCACCCGCGCCGTGGAGCAGCTCTTGTTTGCTGCGAAGCCGGCCTGCTGACACGGGGCTGGGCGGCGGCAGTGGCGGCAGGTGTGGCAAGGCGTACTCCACGGCCAACAACCTGAGGGAGCACATGAACACGCACACGGGCGCGCGTCCGTACGAGTGTGAACACTGCGGAATGGAGTTCGGGCAGCGGAGTAACGTCGCCAAGCACCGCAAGCGCAAGCACACTTCCGCGTGACACGCTGCCCACGCACGAGTCTCTTTTGCTCCTTTGGGCGTGGAGTCTCTTTGCGCGTCTTCCCTGATTATGGCCGTTGCCAATAAACATACCCCTCTCTCACTCGGCAATCGTCTCCCCAGGGAGAATCAATCTCGTTGAAACTGGCATCTCCCATGCGCTCTGTGTGCCGCGGCTCGAACCAACGCAGCCCTGCGCCCGAGCCTCTCCGGAGTTCACCCACCATCTGACCCGCCTAGCGATCTTTTCTTCTTCCGAGCTTCCCGCCCTCTTCTTGCGAAGACTGCGTGCCGTTGGCTGCCCAGCGGCGCAGCTTTCCCACCTCGCCTTGCAGCAGCCGTAGACCGTCCGACCACCCCTGCCGCGCGGCAAAAATTCCGCGGAAAACCCCCTCGAAGATCGGCAGCGCGAGACGGCGCTCGACGCGCCCGAGCACGTGGTCCTGTGCCCCATCGCCTCGCTGAGCCGCACGCGCGGGCGCAGAAGGTCTCGCAGGAGGACGTGAAAAGGCACCTGCTCCTCAGGGATTGGCTGTCCATCGGCCGTGTAATACACCTGTCGTTGTGTTAGAGATTACTCTCACCCGAGACGATGCTGTATACGGAAGCTTACGGTCCTATCAAGAAATGCTGCGTGAACATTGGCCATGTTCGCATCAATCAGGTCCAAGAATCTTCATCTTGCCTGCAGCATGGATTCCCCGACTTGCGACTCGACCCGATCCACGGTACTGCCACAAGCGAGGGGCACGCATCATCTCAGGATCCACGCGTCATTTGCGGGGCAACGAGAAAGTGCGGCACCTCGTGAAAAGTGAGTTTGCCTTGTCGATGGAGCGCACCAGCTCCTCCTCGAGGCGCTGCGAAAGGCCAATGGATGCCCTCCTCAGACCCACATCACCTTTCGGGTCCGCGCGAGGATCCGAAAAAACGTGCTCATGCTGAACAGCAAAACGCGCGAAAAAGTGTGGATCGAACCTGGGCAAGAACGGCAGTGGCGTTGCTCCCCTGCCCCTGCTCCCGGGCAACTTCAAGAAGCAAGTTGAGCTGCGGAGAGAGAGGAAGGCCGCTGCTCTGGAACTGATCAAGCAGAGCAAATGACGTTCGAAGCTGTGCGGAGCCAAGCCCTCCTGAGCTGTTGCCTGCGTTCATGCTCCCCCCCACGCCACCTCCGCCGCGCACAGCCGCATAAAGTTCCCCCCACGTAATCTTCCCGTCGTTATCACGGTCGAAGCGCTGCAAGACGCTAAGTCTGATCAGCACCCGTTCGTTCGCTCGCTCGTCAAGTAGTTTGGTGACGGATCAGGAGTGGGCGCAAAGCCTTGAGCGCAGAATTCAGGTCCTTACGAAAAATAGTTTCGTAGAGGTTACGACCTGCACCCTCGCCACCTGGAGAAGAGGCCTGGGCCTCGAGGACTAGCGCAGGGGAGGAGAGCGTGCGGTTGAACTCGAGGAAAAGGCGCTGCTGTCGCTCGCTGAGGCCCATGGCGCCGAGCACCTTTTTTGCCTCGACTTGTAGCAACGACTGCAGAACAAGTGCGACGGTCTCTTTTGCGCCAGGCTCCTATTGAGAGCAGTAAAGTGACGTCTTGCACAGGAAATCTCAACCAAGCCCCAGCGCTCTTCTTGAATACATAAGGCGACCTATCATCACATCTGGGGTTACTGAACCTGAAGCAGCGGAATTGAGTTCCACGGGTCTGCAATGAAGGCCCGGAACTCCTTGCTCAGGAAAACCTGCCCCCTCGTCCGGCATTAGACAGTCCGCGATGGGTTAGCAGGGCCTTCGCCCCGCCGCCCTGCCCGCATACCCGAGGTATCAGGTTCCACGTGGAGGAGGAGGCACACCTCGAGTGACCACTCGAGCTCCGCGAGGTCCACCACCTTGCCCTCAAGCTGCTGCACAGCCTGCGCTCCCGAGCAGAGGTTTTAGTCACTCCCGGGCTGCGGAGGAGCTGGGAGCTGGCTGGGGGCGGGCGGGACCTTGTCGATTAGCTCGTACGCGCGCTCCTGAACGTGTGGCTGCCCGAGACACGAAACCACACAACAGCAAGCGTGTCAGCAGGGCGCTGCGCCAGTGCGGTGCGGGCAAAGGTCTGGCAGGGGCTTGCCGGGAGTGGATCGATCTGGCGCTGGGCCTCGCGGGAGACGATCTCGCCTGCAGACACGGCAGCAATTCCGTAGAGCGTTTGGACGTCAAGGCGGTTGAGCACAAAGCGAGTGAAGCGCTCCATGCCATAGGCGAAGCCCGGGAGGTAGCGCCCCGCGCGGCCGAGACCGAGGTTTGAGAAGAACCCCGCCCGCACCAGGCGCTCGTTTGCGATGCGGCTTCGCGCGCCGGGCAGAAGCCGCGCGATAAGCGCCACCACGCGGTTTGCGAGCCCAAGCAGCGGCAGCAGTAATGCACTGCGGACGATGCGCCATGCCGCGCGCGTCGTCGCTGCCCAAAGTGCCGCAGCGTGCGCAGCTGTGCTGCGACGCGCGGGGATGCCAGTGCGGGACATGATGCGGTTTCGCCAGCCGAAGACCCGCAGGCGGAAGAGGCCGCGTAGCATCTCGGCGATCGTTGCAGCCACGCGCACGCGCGAGTCGCGGTCGTCGACCCAGCGGACCCCGAATTCTCTCACGCTGTACCCCGCTCCAGCTGCCGAGAGCAACAGTTCGGTGTCGAAGAACCAGCCGCGCGCGCGCATGGCGGGTAGCGCTGCGCGAACGAGACCTCGTGACACAGCTTTGCACCCACACTGCGCGTCGCGCACGCCCGAACGATAAAACAGAAGTTGCAGAGATGCGCACATCCCCCACGAAGTAAGTGACCGAAGCCCCGATCGCCCGTGCACACTTGCGCCCGGGGCCACACGCGATGCTGCAGCGAGGTCACATTCGCCGGTAGCGATTGCATCGACGAGGCGTGGGAGGTCCTCAGGCGACACTGACAAGTCTATATCCATATAGCACTGCACAGACGCCTCATGCTCTTCCCATGCAGCCTGAAGCGCCCGTCCTCGCCCGCGCCTTGGCTCTTGCAGGGCTCGCACTCGTCCTTTGGTCGCACGTGTTCAGGCGCAGCTGAGGGAGGCACAGAATTGGATGGCACGAGAGTCGGTGCATCTAAAGGGATGGAATTTAAACCTGGGTGCGCACTGGCGAGCTCCTGTGCAATTTCATAGGTTCTATCGCAGCTCCCGTTGTCGACTATTGTAACCGTGCTATTCCACCGTGGCGTCTGCGACTCCAACAAATTAAGCAGCCTCTTGGTGCTGTTGCGTAGTACGCGTTCCTCATTAAGGCACGGGAGAACCACATGAACTGTTGTCGACTCCGTTGGGTTGCTGGGAAGGGCCACCCCTTCCCAGCTCTGGGCCGCAAGGGCAGTGCGCCTGCTTGCGGGCTGAGATGAACTGCTGCGAGTTGAAAGCGGTAGGACGGCGAACGCAGCACGCGGCTTTGTTTCTTTTTCGAGGGCACTGCAGAGATATGAACACCTTTTCCGCACGCTTCGGCACTCCCGAATGGAAATGCTGGGCGACAGAAAGGAAGTGAGCAGCGAGTTCCGCTCGATGGCATGCGCCTTCCCAATGAATCCAAGTGACGGCATGGAAACTGAAGTGTGCAGCAACATGCAGACTATAAATATAGCTCTTGTTGTCATTCTCCCTGGGCTCGAGACAGGCTGTATCCCCATGAGGACAAGAGCGTCAAGCTTGACGCTCTATATTGACGGGTGGCTCTGCTGCAACTCACGAAGTCTGCAGCCCCCACTGCAAACGATTCAAGACACTCGGGGAAAAAAACGATCCCGCGCTATGTACAGTAACCTCCAACGGGTCCGAAGAGGCCTCACCGCGGCCGAAGAGGCCAAGAAAAAAAACGGACTGGTCAAACCCTGGCCGGGTAGCTTTGATCAGGGTACTCGAATGCATCGCACAGTGGGCCCTCAAACCCGCCCTACGGTGCGGTTTCCTTGGTCCCGCATGACATGTGGGTATGCATCTGGTACTGCAGGTGTGAGCGAAACGTGGGGCGTATGGGCACATCCGCCCGTGTCCCTGAGCTTATTTGAGCACATCGGCACCCGACAAACGCTATATTCGCGCACCACCAGCTGCTTGCCGTTGCGGAGTCACGCTGTGAGGTTTGTAGTACCTAGCTCGAGAAGGCGAGAGAAAGCGGCTGCGAAGTCGCGGAAGAAGGCACGTTCATCGCGCGCGTAGACTTCGACATGCTTGCGGAAGGCGGGATCCTCGATCAGAGCAATGTCGGAGGGCAACATCATGATGTTGGCCTCGTACCGTGAGGCATTGTTTGGGCCCTCGGGCCGGTACTGGAGCCGGCCATTGATGGGGTTCTCCAGCCAGGGCTGTTTGAGAAGCAGCACGAAGTACTGGTTTGTAAACTGCCTCGGCGTCCACGTCCAGGGTCCTATGTACCCTGACATACTTGGTCGGCATCGACCGATCGTGTGAGCACCGGACAGCGCCACGATTTCCTTGTCGTCGTTGAATCCCATGCGCCCGAAAACCTGCTCGCGCCCGATCGTCATTGCCGCGACCCTGGTATGCGTGTGAAAATATCTCCATCGTGCGGGCGGCAAGCGCGCTCGGCGTTTCATCACCTCACGAAGATGCGCAGCGGTATTTGGCGTTCCTCCCTTGTCAGGCGCCGGAAGCCGTCCATCTGAGGGCACCTGCGCACTTGCACTCTGAGCTGCCCTTCTCCGCCCAAAGTTGGTAGGGCCCCAGCCCTCGGGGCGCGGCAGACCTCTTTCGGGTCTAGCGCATCTACGCGTCCCGCGCGCCAGGCGATCTTCGGCCCCCCAAGAATTTCGATCGATTTGGCTCCTGCAATCTCTCCGATTTCAGCACTAGACCGCGACCAGCGCTAGGTTGCAGCAACCGGGGTGGACCTGCAAAGGTGTAAAAGTCTCCATACGAAATCGTTGGGTACTGTTGTTTGATATCTGCAAGTCGTGTCACCACCTGAATTTTGGATCGAGATGGCTTAGCATGCCCCGTTCCACATTCCAGGAGAGTTGCACAGAGAGGAATGGCGGCCGACCTCCTCCAGACCGGCGTTGGCTCCCTGTTCCAGTTCTTCAGTGAAGTGAATTGTTCCCTTCTGCGATCCGCCTGTTTTTGAAATGCGGTCGTACGTTCCAGATGCATGCCATGCAAGTCGAACCATTCCGGCCCCCCAGTCGGCGTCTTCTGCAAGGAGGTCGCGCAGGTCTGCTTCAAGCTCGCCAAACTCAGCCGGAAGAGCTACTGCCAGCTGTGTCGGTGCCAGCAATGCAAGTAATGCCGAACTAATCAATGGGAAGTTGCGTCGATCCACCCGAATTCCATTCTCCGCCGTGTTGTGCCGGGAGCACATCTGCACCGCTGCTGGGCGCAACCCCGGCCTCAGTGATGCTTCCTCTCGGCCAAGGTTGTTGCAGGCAGATTCCTGTCGCATGCCTACGGAAACACGTGAGTTGCTTGGCACAAATGCTGACGTGCACATGCACGCCGCCAGGAATGCCGCGGCAAGAAATGTCGCCTGCATGCCCGACAGACGCGAAACCATGGCACAAATATCAAGAATATTCAAAAATGAATTAAATTAAAATACATATAAAAGATCATCATGGTCAAAAACCTTGATTGAGAAACGGCAAATCGTGACTTTGACCGTGAGGATGAACGACAGTCTGGAGCTGTCCCCGCTCCCAGCGGGTATGACACCGCATCCTGGCAGAGACCAAGAAAATCGTTTTCCTGCAGCGGCTGCGCTGGCATCCGAGGCTGATCTCCTTTGCGACATGGGTTCTCCGGTTTCGATCTTGTCTCCCATGAAGCTTGGCAAAAGCGTGAAGACGCGTCCACCGGCACTGGGCAACTCCACGAACGCGCGTCGTGAAAGTGTCCCATGGTTTCAAAATCTCCTTCAGTGGGGTAGCCCAAGGGGCAGGCAGCAACCTGCCAAGCTTTGTCAACCGCAATCCCCGGAACGACAGCAGTGTGCATCGGTGGGTATGGCTGCATCACCGATCAGCCAAGGGCGCAAGTCTTTCGGCGATCTTGCCGTTATCGACAAAGGCATCCGAGAGGAAGAGGATGGTCCGATTGAGACGGGATTGAGCAGCAGTGTGTCCGAAAACGGATCTGCATCGGAGGTTTCTGCCGCTACGTCCTCGGTCGACGCAAATTCACTCGGTGACGCGGTCGCAATGCTTGTTGGCGCTAGGAATCCGACGAGGGCGAGGGGCAACAAGAGAGAGTCCGTGATGTGGTTTTACGACCTGGTGCAGTCCTCCCAACAAACACTCGACAACATCGATCTGGGAGTTCTGGACGAAAAGGCCGAGCACGTTCGCCCAGCAAACTGTCTGGAGGAGAGCCCGAGCAAGTGCGAAGTTGATCCTTGCGCCGCGACTCCGCCACCAGCGCCACGCCCCGCTTCACCTTCTGTGATGCCTCGCGTTCCTTCGCCTGCACCGCCAACTGCAAACACCAACAACGACCGACTTTCGGGGGTATCGCTCCGCTTGTCCGGGAGGCATCCCCCGTCGCTGCTTCGGCCACCGTCTCCCTCAGTGGCACAGCAGGTATGTCGCGAATTCTCTCACAGTCAAAATTTTGTGCAAGCCACTGCACTTGGAACGCGCACGTGCAGGGCGGTACTTGACAGGGTGGTGAGTTGCAGTTCTCAGGCGCTGGGCTGCTCCCCACGGTATCGCGCGAGGACTTCCTTTTTCCTTCCCCTGATGAAAAGAGCGATGAAGATGTTCAGGACAATGGCGAGCGCGGAGAGTCCACAAAGGTCTACTGGATCACTCCGGGCCTATCGATTCGACTTGCAGGGTTCGACTGGCCCCTTTCCCTGCCCATACTTGAGTCGGATCATGGTGAATCATTTCCTGACATCATCCTCGAGGTGTCTGGATCCCAAAACCAGGACCCACCTGGTGCCTGACTGCACCTCTGGCAGGGACAAGCGAACGCGCGACGAAAATCTCAAGCTCATCGCACACCTACTGCGCGACTGCCTTCTCTCTCAGGCGCAATTCGAGGCTGCGCGGCAGGCCATTCTGCTCCATTCCTCGCCCAGCGAGGCAGCTTCTCCTTCCAAGACGCTGTCTCCCTCGCGCGCGTCGTCACCGGCTCGGGCTCGCTCAAGTGTCGGAGCGACTTCGCGCCCGAGCTCGCCCGCTCGGGGCCGAACGTCGGCCTCCATGGAATCGCCTGCCCGGCTTGCTTCCTCCCGTCGCTCTGCTTCTCCAGCGCCCCGGGAAGAAACCTCCGCTTCCGTTGCACCTGTCCGTCGCCGCAGCTCGTCCAAGCCGGCAGTCCCGCGTCGATCGGACTCCCCAGTCGGCCGACGCAGACGCACTTCAGCTGCCGCTCCTGCAGCGAATGGTTCCGCCTCTTCTAGCTCGTCACTCGCAAGTACAGTTCGCCCATCTCTTGGTGCCATCCCGCCCTCAGGTCTCTCGACCTGAAGTTTTCTCCAGCGACTGCTCAGGCGAATTGTGGATGCTACCCTGCCGCTGACCATTTCTGTTTCCGTGCAGGCGGGCCTGTGAGTGGAGGCGCACGTGCTTTTGGACGCGGGGGGCAGCCTGGGCCTGGCCCGCCCTCAAAGACCCCGCTGAAGGCCGGGGCTCCCTCTGGAGTTTGACACTTGGTTTATTGCTGCCCCTGGCCCTGGGCGCTTATGGGAACAGGGCTAAAATACATCACCTAGAAACAACCTATTTTTTTCATTAGCACTCCACTGTGCTCACGGCGCCCAACCGGCTTCGGCTTGTTCCAAGACGTACTGCGCCACATTATCCATTTCCTGCGAAGATTCACATTTTCACCGCAACGGCCTCACCGAGCTCTGTCCTCTGGGATTAGGTTCGCTCACAGCGATCGACCTTCAGTAGAGTCCAGCAGGACTCTGTACGTGCGGGGCTAGGTCAGGACCTCAAGAGAGAGCCCAAGCTTCTTGCTCTTGATCCCGTATGCTGGCATTTGACCCTTGCCCTTTGACACTAATTTAGCGACCGACGCGACATCCGTATAGCCGATTTTGTCCAGCACATCCTTCAGGAGCGTTTTCCTGGGGTTCACCACATTTCCACCGCCCTTATGGCACGCAGCGCATCTGCAGGCGACGGAGGGCAGTCATGCCTCGAGTTTCGCTTGCAGTGGACTGGTTCGGTGTGTTCCGCGGCAAGTCTGTCGGCAAACCAAGTCAGGTCACTCACTTCGTATCAAAGATAACCTGCCCCGTCCGAGGTGCTTCATCCTGTGCTGCAACGGGCAGAACTGGTGCAGCGAGCAGGCTTGCGGCCAGCGCTGGTGCAAGCAGCACCGACACAGCACCATTCATGGAGCACGCAGGCAAATCGCTGCTGGAAAATGATTTCATCGACGGCAACTGAACCGAGAAAGCAGATGCTCCGATGAGACGGCAGGCGATCAAAAGCGCGGCGACGAGCCAGCCCGTTGATGCCGTAGTAGCCATATCAGAAAATCTCCTGAGACAAATCTTGACATTTGTCTCAAGTTCACTTAGGACAAACTAAGAGGCGGGCCCGTCATTTTCAGTTAATATCCGCGGGTTGGCTGCTATTCTCGGTTAGGCAGAGAAAATGCAAGAGCCCCTTCCCGGGCGCAGCGCGTCAGTTGGCCCCAGATCTTCAGAAGAAGATATGATTGCGGTTTCTCGTGCATATCTTGGTTCCTGGTAGCGTTTAAGTCATGTCGTGCAGCATGTTGTAGGCATCTATCGTGTTGTAGCTGGCCCTGTGGAAGACTGCTCGCAGCCAGCAGAGCAGGCTCTGGTGAGGTCGTACCGCTCTATCCTGTGTCGTCAGCTGGGCTGCTGTTGCTGTCTTGAGGTTTCCCGTGTAGTCTGTGGAGCATCATTTCCCATTTTGCTAAGACTGCACTCATTACGTCTGCGAGAGGACATGGGCTGTCGGGTCTGCTCACGGCTGCTCCGGGCTGGGATTGTGAGAGCAAGAGTGCGGAGGATACGAAGGTGGTGATCGGAATACAACGGGGGTAGCGAATCTCCGAAAGGCTCGCAGATGCTTCGTTGTTGACGTGCCACTTGCCCCGCAGGTTCAACACCCTTTCGCACTTCGCCAACGAGCAGACCACCGAGGTGAGACAGTCCTCTCTTTTTGCCATCTCGCGGAGCGCGTGAATTACCTGATAGATACTACGTATCTGGACCATTTCTTCGATTTTAGGCGGTTCACAGGAAACCTGATGGTGTGGATTAAGCACGATTTCCCCCTGCAGTGTAGCAGAACTGAGGAGGCCTTCAGATGCGGACGTGCACCCGGCTGGCTGAATGTATCTCTGGTTTGTTTGCAGGAGCTATATAACATGCGGTCCGAGTACGGGCAGAAGAAGCACGCCCTTGAGTTCTGCAATTCCACTTTCACTACCATCGGGGAGAGGAAGTTTTGCATCCTTCACCTGCTGGAGGGCGTCAAGGTTCGCTCCCACAGCCTCATTGCACCGACCATGCACCAGATGCTGCGCAAGCTCGCAGCCATTCATACTCGTGCTCATTTTTCTCTCAACTCTGACTGGGGCTAGACTTTATATGTCTTGTAGTGTATGCAACTGGTGATTGTTGTGCGTTCTGGAACCGCACTTGAAGACAAGACTCTGCTCTTCCTGACGCCCTTTCGTGTGCAGTTCCACACCATGTAGATTGCTTTCGATATGGTGCGGCGGGGGTGGCGGCAGCGGCGGTGAGTGGAATGTGGAAAGAAAATCCTGGGAGGGGAAAGGGATGTGGGCCAGTGCCAGTTCATGCGATTGTGGGGGCAACACGGCCACATGTTGACCGATAAGATTCAGTACGTTTCTTGTCATTTGAGTCCCCAATCGTTGGCTTGCCTGGAACCATCATCACCTGATGATACCATCAACTGCGTTTATGTCCCACATGTTCACGCAGCGCTTGACCGAACTCGAACTTCATTTCGGAGCGCAGGAATGCGTAGAAGAGAAGAGCGAGAGGCGGGGTTGCCGCATGCCACAATGCATGCGCATCCAGCGACCCTAGCACGGGTGGGAAGTCAAACATCTCCAAAGCGCCTGCAACATACGTAAGCGACAGTGTAACGAAGAGCATCCAGTTGTGCGGCCTCGGCGAAGCGAGTGCAGCATAGGTCCACGCGAATGTGTGGGCAACGAGGAGTCCCACCATGAGGACCACGTTGCGTGCGTAGTTGATCTTGCGCCAACCTGCGCGGAAGTGCGCAGCCAGCAAACCGACAAGAGCGAGGATTAGGCCGCAACGTCTGCCAGCGCGTTCGAGGCCAAGTAGCTTCCATCCTGCGCGAACAACGCCCACATATGCCATCCAAGCAAGCGCGGCGTTGCCGAGAAAGTAGTCAAAGCGCTCTGTAAGCCAGAAGTCCCGCGAGTGAAAGACTGCAGAGGCCGCCCACGCAGTTGCCCATACCCACCCGAGGGTAGTTATCCGCCCCGCGTGGGGATACACTCCGTCAGCCCTTGCTGCCCGGGATGCTTCTCAAGTCAGCAGATTGATCGGGGGTGTGACGCAGCATTCTGAGCCTAAGCCACATGCTCCCGTCGCGATAGCACCATATGCGAAAATCGCCTAGCATGTAGTGCGGTGGGAGGCGGACAGACCGCGGGAGCCTAGAGCGATAACAGCACCTTCTCGTGAAGAGCGAAGCTGCAAAGCCCCTACCTGAGATTTGGCGATGCCGATAAATGTCAGCGCAAGTCTACGCGCGCTGAAGGCCTAAGTGGGTGCAAAGATGGCGGCGGTACGAACCAGATGGGCCCCCATATTCGCGATAGAGAAGACGACTGATGCAGGTTCGTTGACGCCGCAAATCCTCGTGTGCGGCCACCGGCCACGGAATTTCCATATCCGCCCTCCTCGACGCACGTTTACTGCAAGGCACTTTCTCCCAGAATGAATGGCCTTAGTTCAGTGCCACGGCCTCGTAAATCTGAGGAAAGCGAACTTACCGCATGAACGCAGCGGTATTCACAGTCCTCACTCTTGCTCCAGCCCAAAAGTTTCAGGGCTCGAGTCCTCGGGGGCGGCCTCCCGTTTATGCAGGCTCGCATGCAGTCCCGAAGACACAGCTCCGCCCAAGCAGGCTGACAAATGCGCTGCGCTTCAGACACTGAAAGCTATCGCATCACTTTTTGCACATGTGGTACAGCACGAGGCCCGTAGTACGGTCAGTGGACCTTCTCAGGCACGAAGGGTACCCCGGGCTCGAAACCACTTGCATTGAAGAACGAGTCAGCTGCACTTGCCTGCAAAGGGCCCTGTTATCAAAATATAACGTGGAGTATGCAATCAACTACTCGTGGTCGCTAGGCTGACCTCGAGCCCTGTCGTTCCGGGAGCCGCAAGCATCAGCGCGTAGAGCAATATCTGACAGACGCGCTTGTGGAAATAGCATCGACCCGCACTCACGAGCATTGATCCCTGCATATTTTCACACTTAAATAGATGCCGGCGCAGCACCACGCTTCATGCCATTCGGACAACCAGTTGCTCGCTCGAACTCAGTAAAGTGGCTCGAGTGGTTCTCGTAGTTGACTAACTGGTACAGTCAACCGTCAACCAGTTTCCAAAATAGCTGGTTCGGTTCATGGGCGGCGATCTTCACAGTGCGGACGGCCCATCCATGTCCGCTCGGACGAGAGGCAGCTTGGAAGAGGGTTCATACATGGCGGAATTTGCGATTCACCCGGTGAGTTCCGTGACAGCCCGGTTTGATCGTAGCCACGGGCGGAATCTAGTCTGGCACAATGCCTCTCTTGCGCGAGAGCAGATTTCTCTTCCCCCCTGCGTGCCGGTGGAAACTGCATGCGAACGCTTTAGTCAAGAACCAACCCCACTAGCTTTCAGCTTCCTGGGCGCGGATCATGTTGCACGGCAGTGCTCTGACATTTCTGCCCTTTTGCGTGGCAGCACGTCGCGACGCCAGGCTCGAGCTGGCGCGCCTACCGCGTGCTAGCGGCGGCCAGCACAGCCGCACTTCTCGTCGCGATGGTGCTGGTTGTTGGACAGAGTGGGCGGAATCCGCTAGGAATCGTTGCACTGCAAACAATTCTACGTGGGGAGAGCCATGATGCGATGCTTCGAGGTAATACGGGAGGCGCCAAGGTGCAGCAGGAGCAGCTGGTACAGGAGCAAATCAAGAAAGACATAGCAAAGATTGTTGCCCAGGGGCCACACAAAGCACATGAAGAGATTCACAAGCTGCAGCAAGAAGCTAAGCGGGAGCATTCGTTGGTGCAAAAGATGGACGCGCAGGTCGACTCTCAGGAGGAGGCCTTGCAGAAGGTTCTCGAGAAAGCCAGGGGGAAGGAGAAGATCGGGGAAACAGATGAGCGTGAAGCAAGGGAAGACGTTACAAAAGCGTCTGAGATGCGCAAGAAAGCGCAGGCGCTGCGTGATGAGAGCGACGAGGCAAAGAAGCGCTTTCTGAACGCTGAAAAGCCGGTGGAGATCGCGGTGAAGCTGGCTCAGCACGACCACAAGGAGTACCGTAAGGCCGAGTTTGCGGTCGCTAAACAGGTCACCAAATTGTCGGAGCACCCAACTGATGAGGCGCTTCGCAACAAGGTCGATGGTCTAGTGGCCAAGTCGAAAAAGGCGAAGCGGCGGATGGAAGGCGATTCGCTGCTCCTGAAGAAGCTCCAGAAGAACACCGAGGAACAGGAGACGAATGGAAGCATGAATTATGCCCAGCTGCGTCAAAAATCGGTTGACGAGGCCAAGCGTGCTGAATCAGTGGCGTCTCGAGCGGTAGCACTCGCAAAAGAGGGTCACAACCAGAGGGCGGAGGCACGTGAGGTTCTTCAGAAGGTCGAGAAAGAGATGAAGGCCCCGGACGCAATGCACGACAAGGTTGAGCACGAGAAGCGGGAATTGCATGAGCACGAAAGAGACATTCACCGCATCGAGCTTGCGCTGAATGGGGGACGTGGTGTGAAGGGCAAGTACGCAGCCGAGCGCCAGGAGCTCAAGCGTGAGGCAAGCGGGGGATCGGCCCACGGCAAGGGCCACGGGGACGAGAGCGCCAAGAAGCAAGGCAAAATCAAATTGCAGCATCTCAGCGCCAGCGAATCGATGCGGCTCGACGAGCAGTCCCACGAGCACACGTCGAGCAACAAGGGGGACCCGCTTTTGGAAGCACAAGACAGCTATGACAAGCTTGAGGAGAGGGAGGAGGCGAAGGAAAAGGCCCGTCTCCGTGCTGAGCAGGAGTCGGAGCACCACGCGAGGGAAGATGAGCATTCTGATGAGGAGAGGGAAATGCATCAGCCGTCAGCGCTGAGCGAAGCAGAGAAGGCCGCTCACATAATCGGGGGGAAGCAGTCGACCTTCCTTGCTGGACTTTGGGGTGCCAAGTCGCCCTGGGACACTGAGAAAGGTGACGTGGCACGTGGACACTGAGCAGTTGCACTAGTTCTGAGTATCAGGGTGACATTTAGGAACAGATGGATCGGACAAGTGCGTTGCATTGTCGAATACAAAAGACTTGGACGGGATGACATGTCTCCTGGCTGTGACATCGTGGAATCTGAAGCCGCGCGATCGAAATGGCTTGGCAGCATGTCTCCGCTAGGCTGGTGCACGGCACACATATGCTGAGCAGAAATCGCTTCACTCGCATCAGGTCAGAAACAGTTCCAGTACTCGTTCTCGATCCACCAAAATCTCTGAGCGTCGCCATATGGTTCGCCTGGCATCTCCCAAAAGTCAGGAGCCCTGCGTTTTGAGTCGCGCAGACAGACGTTCGCGATGTTTCCCCAGCACCCTCGCGAGAAAGGGTACACGTGTTCGGGTACTTCACGCAAGTAGAAGACCGACCGGGCCCGGAGAACCTCCCACGAGGTCTGCCCGGTCGCTATGAGGTAGGACTGGAAAAACCACACACCGCCCAGCATGAGTGTGAAGCCGATGCTTATTACCAGTGCAGCGAGGTTCGGAAGATTCACCACAAACCAGTCTTGCGCCCACTGCCAAAGCGCAGCGATCAGTCGCGCAGGCACCGGCGTGCATGGCCAAACTCGCAAGACCGTGCACAAACAACGATAGTCATCGAAATACGGGCGCGTACTGTTGGGGTTGAAACTCGCTGAAAAGTCGAGCTGGCGATCGAGTCGGCCCATAGCAGCGTCATAAGCTCGGTTGAGAGATACCACCAAAAGAGCCGTCGGTTTCGCTCGCCGACGCACCGCCCAATCCAGAAACAGTGGTGGTCAAACGTGTAAACACACCGCCCGCAGTCGTAGCAGTGTTTTGTGCGGAGCGGTTGTCGGCATCGGCAGATGTCGCAGTGCCGCACCCCCCGTTCCGCCTCAATGCTTGCAACACTCCCGCTATCACCTTGGCCATGCGGGTGACCCCCACCCCTCCCGTCGAAAGGGACAGGCAGAGATGGCAGTTCTTCGGTTATCTCGCAATCTTCTTCCGCGCCAGGCCTTGACCCGCTGTTGCTTCCCCCTGATAATGTGGGCAGCTGTACAGCAAGGCGTGGCAGGGGTCAGTTGCGCCAGAGGGGGGTGTTTATGCCACATGTTGCTACGGCACAAGTGAAAGCGGGTTCAACCACGCCAAGCTCGACATCGATCGTGCGCAGTTCCCCTGACTCCGCGCCACCTCCTCCTTCGTTTCCAGCAATATGAGATCTGACAGCATTCGCTTCGCTACCTCGAGGACTCGAACGCTCTTCGCTCTCTCTGAGAAGCGTGAACTCCTCTTCCGAGATCACGAAGCCCTGTGCGGGTGCCAGCAGCACGATGCAGGTCACTGCATGGGCACAACTTCGGCGCCATTTAGTTGAGTGGGACATACCGGGTCCGAACGCGACACGAGCAGAAAGAGCACCGTAGACACAGCAAAGAGAAAGATGAACGCCACTGAATATGTGATCCCAACAACGTTCAAAGTCAGCGCGTCTTTCAAGTCGCTGTCTTTGTAAATGAGGATCGCAAGCACCGCTCCTTTCAAGGTGATGTAGCACCACATTGCCCCAAGCGCTGCAGACGCTGCCGATAGCTGCCGCTCCCTTCCTATCTTGCGCCCCATTTCGTGTAACTAGAGCAACCCACCACCCAAATATCACTTGGAACTCATGCAAGGCGCTGATGCCAACACGCAGGACACTCCAACACACAGTCTCGACTCCGGAGGCGGGCCGTGTAGATATGAAAAAACCACCGGTGGTTTCACGCTTTGTTTCCACCGTGATGGCGGGAGAGGGCGCGGCCGCTACAGGAGAGGACCAGGTAACGGCAACTTCAAGTGTCACCACCCACGTCTAGCGCCTAGCTTTTCGTTGACCTTCGCCGAAGCGGTAACTGCGTCGTTCCGTCCATTGAATTGCCGAGCCGCGGGATCCTTTTGAAGCTCGCCCGGCCGACTGGTTTGTGAG
>ENA-UOXV01003617-UOXV01003617.1-marine-metagenome-genome-assembly--contig:-NODE-3617-length-18557-cov-5.536807_pt1 | contig 18557 bp, 19 predicted proteins | sample MGYA00238165_ERZ766961 | MGnify/ENA primary metagenome ERZ766961 (study PRJEB28924, sample SAMN03173240) | marine metagenome | biome: Marine; feature: Water; material: Subsurface seawater | place: North...
ATAGATGAATATGAATTGGATCAAAAAATAGACTACACCGTAATTTGCACCTATAATCAAATAACGATTTCAGAAAATAAACAAAGTATAAAATTAACGGAAGTAAAAAAACAAATTATTGATCGATATGAAAGTAGAAAAAATGCCGAAGGAAAGATTCAAAAATACCCTGTTTATATAACTGCAGTCGCAACTTTAAAGCGAATTACTCAAAAAAAGAACTCTACGCAAGGGGTATATTTTGAAATAATGGATAATTCAAAGCAGACCAAATTATATCAAAAACAACTTATTGGTAAATATGAATACTCGTATATATATACCGAAGCAAGCGGTGATTTGCGAGCTTTAAGCAGCGATCAAAAGAAATTATTGAAAACAAAAAAACGAGCCTACCCTGTTAATTCATACATGGTAGAAAAAAGTGGAAAGCAACTAAAAATTGTGATTGAAAATGAGATTTACAAACAAAGAAATTTTCTAAAATAAAAAATCAAGGTATATCAAAATAGACAGTAAATGCGAAGGTTGTTATTCTTCGTTGGTCAGGTGGAATTTGAAAAATCCAGTCCATTAAGGCTTTGTAACTTACTTCTCTATTATAAGGAATATCCGATTTTAGAGTAACCAAAATCAAACGATGACCTTCTTTATCCGTTTTAGGTTTCAATTTATAATCTATAGCAGCTCTGGGAAAATCGTATGAAACCTTTTCTTTCATCTCAAAATCCCCCTCATATTCATTGGGGAAGAGTTGGTAAGCCTCATTTGTTTCAGTAATCACAAACGCCCTTAAATAACCTTGTTTATTGGGTTTAATAGTGAATTCAAGATTATCGTTATCAACGTAAACTGGCTTAAGGCCAGTAACCCATAAATCAAAGCTAGGGTCCATTCCTGATTTAAACTTAAGAACAGTAATGTTAGCTACAATATGAACTTCAAGAAGCCCCCTGCCATTAATCTTCTTTTCTTCAGAAAGCAGCTCAATATCTTGAACTACACCCTGCATATCATTTAAAACGTTAGAGTTAAATATCTCCTCTATTTGATTCTCATTTTCTTTAGTTATAAAATCTGAATAAGCAGTAATTTGTTCTGTAACTCCAGCTTTTTGCAACGCGAGCAATTTAGCCTCATTTAATGCCATTTGCTTCACTTGCTCCGGAGTTTGGTTTTCCGCGCCAATAGCATAGGCCTTAATGTTTTTTAGTTTCACTTTTTGGCCTTTCTCTTGTGCAAGAGAAGAAAACGAAATGGAAATAAAAATTATTAATAAAACTCTCATACAACTAGTCATTAAACTTCCATTTTTGCCATGACTCACCCACTGCAGGGCTCGAATTTAGCTGAGGCGTTTGTTCCGATTCATTCACGAAAACTGCTTTTATGCCAACCTTCTCTTTTAAATATGCCTCCATTTCTTTATAGCTAACACTACCTTTACTTTCCTGCAATTTCTTAAGCAAATAATAAGTAAACAAACCGTGCTTTTCTTTATGGTAAGGTTGTGCAGTTTCTGATCCACTACTTGCAGTAAATATTACAATATTTCCTTTTAAGTAATCTTCTTTGGGAACTATTTTAACTCCCCTTGCAGTCATTAATCCTTGGTTTCTAGCACCGCCACTAAAACAAGCATCTAAGAAAACAGTTATTCTAGTACTTTCAAATTCAGTGAGAGTAGCATAAATATCAGACATTTTAAAGGCATATTTCAAATCACTCGCACTTACATCTACGGGAATTAGATAAGGATCTTTCGAATTTTGATCTGGAAACCCATGTCCAGCATAATAGACAAATACTTCTGCATTACCACCCGATAGTTCTATAGCCTTGTTTATTTTTATAAGACCTCGATTAATCTCTACAATCTTAGCGTCAAGGAGATAAATAATGTTTTCTGACGGAATTCCCAGTACTCTTTCCGAATATTGTTTAAAAATTTCCGCATCATAATTTGCATAATCAACGTTCGATTCTTTACTTAATGTTGGCTGGTAACTTTGATAGTCTTCATTTCCAATAATCAAAGCATAACGGTTTGATTTAGGTTCAGAACATAAGGGAATATAAATATCCACAGCACTGATATAAGGTGGAATTACTAATTCAGCCTCGGGTAATATAACGCTATGGTCTTCTACTTTTGTCGACTCACGAACAGGCTTTTCTTTTTTAACAAATACAGCGTTACTAGGAATTGGCAAAGGCTTATAATAGTCAGAACTATAGTATTCTATTCCCCTTTTACTTAATAACTTTTCTACTTTTCGAACATAATAATCAATATCATCCTTATGAAATTCATCTTCAATTTTAATGTAATATTTCTGTCTGTCTCTTTGAGGTAATAGAGCAATTTTGTCCAAAGCAATTTGTCTATAGGTTTTAGTTTTCCATTCTTTCATTGAAGAATAAATGGAGTTTGCCCAATTATTTCTAAATCCAACACCACCACTTTCACCAGTCATGGGTTGGATTAATACCAAATCTCGAGACTCAATATCAAAAAACACATAGTATAGGGAAGCCTCATCAGAATACTCATTAAAGGTTTCGACAAAAATTACCATTCCCAAACCACGGTCTTGAGCGAAATCATAATTTTCGACAGACTCAAAGATTTTTGCCCTTTCAATTTTATGAGTCCCATTTATTCTTAGTTCGTATGGATCAACTCTTTTATTGGTTTTTTCTAAATATTGGGTGTGGTAATGAGCATCTTTGAAATTAAAAAAACGTTCTACGTTATATTTTGATTTCTCAGTAAAAAGTAAATCGTTCCATGTTCTAAAGTAATGTTGGACAATTTTATCCGCCTGATCGAAATCATCTCCAATCATATGGGCATGGGAAAAATCTAATCCATAAAAATGAACCTCATTTTTATTATACACATACTCTGTATTTTGTGCAAAACAAAAGGTCTCTAAAAACAAGAAACTAAGTGTGATTAATATAAATTGTTTCATTCTAAAAAATATTCGATAAAATTAATATTTAATTGACTTTGTATTTGTAATTCTGCTTTCGCAATATCGCGCACAAAGCAATTACCATACCCATTATGAGTAAAATAAATTACATAAAGGCAGAAGAAGCTGTAAAGTGTATAAAATCGGGAGATAGAATTTTTATTCACACTGCTGCAGCTACACCAAAAAGATTGGTAAATGCCTTAACTGAAAGAGGTAACGAATTAAATGATATAGATATTGTAAGCATCCACACTGAATGGGACGCGCCATATACTCATGAAAAATACACCGGAATATTCAACATTAAAACTTTTTTTGTAGGTGGAAATATTCGTCATGCCGTTAATTCAGGCAGAGCGAGTTATATTCCTATGTTCCTCAGTGAAATACCAGGTTTTTTTAGGCGGGGTCTTATGCCAATAGATGTAGCCTTAATTCAAGTTTCTGAACCGGATAAACATGGTTTTTGTTCTTTGGGAGTCTCTGTAGATGTAACTGATGCCGCCTCAGACATGGCCAAAACAATTATTGCCCAAGTAAATCCAAATATGCCAAGAACACATGGAGATGGGCTTATTCATAGTTCTGAAATTGATGCCTTTGTTTATTGTGAAGATCCACTCTATGAAGTTGAATATAAAGCACCCACTGATGTAGAAATGGCCATTGGAAATCACATAGCTGGAATTGTGGAGGACGGTGCTACTATACAAACTGGTATTGGTGGAATTCCTAATGCCGCTTTAAAAGCGCTTCAACATCATAAAGATCTTGGTATGCATTCCGAAATGTTTTCAGATGGAATAATTGACTTGGTTGAACGTGGTGTTTTAAACGGCTTTCACAAAAAATCACATCAAGAAAAAATCGTAGGCGGGTTTTGTATAGGCAGTAAAAAGCTTTATGATTTTATTGATGATAATCCTCTTATTCAAATGTGTGATGTTGGCTGGGTTAATAACACAAATGTAATAGCTCAAAATCCAAAGGTAACCGCTATTAATAGTGCAATAGAAGTGGATCTGTTTGGCCAAGTGTGTGCCGATAGTATTGGGTCAAGGCAATACTCAGGTGTAGGTGGACAAATGGACTTTATTAGAGGCGCATCACTTTCTGAAGGAGGAAAGCCAATAATTGCTTTACCGAGTACAACACGAAAAGGGGTTTCTAGAATTGCTCCCTTACTTAATAAAGGAGCCAGTGTGGTCACAACAAGAGCTCATGTCCATTACATTATTACTGAATATGGGGTAGCTTATTTGTATGGGAAAAGTTTAAGGGAAAGGGCAATAGCCTTAATAAATATAGCTCATCCAGATAATAGGGAGTTTCTTTTTAAAGAAGCAAGAGATAATTTGAAATTGAAAATCTAATTGGTTTATGCCTAATTAGGACAATGAAGGACTAACGATAGAAATGCATTTCATCTACATAATTCCAAACAGGTTCTGACAAAAGATATCGTACATCTTTTCCATCCTTAATGGCATTTCGAATAAAACTGGCGGAAATTTTCATTACGGGTGCATCAATCATTTTCACGTTTTTGTGATCCGCTAATAAATTGTCTTTACTCTTTATAACTCGAGCCTCTTCTTGTAATGTTAATAGCCTTGGATAAACTAATAATCGATGGTTTTCAATTATTGCTTCATGGTTTTTCCATTTGTGAAAAGTTCGAAGGTTGTCCTCACCCATTATAAGATCAAACTCGTGTTTCGGGTATTTATCTTTTAGGTATGCCAACGTGTACGAAGTATATGAAGGGCGTTCAAGCTTAAATTCTATATCACTGCTTTTTAGCTTATTATTATCCTCAATTGCTCTGTTTACCAAAGCCAGTCTATGGTAATCAGCCAATAACGAATCCTTTTCTTTCATTGGATTTCTTGGGGTTACAACCAACCAAACCTCATCCAATTCTGCATACTGAGCCATGTGATTTGCAATGACCAAATGCCCTACATGAATAGGGTTGAATGTTCCAAAATACAAGCCGATTTTCATTTTGCTAAAAATTCTTTAACCAGTTTTTCAGCATTGTTGAATGCTTCATCCAAATTTTTATTGATTAGCCTTTCATCAAATTTAGAGGCAAATGCAAGCTCCTTATCCGCTTTCATTAGGCGCATGTTAATTTTATCATCAGACTCGGTTCCTCTCATTCTAAGTCTTTTTTCTAACTCAACACGATTTGGAGGTTGAACAAATACCGAAAGAGCATTTTCGCCTAATTGTTCTTTTAGATTTAGACCGCCAATTACATCTACGTCAAAAATTACACATTTATTTTCTTGCCAAATTCTTTCAATTTCAGCCTTTAAGGTACCGTAGAATTGATTGGGATAAACTTCTTCCCATTCCAATAATTGTTCATTACTAATTTTCGATTTAAAATCTTCTGGGGTTAAGAAATAATAATCAGACCCATTTATTTCTTGGCCTCGTTGTTCGCGACTAGTAGCGGATATTGAAAAAGATAGGTTGGCAAACTTGCCCAATAAATGGTGCACAATGGTAGTTTTTCCAGCACCTGAAGGAGCGGAAAATATAATTGCCTTTCCCTTATTTAACCCTGGTTTCACTAAAGTATATTTAAAACTTGTTCCTTTATTTTTTCCAACTCGTCCTTCATTTGAACCACATGTTTCTGCATTTCAGCGTGGTTTGCTTTTGAACCAATTGTATTTATTTCTCTACCCATTTCTTGGCTAATAAATCCAAGTTTTTTACCTTGAGCAGTCTCCAAATTCATTGTTTTCCTAAAATAATCAAGATGCGAATTTAACCTTACTTCTTCTTCAGTAATGTCAAGTTTTTCAAGATAAAAAATCAACTCTTGTTCGAATCTGTTTTGATCTAAGGTTTCAAAATCATCTGAATTTTCTTTAAACCGGGCAATTAGTTTTTCTCTTTTCGCATCAACTCTTTTGGGAGCAATCTCTTGTACACTTTTTAAGTTCTCCTCAATATTGTCAAGCCTCTTAACTAAGTCTATTTCCAATTGACGACCTTCATCAGCGCGGAAAGTATTAATCTCAATTATCGCTTTTTCAAGTAGTTCTAGAATAAAGGTCCATTCCTCAGGTATAGCTTCATGAGAAGAAGACTCTAACACGCCTGGCATTTTAATCACCATTTCTAAAAAGTTTCCATCCTCTCCTATTCGATCACTCAATTCTTTGAGCTGTTTGTAATATTCTCCTGCTAATTTATTGTTGATTGAAGTATTCGTTATTGCTTCAATATTTTCAATAGAAACAGAAATATCAATTTTACCTCGCTCTAATTTTGAAGCAACTGCATTTCTAACTAATAACTCTTTGTCGCGATAGCTGCTTGGCAAACGCAATTTTGAGTCATTGGTTTTTGAGTTTAACGACTTTATTTCAATCGTTATTTTTTTTCCTTCAAATTCTCCGGAAGCTTTTCCGAAGCCCGTCATCGAGCGTATCATTCAATCTAATTTCGGGCAAAGGTAATCATAGCTTATAAACGTACCAATTGCTAAAAGTCATTGTCATTAGATTATTACCAAAGTAGCCTTCTTAAGTAAATTTCCTACTAACTAAATAAACTCCTGAAAAAATTAAAATGGTTGCCACAATTTTTATGGCACCCAACTCATCCTTGCCCAGTGCAATAGCGAAGAAAGCAGCGAAAACTGGCTGAGAATAAATGTATGTACTCACTGTGGCAGGCTTCAAATGTTTAAGTCCAATTGTACCCAACAGATATGCAAAAAAGGTAGTGAAAACAACCACAAAGCCTGTTTTAAGAGAAATATCCAAAGGAAAACTCGACCATTCAATTTCACCAAACTGATTAAAACCAAATGGAATGATTAATAAAAAACCAAAAGTGAAAACCCATTTTATCACCGTCAGCGGATTATACTTTCTCATTAAAGGGGTTACCAGAACCAAATAGACACCATAGGACATTGAGTTTATGAAAACCAACAAATCCCCATACCATGTAGAAGTGTCCAATACAAAGTTGCCCTTAAATAAAATGAGAAGCGCAGCTCCAATAATGCCCAGTGTAATTCCACTTATTTTTTGGACCGTTATTCTATCATGTAAAATAAATGATGCTGCTAAGAGCACTAATACCGGATTGGTGGTCATAATAATAGCAGCGTTTATAGGTGATGTAATGCTGAGCCCGGAAAAAAAAGTGAGTTGATTTAAGGCCACTCCAAAAAAACCACAAACTGCTAATAATCCAAAATCCTTTCTGGCAATTTTTTCTGTTTTAAAAAACAATGAAACAAACCAAAACAAACTCAAGGCTCCAAGAGCTCGTAAAAAAATAAAGCCAAATGGTTTTATATATGAAGGCATTACATCTTTTGCAAAGGTGTAATTTATACCATAAATTAGGTTTGCAGATAAAACTGCTAAGTGAGCGAAAATATTTTTATTCTTCATTTATTTTCAACTCTTCAACTACGTCGTTCCAAATTTAAAAAATAGACCAATTTTATAAAGACACCTTATATGGTCAAGCCTAAGCATTTTGCTGCAGCTTCAATAGTTTTTTTTGAGTTGCCCACAAATTGTTCTTCATCCACCTGAATAACAGGTCGTTTCAAAAAAGTATATTCTGAAAGAATTAGTTCCTTTATATCATTTTCTGAAAGGTTTTTTTCTGCTAAACCCATACTCTTATACTTCATTGCTCGCCTCGAAAACAACGACTCAAAACCGCCCGATTTAGCAGCTATTTCTTCTAATTGTTGGGGCGTAATTTTATTAGTTTTGATGTCTTGAAATTCAAAACCTTTTTGCTCCAATTCGAGCTCGCGAATTATTCGTTGGCAGGTACTACAAGTAGAAAGATGATAAATTTTTTTCATTTTTGAATAGAATTTCAGCAAAGGTAAGAGAGAAAAAAGACCGTGGCTAAACGAAAAAAGAAATCAAGTCCTGTAAGACAACTTTTGAGTCCAACAAGGATTTTTATTCCTGTGGTAATTGGTTTAGGCGTGGCAGTTTGGTTCCTTGCCAAAGAAATAGATTTTGAAAAAATTTCTAAACTAGACTGGGGCTGGATGACAGCAATCTGGCTTTTTTGTGCTCTTTTAATGGTTGCTACAAGGGATTTAGGATACATGTATCGTATTCGAGTGCTAACCGATAATGAGATAAAATGGAGAAACGCCTTTGATGTAATTATGTTATGGGAATTCGCATCTGCCATTTCCCCTTCCGTTGTAGGTGGTTCGGCTGTTGCACTTCTTATTGTAAACAAGGAAGGCATAAACTTAGGTAGAAGTACCGCTGTGGTAATGGTCACCGCATTTTTAGATGAGCTGTTTTACATCCTAATGGTTCCCTTAGTTATTGCTTTTGTAGGAACCTCCAATTTGTTTCCCGATGAATTGCGAAAAGTATTTGGAATGAACCTAGGCATGCAAGAAGTTTTTTATGTGGGGTATGGCTTTATCGTGGTTTTAACATCTATAATACTCAGTGCTATTTTCTTCACACCAAAAGGGTTTAAAAAATTAATAGTTAACTTCACTTACATAGGCTTTTTGAAAAAATACCGCGCTGATGTTTTTCAAACAGGAAATGACATTGTAACAACTTCGAAAGAACTAAAAGGAAAGCCATTAGCCTTTTGGGCCAAAGCATTTGGTGCTACTCTTTTTTCTTGGACAGCTAGATTCTGGGTTGTAAACTTCATCATTTTAGCTGTAGGTACACTTACTTTCAACGAACACATGATGGTATACGCACGTCAACTTGTGATGTGGGTTATAATGCTGATAAGTCCTACACCAGGTGGTGCAGGTGTTGCCGAATATATGTTTACTCAATTCTTAGGTGATTATATTACGGATGGTTTTCCTGGGGTAGTTGCTCTATTTTGGCGACTTTTCACCTATTATCCTTATTTATTTGTTGGGGTTATAGTATTGCCAGGATGGCTAAGAAGAGTTTATTTAAAAAGAAAACTAATCAGTTTTAAAAAATAATGAAAACGCAATTAATACTTGTTGGATTTGCAATTTGCTCCTTGTGCTTTTTGAGTTGTGAAAGCACATCAAAAGAAGTGAAACCAGATGATTTTGTTAACGATTTTATTGAATCTGAAATTACTTTATTGAATGAAAATAAATTCTCTATTTCCAAAGAAGTAACTGTTGATGGGAATACAGAAAAAAAAGAGCTCAAGCCAAATTGGGAAGAAGAGCTTGCTTTTTTAAATGAATACGCAAATGACTTCAGGAAAAACGGGAAAATCATCAACCCAGATTCTGTAATTCAAGGGGATACTCTGAAACAGCTTTTTAATAAGTCGGCTAATAAATCGCTTTTAATTCTTTCTGTGAATGATAAAATAATAGAATTTACGATTCAGGAAAACCGAAATTCGTTGTTTAGTGCAAGGTCTTTTTTCTTGAACTATAAAAGCCAACAGTCGTATCGATTAAAAGATAACTCTGAAGCCATTTGGATTATGAAAAACGATGTCGCCATTCAATCTTCATTTTTAGCTCCGTAACTTATATCACCAAAAGGCTTATTCTAACTTTATTAGCTTTGCACAATCAAATTTTGAATCTCAAATTATTATGAAAAAAATATTTATTGCATTAACGGTTGTATTGTCATTAAGTACTCTGGCAGCATGTGGCGGAAATAATTCTAACTCAAATTCAAGCGAGCAAAATGAAGCTGCACTTGTAAATGACATTGAGGTTGATGAATTTAAGTCTTTAATAAAAGATAAACCTGGAATTATTTTAGATGTTAGAACTCCTGGAGAGACCTCATCGGGGGTTGTTGAAGGAGCAGTTATTATTGATATTACGCAAAGTGATTTCAAGGAAAAAATTTCTAAGTTGGATAAAACAAAGCCCATTTACGTTTATTGTAAAGTTGGAGGTCGTAGTTCAAATGCCTCCCAAAAGCTTGTGGACCTTGGTTACACTCAAGTCTTTAACGTAATGGGTGGAATGGATGGCTGGAAAGCAAAGGGTTACCCAACAGTTAATCCGTAATCATGAATACAATTATTGCTACCATAAAAAGCATGGACTGGTCCAGAAAACTATTTTTATTAGTTGGACTTACCTTTACTTTGAGTGGTATTTACTCAGCCGATGCCTTTCTTGGGTTATTCGGCGCCTATTTTGCCGCCAAATCATGGTTTAATTGGGGATGTGGTGGTGCTTGTAGTAACAATGCTTGTTCAGTCCCTGAAAAGAAAACAAATGTTTAGAATAACAACAGCATTTTTAATTTCCTTAATCTTTATCGGTTGTGGTTCCCAAAACGGAGATCAGCCTTCTCCTGAAATGGCTAAAGTCAATAAAGAAAAGAAGGCCGAATACACAAAAAAAGGAAAAGAAATTGCTCAACTAAGTTTCAAGGTGTTGGGTGGAACACTCAAAGCTGCGATTGCAAAAGACGGAATTGAAGGTGCGATTAAGACTTGTAATCTTTATGCAAACCCAATTATTGATTCCCTTTCTAAAGAATATAACGCTACAATTAAAAGAACCTCTTTAAGAATTAGAAATCAATCAAATAAACCTACCACAAACGAAAAGCATATTTTAAAACTATACCAAAGAGCTCATGAGGCTAAAGAAGACTTAATGCCCATTGTAATTTTAGACTCAAATTGGGTGACGTTTTACTCTCCAATTATTACAAAACCTCTTTGCTTAAATTGCCATGGAGAACCAGAGCAAGAACTAAAGTTAAGTACCATTGAATTACTTGAAAAAATGTATCCAGGAGATAAAGCCTACGGATATAAAGAAGGAGAAATAAGAGGAATGTGGTCTATCAAATTTAAAGAAAACTAATGGCTTCATTTAGCGATATTATAAATTCAGACAAACCTGTATTAATTGATTTTCACGCTACTTGGTGTGGTCCATGCAAACAACTAAGCCCAATTATTCAAGAGGTATCAAAGGACATGGGTGAAGCTGTGAGGGTTATTAAAATTGACGTAGATAAAAACCAAGCTGTAGCTCAAAATTACCAAATCCGTGGAGTACCAACCATGATGATTTTTAAAGAGGGCAAACAACTTTGGAGACAATCTGGTGTGCTTTCAAAAGAAGTAATTAAGGCTGAATTGCAAAAGCACATTTAGAACTAGTCCATTTTCTTTACCACTTCTAAATCTATTGGTATCTTTATTTGAAGCGCGGTGGCTATTGGCTGATTAAGTAGAAGCCCTGGCTCCCAAAAATTAAAATCTTTAAATAAGTTTAATATTTTCTGATCCCAAATGGGGTCTATGCCTCTTACTATCCTGGCTCTTTGAACAAATCCAAATTCATCAATTTCCACCACTACCATTGCAACTCCAATTTTGGGTGAGTTTTTATCTCCTTTTACCCTTAGCTTGCGTGGATTAAGTGTTTCTAAAAACAAACCGATGTCATTATCATTCACCACGCCTGCTCTTTTTTCAATTTCCCAAGGAATGAATTGAGGAAATTCTGGCACAAACTCCTCCTGATATTCCTCTACAAACGGTTCATCTTTTTTCCATTTATTGGGCCAAGAACTATATTTTCCTTCATTTAGAAAATGGTCAAAATTCATGTGTTTTTCATCTGCTACGACAAAGGTCAATTGTTTTTCTCGTGTGGTAGAGTATTTCGCAGTATTGTAAAATACACTCTCCATAAATGGCCTTTGTTCACAAGAATCGCTGAACAAATATTTTTCATCTCCAGAAACTTGGGCATTGAATTTTTCTCTAAAAATAACCTTTCCGAAATCATTGTAATATTTCCATTCCCCAACTTTTAACCCATAAAAATAGCTTCCTGTATAATCAACTTGATCTGACTCATTCATTCTTTTTATCGTTCCATGATGAAAGTCCATTTTAAAATTTGAAATCTCTTTTAGATGGTCGTTCGCGAAATAACTTCGCCAAATACCATTTTTCTTCCTCTTAATTACAGTTCCAGCATCTCGAGCTTGTAAAGATTTTAAATAAAAAACGCCGGACGCTGTATCAATACCCGTGTAATGCATTTCAACGGCTAACTCTTTTTTGGAAGTAACAGCCTTGTATTGACTCCACGTTCCAACAGGAATATTATTGTCATAATAACCGGTGATTAATTCCTTAGAATCCTCTTCATAAATAATAATTTTACCATCTTTTTGACCATTTGAATATTTCACTCTGGAGAATTTATCGCCATTGCTGTTATAGGAATATAATTCTCCATTTCCATCCCAAAAGGTACCTTTATTGGCATCTTTACCGACGGGGTTATTGTATTCATAAATTGAAAAAAGGCGGCCATCTTCTTCATATTTCATTTTTTTCCAGGGCAGCGTAGTGTAATAAAAGCTTTCATACATGCCCACCTTTTCGCCATTACTTTCTGATCCTTTTTCAAATAACTTTCCGTTTGGGTAATATCTTTCAAAACCATTGTAACCATTTTCGCTTACACCTTCCTTAATATTCATTTTCAATTGTAAGTGAGGAGGTTGTGCCCCTAACTTCAAAGATTTAGGGTGGTAATAAACCTCTTGAGTGTCAACCAGGTTATCGTTTAAATAATTCAACTTCGCCTGTATACCATAGCCATGATACCAGCTATTCCACTCCCCTTTTCTTTTACCTCTATTAAAAAAAACACTAGCCATTTTGGTTTTGTCTTTAAAATAGTAAATCCAATTTCCGTGTTTTTTGTCTTGTAAGTAAAATGCATCAATTGATATTGTGCCATCTTGAAAAAAACGCTGCCATTTGCCATGTTTTTTTCCTGCCAAATAGTTTCCTTCTACAATTTTTATATTTCTATGGTAGTATGTGTATTTGCCATGTTTGAAGTTTTTCTCTTTTAGTTGCTCAAAAACAATACGAACATCCTCATGTGGATTAATGGTAATAGTTTCAATTTCAGGGCCACTTTGCCCATACGCAGTATTGAAACAGAATAGGGCTCCCATTAGAAAAAAAGGAAATATCTTCTTAATTATCATGATTCGGTGAACAAATATAAGTTCAGCGTGTATTATTTAAGACGATGCGTCGCTGCATCTTTTATATTTGCACTTCCTTTACTTATGGAAATAAAAACTGGTCCCCTTTTAAGTCAGGTAACTATTCCTGAAGATCTTAAAAAATTTAGCATTGAAGATTTACCACAAATCTCTGATGAACTTCGTGATTTTATTGTTGAAATAGTCTCTAAGAAAGGCGGGCATTTTGGTGCTAGCCTTGGAGTTGTAGAATTAACTGTCGCTCTTCATTATGTGTTTAATACCCCTTACGATCAATTGGTTTGGGATGTAGGTCATCAAGCTTATGGTCATAAAATATTAACCGGAAGGCGTGAAATATTTCATACCAACAGAAAATATAATGGCCTTTCTGGATTTCCAAAAAGGAAAGAAAGTGAATATGATGCAATGGGAGTTGGTCATAGTAGTACTTCAATTTCAGCAGCATTAGGAATGTCCGTAGCCAGCCAAGTTAAAGGCGAAAAAGACAGGCAACACATTGCCGTAATTGGTGATGGCGCCATGACTGCCGGACTTGCTTTTGAAGGATTAAATCATGGTGGAGTTGAAAACTCAAACATGATTGTTGTATTAAATGACAACTGCATGTCTATTGACCCGAATGTTGGGGCACTTAAAGAATACTTGACAGACATAAGTACTTCACATACTTACAACAAAGTCAAAGATGAAGTTTGGAATTTGTTAGGGAAAATCTCAAAATTTGGCCCTAATGCACAAGATATAGCTGCACGAGTTGAAAATGCTATAAAGCACTCATTTCTAGAACAATCCAATTATTTTGAGTCGCTGAATTGGAGATACTTCGGCCCAATTGACGGGCATGATGTAGTTCGTGTTGCCAAAGTTTTAGAGGATTTAAAAGACATTCCTGGCCCAAAAATCCTTCATATACTTACCAAAAAAGGCAAAGGATACGAGCCAGCCGAAGCAGGAAGTCCAACTACATGGCACGCTCCAGGCTTGTTCAATAAAGAAACTGGGGAAATCGTTAAGGTTATTCCTACAACACCTCAGCCTCCAAAATATCAAGATGTTTTTGGTCATTCAATAATTGAATTGGCCGAAAAAAATGATAAAATTATGGGAGTAACCCCAGCCATGCCATCAGGTTGCTCTCTTAAATTTATGATGGAGGCTATGCCAGAACGTGCATTTGACGTGGGAATAGCTGAACAACATGCCGTAACTTTTTCTGCAGGTCTTGCTACTCAAGGAATGATTCCTTTTTGTAACATTTACTCTTCGTTTATGCAACGCGCGTATGACTCGGTGATTCATGATGTTGCTATCCAAAACTTACATGTAGTCATGTGTTTGGACAGAGGTGGGCTAGTTGGTGCCGACGGACCAACTCATCATGGTGCTTACGACCTTGCTTTCATGCGTTGTATTCCAAATCTTTTGGTTTCGTCTCCAATGAATGAAGAAGAACTTAGAAATTTAATGTACACTTCTCAATTAGAGAAAAATGCTGGTTCTTGGGTGATTCGATATCCTCGTGGTGAAGGTGTTATGCCTAATTGGAAAAAGCCATTTAAAGAATTAAAAGTAGGACAAGGCAGAAGAGTGAAAAATGGTGATGACATTGCCTTTTTAACTTTGGGTCCAATTGGAAACTTAACTGTTGAAGCTTGTAAAGAATTGGACAAGAAAGGAATAAACGCTGCTCATTACGATATGCGTTTTGTTAAACCTTTAGATGAAAACTTACTTCATGAAGTTTTCGGGAAATTCGACAAAGTAATTACAGTAGAAGATGGCTGTATTCAAGGAGGAATGGGAAGTGCTATTCTAGAATTTATGGCTGACAACGGCTACCAAGCTAAAGTAGTTCGATTAGGTATTCCAGATAAAATTATTGAGCACGGATCACAAGCAGAATTGTACCGTGAATGTGAATATGATGCGCAAGCAATGGTTGAAACCGCTCTTAAAATGGCAAATAAAAAAGCCCAATCCTTAGCAGGATAAATCCCATATAGTTATCGCAGAAATCACAATTTACACCGACGGCTCAGCAAAGGGAAATCCAGGTCGCGGAGGCTACGGAGTGGTACTTATGGCCGGGAAACACCGTAAAGAGTTAGATGGGGGTTTTAGAATGACCACCAACAATAGGATGGAACTCCTCGCTGTTATAATTGCTCTTGAAACGTTAAAAGACGGAGATCATAACGTTACTGTTTATTCCGATTCCAAGTATGTGATTGATTCTATTTCTAAAGGCTGGGTCTTCAATTGGGTAAAGAAAGGGTTTAAAGGAAAAAAGAACGCGGACCTCTGGAAAAGGTATCTTAAGGTACACCCCAAAAACCCTGTTAAATATATCTGGGTAAAAGGGCATGCTAACGTCCCTGAAAATGAGAGATGTGATTACTTAGCATTTACGGCTGCCGACGGAAAAGACCTTGGAATTGATGTCGGCTATGAAAAAAGTCAAGAGGTGCTAAAAGGCGACCTTCTTTAATCTTGAAACTTAAAATCCTTGACCATCATTTGTAAAGTAACATTTCCTTGCCATTCATTTTCCTCAATGGTATAAACCAAGTCAAACACTTCTTTATTTTTAATTTTCGTTTCTAATTCGCCCATTCCAAAGGCAATTCCACTAAAATTTATTGTTGGGTTTTCTTTTTGAATTACATCTAATTTGAGGTGAGTACCATCTCCTACAGCTTTACTCCATTTGGCATTAACCACGTTTCGCGTTACAAAAACGGGCTTCATATTTTCAGGGCCAAAAGGAGCAAACTGTTTTATTAATCGCCAAAATTTAGGGGTGATATCACTAAAATCAATTTCTTCATCTACTTCAATGGTTGGAATCAATAATTTGGGGTCAATCGAATCTGAAACGACTTGTTCAAATTTCTCTTGAAACTTTTCAATATTATCGAGTTCCAATGTCATCCCAGCTGCAAAAGCATGCCCACCATATTGTTCAAGGTACTCCTCGCAACTTTCTAAAGCATTATGTACATTAAAACCCTTAACTGACCTTGCAGAACCAACTGCTTTTCCATTCGATTCGCACAAAACAATAGTTGGGCGATAATAAGATTCCATAAGTCTGGAAGCTACGATACCAACAACCCCTTTATGCCAATCTTCTGAAAATAAAACCGTAGTTTTTTGGTCTCCCAATCCACGATCTTCAATAAATGAAAGCGCTTCTTGAGTTATAGTTCGGTCTAATTCTTTTCTTTCAGTATTTCGTGTTTCCAGCACATCACTTGCTTGTTTGGCAATGCTATCATCGTCAGACAATAGCATTTCTACAGCTTTTTTTGCGTGTTCTATTCTTCCTGCTGCATTTATTCTAGGGCCAATCGTAAAAACTAAATCAGTTACACTGAAGGTTCCTTTTCTCCCACTTAATTCAATGATGTTTTTAAGTCCTTTTCTTGGATTTGAATTTAATTGCTCCATTCCCAAATGAACCAAGGTTCTGTTTTCCTCGGTGATGGGCACAATATCACACGCTGACGAAATAGCAACTAAATCCAATAAAGTATTCCAACTCGAGTCTTCCAGTCCTAATGTTATTGCAAGCCCTTGGCAAAGTTTTATTCCAATTCCACAGCCAGATAGTTCCTTGTAGGGATATGGGCAATCTGGTCTCTTATGATCCAAAACAGCAATTGCTTTTGGAATATCTCCATGTGGGAGATGGTGATCACAAATAATAAAGTCTATGTTTTTCTCCGTAGCGTATTCCACTTTATCAAGAGCTCGAATTCCACAATCTAAAGCAATGATTAAAGAGATTCCTCGCTCTTCAGCATAATCAATTCCATCAAATGAAATTCCATAACCCTCTTTGTATCTATCAGGAATATAATAGTCGATATAATCTGCGTAAAATGGCTCAAAAAACTTCACCATTAAGGCTACTGAAGTGGTTCCGTCAACATCGTAGTCTCCGTATATGAGAATCTTTTCACCCTCTTCTAATGCATGTTGGATTCTAGCCACAGCCAAATCCATGTCCTTCATTAAAAAGGGATCATTAAGATCTTCTAGGCTCGGGCGAAAAAAACGTTTAGCGTCCTCAAAAGTCTCTACTCCACGATAAATCAGTAATCGAGCGATTCGCTCATCTACTCCTAAATCTTTGACTAAACGTTTTACTATTTTAGAAGAAGGAGTTGATTGAAGTTGCCATTGGTATTCCATCATTCGAAATTAAAGAAAATTTAGCACTCAAATATGCTTAAGCTCTTTTACCCCTGTTGCAAATGATTCAGAACATCTTTAGCTTGATGCCATTCTAGTCTTGGGCCAAATTGAGATACAACTTTAGAAGAAGCTAAAGAAGCTAGCTTACCTGCATCGGCAAAACTTTTTCCATTTGTAATTCCATAAAGAAAAGCTCCTGCAAATAAATCACCTGCACCATTTGTATCTACCGCACTCACTTTATAAGGTTCTATATCAATAAAAGTATCCCCATCAAAAATCATTGCGCCATTTTCTCCTTGGGTAATTACAAATCGTTTTGCATCTCTTTTTAATGCTTCACGAGCATCAAGTATATTGTCCTTTCCAGTATAAAGCATAGCCTCTTCTTCGTTACAAAAGAGAAGATCAACACTAGCACCAACAACTGATTGCATAGGTTCTTTAAAATACTTTACCATTGATGGGTCAGAGAATGTTAGAGCTGTTTTTACTCCGTTTTCTTCAGCTAATTTCTTGGCGTGTTTCATGGCCTCTTGACCATTTTCTGATGTTACCAGATATCCCTCAATGTATAAATATTGACTGTCCTTTAAGTCTTCTTCTGAAATTTCTGACTTTGAATAATTAGAAGTAATTCCCAAAAAGGTATTCATGGTTCTAGAAGCGTCCTCGCTCGTCATAACTAAGCATTTGCCAGTAATTCCTGGCTCCAAGTCTTGATGGTCAAGATTAGAATGAACTCCATTTTCTTTTAAATCATCTCGGTAAAATTCTCCAACCTCATCGTTGGCCACTTTGCAAGAGTAGTAACTTGAGCCGCCAAATTGAGAAACAGCAATTATTGAATTAGCAGCTGAACCACCACATTGCATGTTACTAGAGCTCATATTAATAGCATTTGAAATCCTTGTTTGGTTTTCTTCGTCAACCAAGGTCATCAATCCCTTTTCTATGTTATGATCTTTCAAAAATTGATCATTAACTTCAGTTACTATATCAACTAAGGCGTTGCCTATTCCAAATACATTATACTTCTTACTCATTCTATCCTATTTTACAAGTTCATTAATCGAGATTCTCTATTCACTTCGTTTATAGCACAAAAACCAATAATAACAAGACTTTTAGTGCTAACTTTATGCTTTAAAACGGGCGCAAATATACTTCTGAAAAAGGAAGTAAAAGAAAGCACTAGGAAATTTTAAAAAAATGACATTTATGTGTTGAAATAATATTACTTTCGCCGCTCTGAAATTCCTCCTTAGCACTACCGATAGCTATCGGTATGGTTAGAGAAAGAAAGAAATTCCTCCTTAGCTCAGTTGGTTAGAGCATCTGACTGTTAATCAGAGGGTCC
>ENA-UOXV01003620-UOXV01003620.1-marine-metagenome-genome-assembly--contig:-NODE-3620-length-18541-cov-6.879747_pt1 | contig 18541 bp, 22 predicted proteins | sample MGYA00238165_ERZ766961 | MGnify/ENA primary metagenome ERZ766961 (study PRJEB28924, sample SAMN03173240) | marine metagenome | biome: Marine; feature: Water; material: Subsurface seawater | place: North...
CTCTCTCTCTCTCTCTCTCTCTCTCTCTCTCTCTCTCTCTCTCTCTCTCTCTCATCTCTCCGCCAAAGCTAGGTCTAATATGACTTGCGCTGGTTTGACGAAATGGTGCACTGGAGTGGTTCTGAAGCTATCCTGCCTCTCTAGGTACTATCGGGGGGCTGCAGCCGCTATTTTGGTCCTCGACGTGACCAACATCGATTCGTTTGAGAAGGTACGTTCTTGGGTTGAGGAGCTCAAGGCTAATGCACCTGGGGAGCTGGTCCTCTCACTTGCGTGCAACAAGGTGCCGATCCGAACAAGCTATTGCTGACCATGTTGATGGGGTGCACTTTGACATGCGACGATCTTGAAGATTGCAACGTCGTGCAGGCAGATCTTGCAGAGCAGCGTAGAGTTTCCTGGCAAGAGGCTGAATCATATGCCAAGTCGATCGGAGCAACGGTCTCCCTCAGTGTGCTTTCCCCATGTACATGCTAAGCACGCAAAGGTGCCGAGAGGCGATATACTGAGATCGCTGCTTGCGGCAGGCCTTTGACACATCAGCGAAGAGTGACAAGGGCGTGGACCAATTGTTTGGTACCAGCCTTCCGTGAATTGCTCGTGCATTGAGATAGCAGTAGTTTTCGATATAATTTGAGCAACGGAGTAGCGCAGTACAAAACCGCTAAGTCGTGGATGGCTGCAGCGTGTGTGGCGAAGGGGATTTTGGAGAGGAACGCACATGAGTCTGCCATGGGCCGTATGACGAGCGGAAGAGAACGGCGTGGCGAGGGTATCAGGCTGGGAGATAACTTAAGGAGCGCAGCAAACAGCAAAGAGCGAAGTGGTGGGGGTTGCTGTTAACATGACCTACATCTGGCGTTTAGCTCCGAGGGAGGCGTGCTGCACTTGCGAAAACGGCGATTCAATCGGTTCGGGGTTTCGTTCCAGGAGCTTCTACTGGCTTCTCCTCAGCACTATTTCATTTCAGCAAAGTCAGAAACCGAGAAACCTCGTCAACAAATTCGCTTGAACCCTTTGTCAATGCCTGCCTCACCATGTACCGCCACTCTCGAGTTAGACGGCAATTTGGCAAAAGAGGGATACGCTTCAAAAGAGGCAGGCGGAAATATACGTGATCAGCGCCTGCGATACACAGAGGTTGGCCACAGGGAAGAGCCGCCGCGATGCGCTTCCTGTCAAGGTGGCAGTGTCCGTAAAATCACTTAAAAAACTTGCTTTGGAAGTTGCGAACAGGGACGAGTCTTGCAGCATACGTAAGAGCCTCTTTGTCAACCCCGATTGGTACATATTCGTCCTCCAGACTGGTCACCACAAGTGTTGGAATGCGGACCTGCGTTTCACAGTTCATGCCCCCCATACTGTCAGTGTGAGTTGCTCAGAGCAACTTGCCCACACTGTAAATTTAGTGCCGCATCAAAATGGGAGAATTACATGTCCAAGACGCTCGTTGAGCGACTCGAGACTGAGATCGGACGAAAACATGTCGTCATCGCCTCCCTAGTTTAGTTTGGTCGTCATTTCAACGCGTGGGCGGCATCATATGCTGGAGCAGCGTCGAACCGAAAAACTCCGATGAGAAAGACAGCAATGGCGTTTCTACCTCTGTTGCAAGCGAAAGAAAGCGAGCCGCTGACATTGCAGCACCCGAATCGCAGTAGTCTGCGTCTTCATGCAGCAGTGCCCTCTAAAACGCGGTTCGGCCTCAGTGGAATGTTCTGTCGTTAATTCAGGATCGCGGGTCACGGGGCTGCATACCGGGCGGCCTGACGCTACCAGCTCGCGAGCCTGAGAGACAAGCTCATCAGTTGTGTCCAACGTCTGTAGATACTCCCGGTCTGAGACAGGCCCTTGCAGCACAATCGCAGCCACGATTTCACGGGTCGTGCCGTGGCGAGCATGCATCACCGCTTGTTGACAGCCTGTTGAGTGCCCTATGATCGCCACCTTCAGACCGGAGGCAGAATCCTCCAGCCGAGGCTCTGTAATCCGATCTGAAAGACACCGCAACAGCCGGTCAAGGTCTTTCACATCCTGTCTCAAGCTTCCGACGCCAAATCTGCTCACCCCGCCGCCAATTTTCAACTCAGGATCGCACATCTCTATCCGCTCTGCGAGTACCAGCATATCATTTTGAAACGATGGCGTGCGCAAACCTACCCTTGATGCGAAGACTGCATCAGCGGCTGTACAACACGCCAACCATCGGCGTGCAGACGCTCGCACAGCTCAGGTGTATAAGGTAGGGACATCAGTCCGTCGGTCAGGCCCCCCAGCAGAACAGCAACTTTGTTTGAGGCAACTGGGCCTGAGTCAAATGCTGCATGCCAACCGTATACGCCGTACTTGAACAGCGTGCCTGTGAGATCCCGTGAAAAGGTCATGTTGGGTGCAAATCTTCGAACGCTTCTCGGGTTCCCGGACGCTGCGCGGCGGGCCCGGCAGGATGTCTGCAAAGTGAAAACGGCAGCCCTGCTTACGGAATGCACGTTTGAGTATCCAATCACGGCTGCGATCCGGGAAACGATCAGGACCAGCAATAGCGCCAAGCCCTTGTTCATCCGCCTGTGGAATGATTATTGTAAAGTAGCTCCCTAAGGAGAGCTGGGCCTTGGAGCTGAACAGACCCAGTTGGTTGGGGGTGGGCCAGCATGAGCCGCGAAGAAGCGCGAGTGCTGGATATGATTAGGCGTCTAGAGGAAAAAGGAAAGGAATTGGAGGAGCGCCAACGCCGCCGGGGCGAGCGCATGGCCTGGCGCCGCCAGGTATTTGCATCACTGGTGACCACCGAAGCACGCGCTCAATAGCTGACGATCTCGTGTCTCTGTACTGGCATAGGAGCGTCCTGCATGGATTGAAGAAATGCAGGGATCAATTCCTCCTGCGGTGGAGTTCCATCCGACCGCAGCCCAGTTTTCTGAACCCCTTGCCTACATTGCCTCAATCGCCGAGGAGGGCGCGAAGTATGGGGCCTGCAAGATAGTGCCCCCACCCGAGTGGAAGCCATCAAGTTACCGCCCATCGCACATGCTGCCGACCAAACAACAGAAGGTACGCACGGCTATTGTTGCTGATATTAGCCAGCACCATGAATTTGTGCCTTCGCTTGGCTTTTTCCGGCAGTGCACCATGTCTTTGTTATCGAACTTGATCTGAGCCGCTGCGCGCGTAGGTGCTTGCGCGTTCAGAGTTTGTGGACGCGACCGTAGAAAATGGGGATAAGAAGAAGGTGATTGGTACCGCTTTCCAAACATCACACCAAAAAAACTACCGCAGGTCGCTTTCACCATACCCCTTGATTCTCGCTCTGTTGGCTTGAAGCCCCAAAATCCACACGAAGTTGTCTTGGTGTCAATATTCGTACAATTGCAGTTACACGATCGATGAGTACGAGAAACTTGGCCACAAACGATTCCAGGAGTATTTTCCGCCAGAGGATGAGCATCCTGATGAAAATTCAAGTGGGACCACGCCTAACAAAAAGCCAGGCGCATGTTTGATGCTTTTATTTTGCTCGAATGCTTGCAATGTTTCGATGTTACACAGGGAAGTATCCATATCTTTCAGCTCTTTCTTCTTTGCAGTTGAGCGCGAATTCTGGTACACAACATCAACGGCAAATCAGTTTTCTGTGCAGTACGCAAATGACGTGGAAGGTAGCGCGTGCGGCGAGGACTTCGGGCCATTCAGGCGCTGAATCCCTGCCTTGCCACATCAAGCTTACGTGGTGCAAATATGTTCATTGCACTCACGTGGCTATCCAACGCTGGGGCAGGCTAAGCGAGCTGCCCAGGAACGGGGAGTCGCCGCTCGGACTTGAGGCGGAGAATCTACCAGGAATCAACACCACGATGCTGTACGTTGGTGTGCTGTTTGCGCATTTCTGCTGGCACTACGAAGACAACGCACTCTACAGGTCATTCCTAGCCAACTTGCAAATCCGAGTAGCGTTGCACAGGGAATTCCCTGTGAGGGGACTCCGAAATCTGTGTTCACTCTCGGGTTGCTTCGAACATAATGATTCACAATGGAGCATTTCGAGCAAGTGCATTGATTGATATTCTTTGCAACGCTGACAGTGTAAATTATCAACACGAGGGGAGCACCAAGACTTGGTATGTAGTACCCGGGTCGTGTGCAGCGAATTTAGAAAACGCGGTAACCTAATTCATCCTTCTTTTGTTGTGAGCAAGAGTGACCGTCGATAAATTGAATGTTTGGTGATTCAAAAATTGATCCTGGTCAATGTGATGTGACGTATCAAGCTACCAGGTACGAAAAGCATTCAAGAGACTCTCGGACAAAAATCATCCTCTGTTAAGGGACGGGGAAAAGATGTTGATGCGAAAGACCATCATGATGTCTCCCTCCATTCTCCTGGTGATTCAAGCAAGCCTTTTCAAGCACCTTTTAGCCTCGCGGGACGATGGAGATTCTGCTAAAAAATGCCCCCCATTCATGGAATCGAGCGAACTTACATGCTCCAATTGGTTCTTTCGCACAGGCGGAAGGTGTTCCCGTCTTTCGCATCCAGCAACATCCACGAGACTTCATCGTCACGTTTCCGCGAGGCTATCACTCGGGGTTTAACCACGGCTTTCACATTGGCGAGGCTGTTAACTTTGCGCTTTCAAACTGGATACCTTATGGTCTGGTCTCGCTCGATCGCTACCGTGCGCTGGGTTCGATGTCCTGCTTGGACATTCAGCGCTGTATCTGCACGGCCGCTCGCATCCTCCTCTTGCAAGGACCACCATGCTATGATAGTGCCCCTGCAAAGGCAAAGCCTGGCAAGACAGCCCGGCAAAAGAAGGATGGACAGGTCGGCGAAGGATTGCCTGAAAGTCACATGCATGGCAAAACTTGCGCAGGGACACCAATGGCTGGCGCAAAGCTCAAAGGGGTAGAATTTCGCTCCATCGACAAACATTCGGCGAGCATGTGGGCGTGGGCATTCCGAACCCTCGATCTATACCAGACTCGCACTATCGAGTGGGCGAATCGGCGCGGCATTCCCGTCAAGCGGATGATTGACAAGCCGCGTGAAGCCACCACTAGCCAGACCAGTGGATCTCCGGACGCACCCAGACCAGAGCTCCGCGACCTTTGCTGTGCCTGTGCTCATGTTTTGCACCTTCTGTACGTCGAGCGGACGGCTGATGAGTCGGTCTTCAACCATGCTTGTCCAGAGCACCGAGAGTACCTCGGCTGTCGAGAGGGCCAGGTCACCCTCCGCGTGAGGTACGTACCTGAGGAGATGACAAAACTTCGCGCTGCTTGCGAGGCGTGGGCTCGGAGAAAGGGCACGTTGCAACGCGCAGGTGAGCCAATGATGATGCGTGGGTGCGTGTCGGATGAGTTGGCGACAGTTGGCACTTCCGCTCCTGCCGAAGGAAAGGAACCCCCAAAATTTCCGCTGATAGTTGCGGACACGTTCCCAAGCCTGAAGGAACTACTTGCTGAAGGCAAGAACGCCACCAAGGCGACATTGGCGTTTCGACGACACCTTTTGTTCGCAAAACCGGAGCTCCGGGCAACTCTGCAAAAGCTAACGCAGGAATGGGCCACTTTTTTCTGCGTCTTTGACACCGCACACGTACATGCTAAATTTTGCTCCTCACGATCAGATTCGCAAGCATGACGCCAAGGTATCTCCAAAAAATGCTGTCAGGAATCCACACAGTGCAGGGAAGCGTAGGCGCCCTCGCAAGCTGCCCTCACCCGAACATGGGAACTCGGAGATAGCCACTACTGACATTGGAAATGAGGGAGAAAAGAGCCATACGGCCAAGGTATCAGATGACCGAGGTTTTGAGGTGGCGCGAATCGCTTGTGTGGATTGTCGTGAATCTTCAAACTAATACCGGTGTGGTGTAGGGAGAGAACTTGTCACAGGAAGTGCCTGGCAGCTCTGATTACGTAAGCAGCTTCCCCTGCGTGCAGACAATTGTAATTTGTGACTCTTGGGCCCTGATAATCCTGCCAGTGTTTTCAGGATGACGACACGGAGCGCATTGATCATAAGAGCACAAAGCGTGCTCGGATCGATCTCAGCAAACTGCAGAAGAGCACAGGGGAGCCCGATAATAGGCGGTGCGAAATTACTACTGGACAGCTTTCAACGGATTGGCCTTGGATGCTGAAGAATCAGAGGAATCTATCGGGCGACCCTTCTGATGTCGGCGATGGCTCCACGTCAAGGTTAATGGCGCGCACTGAAGCACACGCGTCAACACTCTCTGAGACTCACTCCCAGCCAGATGCTGCTTCTCAAACTGCCCTGAGAAGTGGTCTTGCAGTTGTATCCACGGAGATCTCGGTTCCCTCAAACGACCCATCTGCGATGTTTTTGGCCCCGCACCCGGTAATTTCTAGTGTTGACGCCGCAATCTTGCATAAAGCTACCTTGAGTCGGAATGTTGGCGAAAGTGCTCCCGGGACTGTGTCGGAGGTGTGCACGGGAATCAGTAATGAGCCCTGTGCGCACGACAACAAGAATGTTTTCGAGCTTTGCAGCAGGTTTCATAATGGGATGGAGCAGCAATCCATTCAAGTGCGCAATGGACCAAAATGGAACGGATGTCCAATCGTTAGCTCCCACGGGCACGCGTACGGTGATGCAAGCAGCAGGAACCGAAACGATGGAGCTTGCAAGGAGAGCAACGGCAGCGCAGGCGTTATGCAAGATCTAGACGGAGATTTCTACCGCCCTCTGGTGCGATCAGAGGCATCCGCGGCCCGCCACGCAAAGGACACAGCGCAAGAGGCTGGAAGGTTAGCGGCGCAGGGCTACACCGCACCCTTACCAGAAGGAGAGGACAGCAACGGTATCATTCGGAAGCGTATGTCATTAGCCAGTTTCGATGCGTCTGGCTCTGGCTCTGCAATGCATTTTGACTCGGAAACAGCATCTCCGTTCAAAACTCTCGGGCATGTCACGAAACATGAGCCTCCTTGTGGTGGCAGCGGGAGCACCTATCAATCACACTATGATCGATTTCGGCAGTCGCCTTCGCCGCCGCGCAAGCCTCCAGCTTGGCTTGTGCACCCAGATGAGTGGTGAACCCAGGCAAAAAGTCGCATGCGCGCGCGCACGCCTGTCTCGATGTGTACACCTTCGTGGACGCCAATGTCACAAACACGAGCCTGAAAGGAAGAATGCAGGCGTCTCTCAACTCAGTGAGCACACGTTCAATTTTTGAGACCTCTGTACCGCAACAGATCCAAAAAGAGACAGTCGGAACCTTCTCAAACACTGCCCTGCACCACTTGCAGTACGGTGCTGCGCAGAGCCTGGGAGGTCGGATAACGTCATGCAACACTAGAGCTCCGGGAAAAGACAATCTGTGGCAGAAGTTTGAACGGAGTCCCCACGATTGGCGGGAAGGGGGGCCTCCATACTTGGAGTCGAATGTGAGCGAGTCGGGGCCGTCTCAAAGGCGTAGCTCAGCGGATGGCGTCTTGGATAAGTACTGTGTGGGATCCAACACCGTGGTTGGTAATGTCGGGGCACAAAGCAACGGTATTGGTTTCGGACATGGACTTCATACACAGGGGCCTCTAGCATCATCCGTTTGCGGGCAACATGCCACATTCTGCTCGGATCGAACAAAAGACCTTCATTCCGAGTTGGCGTCCGTGCGGAGCCCAAATTCCGCAGTCCCGCATTCGAGCTACTGGAAGCATGTCGCAGGCAGCACACACGCCGGCTATTCCAACTGCACGTACCAAAACCCCAGCCAGTGTGAAGTGTTGGACACCGCCGTTGTTGTTCCGAGCGCGATGTCCCAACTCAAGAATCTAGCGTTGAACACTCTATTCACGCCTGTACGTGCACACACTTTGACCCCAGCGACGCGCACCCGCGACGATGTTGGCTGGGGCTGCCGGGGACTTGGCGGGTTGCACACGTGAGACTTCGCCCTTCAAAGCCATCCTCTACCTTGTGGCAGTTGGAGCCGGTATTGGAGGTTGACTGAGTGATGCGCTGGGCAACAGGCATTGGATTTCGTATGGCTTGTCCAACGCGGCAGAGCAAAGCAGCGACGTCCAGAGAGGTCGAGGCCTAAACCCTAAACGCTGCCATCTAGTGACGCTGCCCTTAGTGGTACCCATCCGGGGTGCAGGTATCAAGTCATGCTTTTCCATCACGGCGACGCCAAAATCAGGCGGTCTCTTGACGCGCCACACGTGAGGCAGCAGACTCCAATTCATCCAGTACACATGTTGCTGTTTGATACAGATTCACTTGTGAGGATATCGAAACGTGGGACAAATACACCCCACGCTATTGTACGGATGTTTCCGAATTCCTTTCGCACGCACTACGATGCAGCTGGGTCCTTCGGCTTTCTTCGGACCCGCATTCCGCGTGCGCGGCTTTGGATCTTGACAGCCGCCGCGGCCCGCTTGCTCTCGTCTTGTCCGTCGGTGTCACCCGCGGCATCTGCACTATTCTCCGCTTCGGGCGAAGCTGACGTTGAATCCTTGCGGTTCGAGCCTTTGCGCACATTCATACCACGAGCGCGGCTCTGGATCTTGACTGCTGCTGCTGTCTGGCGCTGCTCATCCTCCAGCGCTTCTTCGCTCCGCTTTTTCTTGCCCTTTCGCGCCGCGTTTCCGCGGGCACGCGACTGGATCTTGACGGCCGCCTGGTGTTGCTGCTCCAAGGACTCCTGCTCTTGCTCTCCCTGCTCGCCAAATCCGGAAGTATCCATCTGCCGCATTTCGAGCTCATCCACGACCACCTTTTTGCCCTTGCGCGCCGCGTTTCCGCGGGCACGCGACTGGATTTTGACAGCCGCCTGGTGTTGCTGCTGCAAGGACTCGTCTTCCCCTTCTTTCCGATCGTCTTCTCTCTCGTCAGCACTTGCTCCGCTGTTTTGTTTCTTTCGTGCCGCGTTTCCACGGGCTCGAGCCTGAATCTTGACTGCGGCCTTACTCTCCTGCTTGCGTGTCTCTGCGGCCTTGCGGTCCCGTATTCCGCGCGCACGGCTCTGGATCTTGATCGCGGCGACGGCGTCCTCTTCTCTCCACTCACGCGCGCGCGCTTCCGCCTCTGCAGCCGCCTCCCGTGCCTCTGCTGCCTCGGCACGCGCCTCGGCACGCACCTCAGCTGCCTCTGCGGGCGCGGCAGGAGCCGGCTCGAAGGACACACGGTGCTGACCCGGAAGCTCGCCTCGTTTTCGCTGCTCCCGAATACGCTTTCGTTGATTCATACCACGCACCCTTTTCTGTATCGCCGCTGCAGCCTGCTCCTGCTCCGTGACAAGCTTGTGGAACTCCTGACGCTGGCGGTCCTCTTTCTCTTGCTTGAGCACCTCTACACGCTTCCTTGAGATCTTGCCACGCGCCAAGCTTTGAATCCGACTCGCGTGCATAGCCTGTACCGCACAGATTGGTTAGGCTTGCCCAGAATCATGTTTTTGAAGCCGCAGCAATTGATGCATGCCTCGTCATGGTAAGAGCACAATTCACAGTGAGCAAGCGCGGTAGTGGGGGAAACACCATTGCACGCTCAGGGTCACCATTTGCCGCCTCCCAATCGGCAGACACCTTCGCAATGTTCTGAATGCGTGCGTTGAGAAGCTTGATGTGAGCAAAGAGTGTGATTCCCAATTGCGGGAGGTGGGTACTGCACACATACGGCGTCAGTTTCCGGGTAGCTCCTTAGCAGGCAGTGGAAAAAGAACTGGGCCAACTTCATCGCAGCCAAGCCCCCGATCTGAAACATACCTTTTGAGCTTAAGGAGACGCCTCCCATCGATGAAGTTCTCGCGGAATGTCTCCTGGTACTGCGGCAAGCCCGTTGTCCTGACGAAATCCTCGACATCCTGCCTCCATCGAAAAGGAAAAGAGTGACATCGCGATCGGTTGTGCGTAACGCGAAAAGCACAGAACTGCTTCTGCACCTAAGTTGTAATCAGTCTGCCCACTCGGGCGGGTGGTCTGGCTCTCAGCTTCATCCCAAACTTACATGCAGCTTGAACAATACAACTTGGCTCTGCATTGCGGCAACGGCTCTCACCGCGATCGACCATTGTTTGGCCTTGGCGCCGTACGGAGCCATGCTATACGTGTAGGTGTCACGACAATTGCGCCGTGGTGGTGGCAGGGCCAGCCAGACTCACTGCCTGCTGCCCACGCCCTTCTTTTGCAACCGCCAGCACATAGAGACACCGCTACCGTATTGAGCTCCGTAGAAACAAATCTCGACTTATAAAAGCTCTTGGAGGAGACCTACCAACTAACCACCAGTGGTCGGGAAGACAGTTACGAGGGCGCACCCTGAAGGAGACACGGTGGGGGAACGCGGTCTTGGGCAAGCCCGACCGGTGGTTAGACGATTCTTGCACGGTACTATGACTGGCCGGTCTGACATGCCAAAACCTGCAATTCCACGGCTTGCACTTGGCAACCTCGATACAAGCCTTCGAAATGACCAGCCGGCACGCCTTCAAGCAAAAGGGGGGGGGCACACTACGCGTCGAGTCATGATGATTGGAACACACGCTCATCACGGCGCCCTTCCAGTCTTCAGCGGGTATTTTACGAGTCGAATCGAAGGGCACGCCCAGAACACTGGGTATCGTAATGTGTCGCTTATTCAAGATCGCATCGAGACACAGGGGGGACCTGTCGTCGCTCAACGAGAAAAATCCGCGGTGCTCCGTAACGCTCTCACACGGAACAACGAGGTTGTGACTGACGAGGCAGCTCGCTACCTGGTTCTGGCCCCCGCACAGCTGAATTGTTAGGCTGTCTTCATCCCCTCCCATTATCGTCAGCAAACCACGTGCGGGTCATAGTACATGATTCTTGCCGGCTTAACGACCTCACTGCAACCGGTAGTTATAAGTGGTCTTCACCCGATGCGCTGAACATTGCGGATCCGCTTGCACTGCAGGTTGGGCAAGAGGGCGTGCTAGAAGAACTAGCAAAAAAAGAGGGCATCCGCTGGCATCACGACGCGTGACTACCACAGCTCCAGTCCATCGCATGCACACGGCGCTGATCAAAGCGTCTACGCGTAATATGTACTAGAAACATGATCCAGTTGTGGACTTTGTCCTTGAGCTGACAGCCTCCCCATGAGCAGGACCAAGACTCGTCGTGTCTCACTCCTGGGACGAGACTTCTATTCGGCTCTCGCCATTCGCAAGTTCCAGAGCGGTTCCTTGATGCCCATGTCACGCTCTGTGCGAGGCGGTGCTGCTGTGGCATATGCCTGTTTTCTAAGCAAATGCCCAAATCGCAGCGCACGACAGGCTGCATGGTCGCCGTGGGAATGCGGTGAAACACGGACGGGAACTTCGGAGCGGATCACACGACACGCTGTCACCAGTGTCTCGGAGCCCGAAAAGCCTGTCTGAGATGACGCTCTCCGGAGACCCCGGGTCGCCACATCCGGCGACGCCAGAACGTGTTATCCCCATTACGAGTCCCGTTGGCGGCCTACTCGTGAACGGTTCGCCAAGACTCCAGGCGTCCTTCCTTCTGCGCCGAGAGAGTCTTCGCGAGTCTCCTGCATCGCATCTGCCGTTCAAGCTTCCGTTGCGCGGAGGTGCTCTTGCGGCACCCATCGCGCATACCTCTGCACAGCCCGGCCTTGCGCGGGAGTTCGCTGCATCAGCTCACGACCCATTCGCATTTTCTTTGCCAACCTCGCGCCTACACACAGCGAGAAGCGGGTGATGTACTGCCCGTAGAATTCAGCAGCTGTTGCGAAATTGTGAGCGGGTGCTGCATTGTCGGCGGCGGGTACTGATTTTGGCCGGCCATCTCTTGCAGGGCAGATATGATGCATGTCGGGGGCTGGTGGGAGGCGCCACCAAATTGTGCTGTTGCACGGTTGAAACGGCGGAGTAGCGAAGAGAAAAAACGGCGCACCATAGCGAGCTTCCGGGAAGAAGGTGCGGACGTGGCGCGGTTGCGGCACGAGGCGGCAGTCAAAATCCAGGTGGCGATGCGGCATCGGCTCGGTCGTAAGTATGTCGAGACGGCAACGGTGAAGGGCACGCTTCACTCTGTGCCTGCTGAGACGCGCATCCATATTCGTGAGCGAGTGCAGGAAATCTTGCGCGACGAGATTCCGCCCTACACACCAGAGTCGTGGTGTTTTGAGCAGCCGTGGGACCCGTTTGTGTTGGGAAGCAAACTTCAAGTAACTCATCACCCGCTTGTACGCGACAAGAAGCATCCCTTCGCCCGGATGATGGATCTCATGAACCCCACTGGCGTGATCGGCACAGAGTCTGGTCACGAGCCCCTCGGGTCGCACCGAATTTGGGCTGCCACGCAGCATCGCACAAATGCTGCACAGGCACTGGAGCGAACGATGGCTGCAGCATGGCCAAGTGAAACTTGAGCGGTGTCTGCGTGCATGTATGACGGAGCTATAAGGCAGATATATGTCAGCACGGATTGCACCAGAAATTGCTCTTGTGATTAAACGGGAGTCATCAGCAGAGCTGGTCGGCGCCAAGCACGCTAGCAGAAGCGTACGTGAGGGTGCCTAACTAAACATCGGCCTCGTCCGGGCCAACGTTGGCGACCACCTCTTGGTCTGCGGGCTTAGCCCAATCTGTTCGCGTCGCCTCCCACTTCTTGCCACTCCCCCCCCCCTTTGCATCCTCACCCGCTGCAGGGGCGGACGCATTTGCGGTTAAGGTCTCGCCGCTCTCGACGGCGGAGGAGCTCTGGTTGGCCTCGGCCTCCTTTTTCCCCCGTTCGGCCTTGAGATTGCGCGACTCCCATTCCTTCTGCATCTTGCTTTTTTCTGCGCGCCTGACATAAAGGCGCGAATGCGGCGCAGAGAGCCCCGCAATTTCCTTGCTGTGAACCTCTTTGACAGCATTCTGTGCAGCCTCGTCTGTTTCAAAAGTTACGAACCCAAATCCGCGCGAGAGCTGAGTTTCGCTGTCCTTGACAATGAAGGCGTCTGTGACCGTTCCGAAGGTCTTGAAGTGCTCGATGAATGCTGTTTCTGCGGTGCGTAGCTGCAGACCCGAGATATAGAGTTGGAAACCTGCAGCAACAACGCGCATCCGCTCTTCCATCTTGCGTTTCTCCTCCTTCTTGCGCGCATCCCACTCCTTCTTTTCGACCTTGATCTGCTCGCGGCGCTCATCCTGCTCCGCGCGACGCTTGAGGTACTCCTTGCGGCCCGCTTTGCGCTCATATGCCTGCAGGGCCCTCTCGTACTCGCGGTGCTCCGCTACCTTGATCTTGTACGCAATGTTCACCTCCTTGATCTGCTCCCTGAGTGCCTTGATCCCTGTGATCACGGCGGACTTGTCGTCCGTCAGCTCCTTGATGCGCATGGTTGGGTTCACACCGCCCTCGAAACCTTCCCCAGTACGCATGGCATCCATCTTCCCTGCAATCCCCTTGTCCTGATCGCGCAGCTCGTTCAGCTTGGCGATAACCTCCTGTTTCTTGGCGTACAGCTCGTCGTGCCGCGCACGCGCCTGGCTTGCAGCCTCTTTCTCCGCCTCATGCTCGGCGACCTGCACAGCGCACCAAATTGCGTTGAACACATACAAACAAGAGAGCCGCAGACGCGTCAGACCTTGTACTGAGATCGCTGAAAATGTGTGTCTGTACCGAGGCGGAGGGAGCTGGCCACCACCTTAGCCTTGGACTCGGTGAGCTTCTTCATCTCGCGGATCTGCTCTTTCTCAGCTTTCAGGTCCATGGAAGAGGTCTCAAGCTTTTCATTGATCTGCGCGATAAGACGATCGATTTCGCCGATGTCTAGGCTCTTGTTATCCTTGCGGAGTGCCTGTGCCTTCTTGTCGTGGTTCTTCATCCGATCTGCTGCCTTCTTGAGCTCTTCATGGATCTTCTCGCGCTCCGCCATCGTGTCGCGAATCTTCTGCCGTGACTCCCGCAGCATTGCACGCTGAGCATTCATCTCGACGTTTCCTTCCCCTTGAGCTTCCTTCATCTTCTCAATATCATCACTGATCGCAGTCTGTTGGCGATTCGCGTGAGAGGCATCGAGCATGGGCCAAAAAACCCACGTGATGCTCTCGAGCACCACGGATAGTGTGAACTAGACCGCACTCCCTGACTACTTCTACTCAATTCCCTGACATGCTTGGCGGAGGGGTTTGTGTGATGCAGGAGAGGTTCGGCAGGCAATGAGTTGAATTTTGAGGAAACGTTTAGAGTGGGACCGGCACCACGCGCTTCTCCTCAGCGTCGATCTTTTCGCGCAGCTGAGTGATCTTGTCGTTGTGGGCTGCTTCGTCAGGACGCTCAACGAGCGCCGGCTTCACCAGTGGTGTGTCAACGTCAACGTCTGCTTCGGCGGGACGACGCCGGGGCTTCTTGCCCTGACCAGCATCCTTGTCGTTCTTCTTGAAGTTCGCCTTCGGCTTCTTCTCTTTCTCAGGTGACTTTGACCCAAGATCAGGGAAAGCATCGGTTGCTGCGCCGTTCATCACCTCGGTGTCGGTCATTTTCTCTCCGCTTCTTGCTCTCGAAGCTGAAAACCGTTTGATTTGCTGTTCGCTGAAGCGTGCGATATACACGTCTGTGTTGCGCCGGGGATCCTTGCGACTGGTCTCGATGCCCTACTTCTCTTAGTACGGCTTCCGGTAACACGGAGGCCAGGTCTTCGGGTAGGAGGGTGTCCTCCCACTGGGTTTCTTGGATGAGGTTGAGATGAACGCCCACGAGATCGCAATTTGAACGAAAGTGGACACCAAAAAGTCACTCTATTTGACTCGGACAGAAGGATTCAGATGGCTCTGGTCCTGGACTGAAGTTCAGACTATGGGCACTGCCATCAATTCCAGATGTGTGGTCTTGGTATTAACATGTGGATCCCTCGCTGCTGTCTGCGGTGGTCCACCAGCCGATGCGCCCCAAAACTAAAGTTTGGCATGTGCCCGTGCGAAGCAAATGTACGGTTGACAGTACCTTTCGGTGCAGGCTCTATCGGCGAAACTATCACGTCCGCACCTCGTCGACTGCTGCGCCTGGGCGGTGGAGGGGGAAGCTCGGCGGGAGGAATCGATGATCATGGATCGCACCAGGCGGCCAATTCCACATCAGAACCAGCATGGGGAAATTGGGGGAGAGGGATTCCTGGGTATCATGCGCGAGAGGTGCGGCAAGGTGGAGACCATGAGGTGATCTCTTTCTTTTTTCCTTGGAAGAAGTTGGCGATGTGCAGAGCTCTGTTGGGAGTGGAATTGTGCCTGACCTTGATGGGGACTGCAGGTCTACGCTCATTTCCTTGGCAAGGAAGTCCGTATTAATCTAGATGGTGGCCACGAGGAACGTTGTCATGCCTAGTCCCACTGCTGCAACGACCAGTCACGCAATTCCAAGTTTCGTTTTGACCATCTCACGGCGCGCGAATGCTTCGCCAGGTCGTTGGGGTGATCGCAAGCTTCGATGGTATGGGAAACATTGTCGTAAACAACGCTACCGAGGTGCGGCAGCGATCAGCACAGATGTTTGAAGCTCTAGGGAATTCTGGATCCTCCTGCAGCCTCAGCAGTAATATGGGCGTGGTAGGTGCAATTAAACAATGACGGCGATCATGATGAGGGCAGCAATGCAGAGCAAGTCAGGACGCGTATGTACGCACGTGCTCCACCAAGAACCTGGTGTTCATGCGTGCGCAACGAAAAATATCGATGCGAGCGATGATGATGAATGATTTAAAACTGCGGCGTGCAGGCTGGGACGGTGCGTGCTGGTTGGAAAGGCTGTGACGGCAATAACCATGACAGGTATGCCTACTACACCTGAGATTGAGCACCAATGCGAGTTGTCCATGCCACATGGCTTCTGGGTTCCGTGTGTACATTAGGTGTGCTCACAAAGCTTTTGGCTTGCGCACGGCAGAGGGTGAGGAGAAGATACCAGACCCTTTCCCGGATGCAACAGAGCAAGAGTTACTTGGGTTACGTGAAGCTGCAGATTTTCCACCACTGCCTACTTCGATTGAGACAACCCGACCGTGAATGCATGGGCGCGCCATGTCAAAGACTTGGTGCATCAAAAATTCACAAGCCCTGCTTGTACTACTGCATGCCAGTGAGCCTGCCGCTGCTTTTGGTCAGATTCCGAGGCTTGCATTCATGTCATGTCGTAGACCTCTCCCCCATCGCGAGAACGTGTGTCGCTTCCGCGGCTAGAGCTTCCGCCATCGTTTCTGAGAAGCTCTCTCAAACGCTCAACGAAGCGATCTTCGTCCATGTTGCAGGAGTAGACGGTGAACGCCATAATCTAACGAAACGGAACACACGCGGCCGTGCAATCAGCATGACATTCTCGCCTTCAAACCCTGGGAAAAGGTGACTGGGTAGCCATACCAAATGCGTGTCACGCTGCGCCAGCTTGTGGGTGATTCGCTGCTCCTGTGACGGCGATATTTTGGACGCCTGGACAAGGTCCCGGAGCAGATCCTGCAACGAAACGCAAATCACGATTTCCTCTGGAGAGTCTGGAATCTGCCAGCCGCACTTCACCTGCATAGCGAGGTGTTCCTCCTCTGAAAGTCGTCCTGAAGATGGTGTTCCGTCCCCGGTCGTCCGCCCCGATATTCTTCCTTGCGGCGATCTGAGCTCAAGTGCTTTCTTGCCACGGGCGGACTGCGTACATGGACAATGGAGACCGCTTTGAAATATCAGCGGTGTCTGTCGGGATATCCTCGCTAATCGATTGGGCCCCCAAACACGAACACAATGTGCGTAGCATATTTGCGGGCTTGATCGAGTGGCACCGTTGGGCTCCGAGGAGTTGCTCGCGTAGACGTGGAGTCCCGACGCACCGTTGCTGGTCTTGCCGGCAAGAGCTGTGCGGGGTCCGCACTTGAGCACAGAGTATCCGGCGTCTTTTAGTTGTCATTTGCGGTCTCGCAGGCTGTCTACGGGTGGACTACCGCGAGGCGATTTGATTTCTTCTCCTCCGGAAGTGCATGTTCTGTCTCCAAAACCTCCTCACCTGCACGCGACGAGGCCCCCGTTCTATCTAGGCTAGACAACCCCTGCAACTTCGGCAGCCAGCCCATACCCCACCCATCACTCCCACGTTCCTTTCTCTGCGTCCGATGCTGTGAAATGCGTCCCGAAGACATCCCCCCTTGTAGCCTGAAGGGCTCCCCTGGCATTGAGACGCCTCCATCGTGATCACCGGACCCACCTCGGCAGCGCTCAGCTGGCAACTCCTCAAAATCATCAAACCTTTGGTCTCGTCCGCAGCATGAAAAAATCTGGCCGAGCATGCACCCGTAGCACGGATCCGGCAGGATCCCCACCAAGGTTGACAACTTTATCAGAGGTGGACATGCAAAACTGATTTGAAAACGAGAAATGATTTGTCTTCCATTCTCTCAAAGCGTATCGAGCAAGCCTGCCCAGCCACAGTGATGAGGAGGCTTACAACGAACGCACCGCTAGCTTCACGAATGCTTCGTGGCATGCAATGCACATCCCTGAGGGGGCTTCACTCCGCGCGTGTCACACATCGTTCCTCACCTACATTCAGTGTGCCCTCGAGCGTTCCTGCTCCACGCAGAGGGGGATCTTGGGAGCACCACGAATACGGCGATTTCATGCGAAGGTGGCATGCCTGTCTTGGAAACAACGTAGAAATTGACATCGTGTGGGTGTCCACGTCATGCCTTCCCGATGCATTTTTCCTGTTGACGAGCGTCTCAAACGTTCTCCTGCAGATGGCTGGCTGGAGGCGCGCTGGCCACCACGGCTGCGCTAGGCGGTAGTCTGGCAAACATGGCCGGAGCAGCTGAAGAAGACGCAGTTTCACCAGTGCCAGCATCAGTTGCAGGAGTTAACGACCAGGGTGCGAGCGAGTTGGCAATATCTGCATTGAAGGAAATTCGGGCGCTCCTAACTTCGCTGCTGGAAACAATTGGTGCCGCGTACTTGAACCTTCGCAGATTTGCAGATCCCATGGTACATGCCTCTTTCAAGTGGATTGTAGGTGTCTTCAGAACGGCTTATATGCAACCAGCTGAGATGCCTTCTTCCTCGAATTCGTCTGCGTCTGCCGCTGCGTCGCTGGTCGCGGCCACAGAGAAGAAGGAACCGAATCAGGTTGCAGACGCCGCCGAGATACCCGGCACGAACGCGAGCGCGGCCAACAACCAGCCAGCGTTTGGTAGCCCCGAGTTTCTCAAGGATTATGGGTACTACGTCATCGCTCTTACGGTCTACTAGCCCCAACGTTTCCCGCCGTGTCCCCCTATGCAGAGCGGCAGGCGACAGAAATGCATCTGTAGGGCACGATGTGAAAGTCGCGATCACAAATGCCACAGTGCGCAGCCTTGAAATTTGACAGCGTCACTCGATGGCAAGATGCTTGGAGCTGCTCTTGGTGTGGCGCTTTCACGGAATTTTCTCGAGAGCCAGGCCGCGGGGTACGCTGCGAAGGTAAAAAGAAGACATGCCAGACCTCTCACTGTGACACACCAATACTGCATGCTCAAATATGAGAGAGACCCGAACCTTGAGGGTGGTGGCGTGATGCTGCCGGGCGTAGGCGAGCAAGGCTGCGGCAG
>ENA-UOXV01003622-UOXV01003622.1-marine-metagenome-genome-assembly--contig:-NODE-3622-length-18533-cov-6.006711_pt1 | contig 18533 bp, 14 predicted proteins | sample MGYA00238165_ERZ766961 | MGnify/ENA primary metagenome ERZ766961 (study PRJEB28924, sample SAMN03173240) | marine metagenome | biome: Marine; feature: Water; material: Subsurface seawater | place: North...
TCATCAAAAAGAATCAAATCATCGATTCTAAATCTACGGTGTTTCAAACTTTCCGATCTTTAGCTGCTTAAATGAGGCTAAATTTCAGTTTTTAGCTTTGAATAAAGTTAATGCGACAATACCAAAGATATGAGTTTACCGAAAGAAACTTCCAATAACAAATTTTCTTATTATTATTAGATTCGGTAAATTTAAAGGACAGAACCATCACAAGTAGAATAGACAAAATCTCTTACATTTGTTTTGATGTGTGGAATAACAGGTTATGTTGCCAATAATAAGTTGCCTTTAAACACAATGGCAAGTGCTTTAAAGCATCGCGGCCCTGATGCTCTTGGAGTCTATGAAACCTCGATGAATAATAAACATATAGGATTAGGCCATACACGTTTAAGTATTCTTGATTTATCAGAAAAAGGAAATCAACCTTTTGTATCTGATGATGAAAAAATCCATTTGGTTTACAATGGAGAGATCTACAATTTTCGGGAGTTAAAAGACACGTATTTAAAAAACGAAAGCTATACATCTAATACAGATACAGAAGTTATTTTAAAGCTTTATCAGCAAAAAGGACTAGCCTTTTTAGATTTATTAAATGGTGATTTTGCTATTTCAATATTAGATGAAAATAAGAATAAGCTATTTTTAATTAGAGATAGAGCAGGTGTAAAACCACTTTATTACTTTCATCAAAATGATGAGCTCATTTTTGGGTCTGAAATTAAGGCAATATTAAAAGTAGGAGTTAAGGCAGAGTTAGATGTCGACAACCTTCAAAATTACTTTGTATTTAAATACTCACCTGGTATTGAGACTTTATTTAAAGGGATTAAGAGGTTACAACCTGCTCATTATTTAACATTTGATTTAATGACTTCAACTATTGCAATTGAGCGATATTGGGATCCAAAGAAATCAACAAAGTATTCAAACCTCAGTTTTAAGGCAGCTCAAAAAGAAATTAAATATTTGTTGCAAGATGCTACACAAAAACGATTGGTGGCAGATGTTCCTGTTGGTACTTTTCTTTCTGGTGGTTTGGATTCTTCGATAATAGCATCATTCTTAAAAAACAAGCCTGAAATAACTCACTTTTGTGCTAGTAAAGAGGCAAAGGATCTTAAAAAAGAAGGGACGACTTCTGATTATCAATACGCTCAACAATTAGCTAAAGATTGGAATATTAACATGACTGAAATTCCAATTGGAAGTGATAACGCCAATTTAGAACAAATACAAAATACAATAAAATATGGCGATGATTTAATTGCTGATGGATCTCAAATCCCTTCATTTTTAATAACTAAAGAAGCTGCAAAAAAATCTAAAGTAATTTTAAGTGGAATGGGTGCTGATGAATTATTCTTAGGCTATGCTGGTCATCAAATAACGTTGCTAGATAGTTGGCTCAGTAAAATGCCTTTATCTAAATTTATAGCAAAACAACTTTTTGCCATAAATCAGGGTAACGGAAAGTTCAAAGCCTTTAGAAGGTATTTACATAAGCTAGGTAAATATTATGATTACCCTCATTTTAAATATGGACTTTACACTATTGTGGGGGATTATGAGAATTCATTATCTGTTTTTAAAGGAAAAGAGAATCACCCAAAACAAATTTTAGAGGGGTATTTTCCTGAAGGAAAGAATCCTTATGATTGTTTTAAAACGTTTGAACACGAAAACTTCTTACATAAAAATTTATCCTATTTAGATAGAATGACAATGGCAAATGGAGTGGAGGGTAGAGTTCCATTTTTAGATTATAGAATTATCGAATTTGCGCATTCAATTCCTAGAAAATATAAGTTAAGTAACACTGGAGTAACTAAAGCAGTATTAAAAGAAGCGTTTAAAAATGATTTGCCAAATTACGTTACAAAAAGACGTAAGGCAGGTTTTGGAATGCCTTTAAGAAGTATTTTTAGTTCAGAGGCTAAAGTAAATGAACTGTTAGATAGAGATTTATTAAAATCTATAGATGGGTTTTCTATGGAAGATATAGAAAGAATTATTCAAAGCCATTTATCAGGAAGAGAGGACAATTCTGCTTTAATCTATGCCTTAATTTCTTTTCAAGAATGGTATAAAATGTACATTTTACAATAGGGATTTTTCCTTTGTGAATGTTAACTTTGCATAATTATAACTTTTACTAAACTATGGTCCAGCTTACACAGAATTTAAAAGATGGATTTATGCAATTACTTGAGGTGCCATTTCCGGCTTTAGGAGTAGGTCAAGTAATGGTTAGAAACCATTATTCTGTAATTAGTGCTGGTACTGAAGGTAAAACAGTTAAAGATGCTCGCCTAAGTTATGTGGGTAAGGCAAAAGCAAGACAAGAAGAAGTTAAGAAAATAATTACTGCAGCAAAAACGCATGGAGTAATGAAAACTTATAAAATGGTGATGAATAAACTAGAATCACCAAACCCATTAGGTTATAGTTGTGCTGGAGAAATTATAGCTATTGCTGATGATATCAAACATTTAAAAGTTGGTGATTTTGTAGCATGCGGAGGTCAAACAGCAAACCATTCAGAAGTTGTTGTTGTTCCTAAAAACTTGTGTGTTAAAATAGAGAAACTAGCATTAGTTAAAAGTGCTGCTTTTGCTACGATAGGTGCTATTGCTTTACAGGGTGTTAGACAAGCTGAATTAACTTTAGGAGAGAATTGTGTAGTAATTGGTTTAGGTATTGTTGGTCAATTAACAATTCAGTTGTTAAGAGCTTCAGGTGTAAATGTTATTGCCTTAGATATAGATCAAAACCAAGTTGATTTAGCTAAAAAAAATAGTTTTAAAAATGCTTTTAATAGTAATGATGAAGGTTTAACAAGTGTTATTGAAGAACTTACAAATGGGCAAGGTGTTGATAGTGTAATAATAACTGCAGGAACAGCCTCTTTAGAACCTATAAATTTTGCTGGAGAAATAGCTAGAAAAAAAGCAAAAGTGATCATTGTAGGTGCTGTTCCTACTGGATTTGAAAGGAAACATTACTTTAAAAAAGAGTTAGATTTAAGAATGTCTTCTTCATATGGTCCTGGTCGTTATGATAATGATTACGAACAGAAAGGAAATGACTATCCAATTGGCTACGTTCGTTGGACGGAGAATAGGAATATGCAAGCTTTTGTTAGTTTGGTTGAAGAGGGTAAATTGAATTTAGAGATGCTGATATCTCATCAATTTAATTTTGAAAATGCAAAAGATGCTTACCAATTAATAGTTGATAGATCTGAACATTTGTGCGGAATTGTATTAGCATATGATACTTCGAAAGAGTTGAAGAGAACTATTCAAATCAATAATAAAAACTACAATAAGACTGAGGTTAATATCGGATTCATTGGAGCAGGTTCATTTGCACAAAACTTTTTATTGCCAAATTTAAGAAGTGAAAACTTAGTTAATGTTGCCACAGCAAGAGCAACTACTGCTAGAAATGTTGCAGATAAATTTGGTTTTGATGGTTGTACAGGAGATGCTGATGATGTTATTAATGATGACAAAATCAATACTGTTTTTATTGCTACGCCACATCATTTACATGCTAATTATGTAATTAAGGCTTTGCAAGCCAATAAGAATGTGTTTGTAGAAAAGCCATTGTCTTTAACGAAAGAGGAATTAGAGTCAATTAAAGAAGCTGAAAGTAAAAGTACTGCTCAAGTAATGGTAGGCTTTAACAGAAGGTTTGCGCCACAAGTTATAGCTTTAAAAAACGAATTGAACGAGAACTTACCTAAAGCAATAAACTATAGAATTAATGCTGGTAAGCTTCCTGCAGATCATTGGACACAAGACCCTAAAGTAGGAGGCGGAAGAATTATTGGTGAAGTATGTCACTTTATAGATTTATGTGCTTTCATAGCTAGCTCTCCAATTACTAAAGTAGAAGCAAACGCATTAAAAGGAGCTAATAACTTATTAGATACAGTCAGTCTTAGTTTGGCATTTGAAAATGGAAGTGTTGCAAGCATTTCTTATTTTTCTAATGGCAGTAAAGCTTTAAATAAAGAATATTTAGAAGTGTTTTGTGGTGAAAAATCCATTGTTTTGGATGATTTTAAAACAATGGATATTGTTGGAAAATCAAAAAAAACGATTAAAACTGAATCTCAAGATAAAGGACATTCTAAAGAAGTTGCTGAATTTTTAACAGCTATAAAAGAAGGAGAACAATTGCCAATTTCTTTTGCCGATTGTTATAACTCTACTAAAGCTACTTTTGATGTGTTGGATAGAATTAAGAATATATAACTGAGATCTTAATATCTTATGATACAACAATCCTTAAAGAAGTTAAAGGCTTATGTCGAATCTGAAAAATTTAAAGGGTATGATCCTTATGATACGCTAAATTCTCCGATTCCTTTTCATTGGTTCGGAAAGTGGGGGCAAGTATTGCCTATTCAGTTTCAGAAAAGAAATCCTTTTAACATTAGGTTCCTTTTAGGAATTAAAAAAGACTATAACCCTAAGGCAATCGGCTTGTTTTTGCACGCTTATTCATTAGATTATCAAAGCAATAAAAACGAAGAGACATTAGATAAAATGAGTTTCTTTTTTAATTGGCTATTAGATAATAGAACAGAAGGTTATAGTGAGTATTGTTGGGGTTATAATTTTGATTGGGCGAGCCCAGTAAAATTTTTGGAAAAGTTTTCTCCAACAATAGTTGTAAGTGGATTTGTCGCTAAAGGAGTTTTTGAATATTACCAGGCAACACAAACCCCAAAAGCTTTAGAAGTTTTAAAAAGTATAGGTGATTTTACTAAGAATCAGTTGGAATGGACTGAAACTGATAAAGGAAAATGTGTAAGCTATAGCACTAAAACAATAGATTGTTGTTACAATGCCAACATGTTAGGGGCAGAATTGTATGCTCGTTTATACTCTTTAACAAAAGAAGAACGTTATAAAGATTTAGCTTGTAAAATGACAGACTTTACAGTTGCTTATCAAAAAGAGTCTGGTTTATGGAATTATGGTATTGATTTAAAAACAGGAAAGGAAAGAACTCAAATTGATTTTCATCAAGGTTATGTTTTAGATTCTATTCATTATGTGATAAAGTATTGTGGTAATAATGAAGTATATCTTAATGCATTAAAACTTGGAGCTAAGTATTATTTCAAAAATCAGTTTAAAGAAACTGGCCAATCTATTTATAGAGTTCCTAATGATTATCCTGTAGAAATTCATAATCAAGCACAAGGAATAATTACCTTAACAAGGTTAGCCTATTTGTCAAAAGAATATGCGCCCTTTGTAACTACTATTGCTAATTGGACTTCTGAAAACATGCAAAGTAAAAAGGGATATTTCTATTATAAAAAATATCCACTGCATACTATTAAAACTCCTTTTATGCGCTGGAGTCAAGCATGGATGCTTTTGGCTTTAACAGAATTTAAAAATGCTAAAAATGGCTAAAGATTTTACTGTAGATAAATATGAGGAGTTCTTAAAAACAGCTATAGCTGCTGGTTATAGTCTTGTTTCATACGAAGAGTACATAAAAAACGATTTTGATAAGGTGTTGATATTGAGACATGACGTAGATAAGAAACCAAAAAATTCTTTAAAAACGGCACAACTTCAGCATCAACTAGGTGTAACTGGAACTTATTATTTTAGAGCAGTACCAAGTAGTTTTGATGTTGATGTTATTCTTCAAATTGCTGCTTTAGGCCATGAAATAGGTTATCATTATGAAGACCTAACGATTTGTAAAGGCGATTATCAAAAATCTATAATTCATTTTGAAAAATGGTTAAGTAAACTTAGAACGTATTACCCTGTAAAAACGGTTTGCATGCACGGAAGTCCGCTTTCAAAACATGATAATCGTAAACTTTGGGATAGATATAATTATAAAGATTATGATGTGGTAGCCGAGCCATATTTTGATATTGATTTTAATAAAGTATTTTATATTACAGATACAGGTAGAAAGTGGGATGGCAACAAAGTAAGCGTTAGAGATAAGGTGGATTCTAAATTCAACTTATCATTTCATTCTACAAATCAGTTGATAAAAGGTTTTAAAGCAGGAAAACTGCCAAATCATATAATGCAAAACATTCACCCACAACGTTGGTCGAATAATAGGTTGGAATGGATACAAGAGTTTGTTTTCCAAAATATTAAAAACAGCATTAAAAAATTACTATTTGTTACATGAGTAAACTTAGAGTATTTATAGTCTCACAAGAAGAACCATTTTACATTCCTAAAGTAATTCGGTATTTAATTGAACATCAAAATGAAAATTTTGAAATCGTTGGAGCATCAAGATTACAGCCTCATCGTAAAAATAAAACCATGAAAGATTGGTTATTAGAGCGGACCCAAATCTATACCTATTGGGAGCTTTTCATAACTACTTGTTTTTTTGTTTATTGTAAAGGTATTTTTAAGGTTTTATCAAAATTGGGAGCTGATACCCCTTTTTCTGTAAAATATCTATACGATAAAAAGGCAATTAAAGAAATTGAAACAGATGATATTAATTCCCCTTTCTATTTAACAAAGTTAAGGGCGTTAGAGATTGATGTTGTCTTGTCTATTTCTCCACCACAATTATTTGGAAAAGATTTGCTTATCCTCCCTAAAAAGGCTTGTTTAAATGCTCACGGTACATTATTACCAAGGCATAGAGGTGTATTTGGTAGTTGGTGGATGTTGTTTGATGGAGATAAAGAAATAGGAACAACGATCCATACAATGGTAGAAAAATTAGATGCTGGAGAAATTGTTTGGCAAAGGGAAATACCTATGCCTGAAAGAGCCACTCAATATGCAATTGCTTATCATACAAAAAAAATTATGTCAGAAGGCTTGGTAGAAACTTTGAATAAACTTAATAAGCAAGAATTAGTAAGTATTGCTGCTCCATATAAAGAGAGTTACCATAGGGCGCCATCAAAAGAACAAGGTGAAAACTTTCATAAAAGAGGTTTAAGAGTGGTTACATTTAAAAATGCCAAACTCACCCTTTCTAACAGTTTTTAAACAAGCTTAATTTATTATTTTATCTAATTTTAATTTACTATTCCATGTCATTTTTATTGTTAAAATTTTTAAAAGTTTCAATATGATTTTAAGTTCTTAGTTTTGATGAAAATATTATTGAAAATTGAGAAGTAAACAAAAGAACTACTATTAAATAAATGGAAGAAGATTTAAATAAAACAAGTATAGTAGAAGATGATGAAGACTTTAATGTAAAAAAGTTTTTGTTCCCGTATCTTAGGTATTGGTATATCTATCTTTTAACCTTAGCAATTGGCTTTGGTACTGCGTATTTTTATAATTGGTATGTGAAGCCGGTGTATAATGTTTCTACAAAGGTTTTAATTAAAGATGATAAAAGTACAACACTTGGTACTCAAGACCTTTTAAAAGATTTAGATGTTTATAATGTCAACAAGAATATAGAAAATGAGATAGAGATTATTAAATCTCGAAGTATTTTAAAGAAAACATTGGCTAAAATGGAGGTTGACGTTCTTTATTATTTGATAGGGAATGTTAAAAAGAGTCAAATGTACACGAGTTCTCCCTTTAAGGTAGAACATGACTCGCTCAACTTTTATTCTTGGAACAATTTGTTTTTTATATCTGTAATTGATGAAAATAAATATGAATTAACTTTTGATATAGCCCAAACAGGAGAGAGTTATAAGCAGATACATCAATTTGGAGAAAAATTATATTTATCTGCTGGTATTATAACTGTTAATAAAAGGGCATTATTCAATGATGAATTTTTTAATGATAGCTCTTATCCTAAAAGAAATTTTCAAATAAAATTTAATGGACTTACGAAGAATGTTGAATTCTATCGTGCAAAACTTAGTATAAAGCAGCCGGGTGAAAGTTCATCAGTTATCGTTTTAGGAATTGAGGAACAAATACCGCAAAGAGGTATTGATTTTTTAAATACACTAGTTCAGGTTTACTTAGAAAATGATATAGTAGAGAAGAATAAAATCGCAAGTAGTACTGCAATGTTTATTAGCGAACAACTTCAATCAATTTCAGGCGAATTAAAGACAATTGAGAAGGCGCGTCAAGATTTTAAAATTGAAAAAGGGATAACGGATGTTAGCGTAGAAGCTCAAATGATTTTAGAAAATGTGAGATCAAAAGATCAAGAAAGATCAAATTTTGAGTTACAGCTAAGTTTTATAGAATATTTACAGGGCTATATAAGTGAAGATAAAAAAATAACAGATATAGCTCCATCTTCATTGGGTATAGATGATCCATTATTTATCAAGTTGACTAATCAAATTACAGTATTAGAGGTTGAAAAACAAAAGCTCGAAGTTAATACTAAAGGTAATAATCCTTATTTGCAATCTATTAATCAACAAATTGTTTATACTATTGAAAAACTAATTGAAAATATAGCCAGTATTAGGGGTGGTATAGAAGCTTCTATAATTGAGACAGAAAGAGCTTTAGCAGTTTTGGATGATGAGCTTAGGGCTATTCCACAAACAGAAAGAGAATTAGTAAGTATCGAAAGAGAGTACCGAGTAAAAGAGAGCCTTTACCTTTATTTACTGCAAAAAGAGGCTGAAACCTCTCTGGCGTTAGCTGCTTCTGTATCCGATAATCGGATTATAGAAGAGGCAAGATCAACTTCATACCCAATTAGGCCAATCCCAAGTAAAAGCTACTCTTTAGCTTTCTTACTCTCTTTATTAATTCCTACTGGGTTAATTTTTATTAAAGATTTGTTAAACGATTCAGTGCAGGATAAACAAACTATATCAAAAATTACGGGTATTCCATTTTTGGGTGCAGTTGGTTTAAGCAAAGAAAACTCAGCTTTGATTGTCTCAGAGAAACCAAAATCGGTAATTGCAGAATCGTTTCGATCCATAAGAACTAATCTTAAGTATTTTGCTGCTGGAGACGAACAGAAGGTTATTTTAATAACATCTTCAGTGGGATCTGAGGGGAAAACGTATACGGCAATGAACCTGGCTTCGATAATTGCTGCCTCAGGTAAAAAAACAGTTTTATTAGGATTAGATTTAAGAAAACCAAAAATTGTTGAAGATTTTAATATATCAAACAATAAAGGAATAAGTTCATTTTTAATAGGTGGTGAATCTATAGATTCTATTGTACAAAAAACTAAAATTGAGAACTTAGATATTATACCCTCAGGACCAATACCACCAAATCCATCTGAGCTTATTATGACTCATAAAATGGAAGAATTGATTGATAACTTAAAGGTCGAATACGATACTGTAATTATAGATTCACCGCCAATAGGATTGGTTACAGATGCTTTGTTATTGAATAAATATGCTGATGCTTTAATTTTTGTTGTTCGTCAAAACTCAACTAAAAAGGATCATCTTTCTCATATTGGTCAATTATATAAAGAAGGTAAACTTAAAAATGCTTCAGTTTTATTTAATGCTGTAAAAATTGATAATGGATCTTATGGCTACGGTTATGGTTACGGCTACGGCTACGGGTACGGTTATGGCTATTACGATGAGGAACAAAATAGCTGGACAGACAAAATAAGGCGTTTATTTTCATCTAATTAATGATTTCCCTATTAAAGAAATTCTTCTCGGGAAATAAAAGAAGTGTTCTGGTAAAAAAGAACATTCTGGCGTCTGTCTTTCTAAAAGGAATAAGCATTTTAATTAACCTATTGTTGGTTCCTTTAACTATTTCGTACTTAAATCCTGAGAATTACGGGGTTTGGTTAACACTCTCTTCAATCATTGGTTGGTTTAACATTTTTGATCTGGGGTTAGGTAATGGGCTCCGTAACAAATTTGCTGAAGCACAAGCAATTGGGGATATAGGTCTGGCAAAAAAATACGTAAGTACAACTTATACTCTTATTACAATCATTGCAACGTTATTGGTAATAGTATTTAGTTTAATTGCATACTTTCTTAACTGGAATTCCATGCTCAACACCTCGATTGACTCAAACGAGTTAACCCTTTTGGTTTTTGTCGTTTTTGGAGTTTTTTGTTTTCAATTTGTGGCCAAACTCATTAATACAATTCTTGTTGCTGATCAACGTCCTGCTCTAAGTACAATGATCAATACTATTGCCAGTTTGATTTCATTGATCATTGTTTACATCTTACTCCAACACACAAAAAGTTCCATCTTTTATTTGGGCACTTCACTCAGCCTAGCCAATCTTGTTGTTCCTCTTGTTGCGACCTTCTTCTTTTTTGGGACGATCTACAAAAAGTTCCGTCCGTCCATTAAGCTTATCGATTTCTCCTACACAAAGGATCTTATGTCTTTGGGCACTAAGTTTTTTATTATGCAAGGAGCCGCAATGATCGTTTTCATGACCGATAATTTCATCATCGCTCAAATATCTGGCCCTGAAGAAGTAACCGTATATAATGTAGCCCATAAGTATTTTGGTGTGATAATGGTTTTTTTCACCATTATCACTATTCCATTGTGGTCTGCGTCAACAGATGCTTTTGTTCAAAATGACCTTAGTTGGATAAAGAGAGCATTCAAGAGGATCTTTGTAATCTGGCTACTTTTCTGTGTCTTAGGAACAGGTATGCTAATAGTCTCAAATGATGTTTATTCGCTGTGGTTGGGAAAGGCCGTTCAGGTACCCTTTACTCTTTCTCTCACCATGGCTTGCTACGTTCTTATGGCAAGTTGTGTTATCATTTTTGCCACTTTTCTAAGTGGTATTGGTAAGATTAAGCTAAGTATTTATCATTCTGTATTGGTGAGTATTATTAACATTCCTCTTTCCATTTATTTCGCTAAAAACCTTGAATTTGGTAGTACTGGAGTGATAATGGCTACCTGTGTTGGCGTTGTTATAAGCTTGCTTTTTCAGCCCATCCAGTTTTTTAAAATTATCAATGGTACTGCTAAATCACTCTGGAATCAATAATTGTTTTTCTGCAACTCATCTAACCTAATGCGTACAGATTCATTGCTCCCCATTAGCTTAACCAAAAGAACCAAACTACCCCCATTACTAGTTGCCTTTTCATTAAGATGAAAAGAAACTTTTTTATAATCGATTTCAGAACAAATTCCAATTGGTTCAAGATATCCCTCTGAACCTGCGACAAGAGTTCCATTATTCTGTTCTATCCCTAAAATTATTACAGGTAGATTCTGAATATTCGCAACAGAAACATCTACACTATCTCCTTCAATTTCTACTTTTTTTATCTGGACTACGTCCGAATTCTGAAACAGTGATTGAATGAAATCCCTATTCTTAAGGAGATTATTATTTGAAAAAGTTCCCTTGGAATAATACTCAGATCTAAGAATTCGCACATTTTGATCAAGCTCATCCTGAATAACTGAGATTTTCCCTTCCAAATAACCTACTTTGGATATCTTTCTTAGCTGAGTAGCATAAGTCATCATTAACACCGAGTCTTTCCGAAATGAAGTCATGATATTAGGAATACCTTTCTCTAAAGGTATAAAGAACCGATCTACTCCACAATCAACATTTACCAGTAAATTTATAATCGGATCATGAGTTGTATGCAAATCAAACCCAATTGGTTCCAGTTTTTTGGTTGTCGGATTGAAGTAAAACCTTAAGTCATTATGATCAATCTCAGAAGAACCAATTAAATCTTTATATGCCAAAAAAATTGCAAGAAGGTCTACATCAAATACATCCGAGGCTCTAGATTCATTTTTCCTAAATGAATCTAACATGTTTCTAGCTTCTTGGTAAGAAAGCTTATTCTCCCCCTTGATATTATCTCCGTCAACCCTACAAGTTCTAAGCGCACCCAGAAGAGGGTTATCAATACCAGATTTAACTTTCTGCTTAATGCGTTCTCTTTTCGCATGAGCGTTAAACCTCAAAATCGGCCCATCTTTCCTATTCCCATTCAAGATTAAAGCTTTGTCCATATGTTGTTCAAAAGCATATACGCCAAAATCCGTTCCATTAATTTCAACATCTATAAATCTATAATCAATTGTAACTACACCTTCCTGTTCCAAAAATTGCAAAGCCAGCCATTCATAAATATAATCTCTTGTTTTTGGGTGTTGAAGAGAAAATTTTCTGACACCAAAGACTTTGTCATCATCCTTTATTTTTACCCGAAAAGACCACTTATAATTATGTTCCCAATGATCAGGAAGAGCACCCTTAAGTCGCAACTTGCAATTTATCGTATCCCCTTTTTCTCCATTTTGCAATGTCGCCTGCACATAATCGCTTTTCATCGGATCGTAAACTGTGTTTTCTATAGCTTGCTCTCGTACCGTTTTAATTTTATTCCAATCATTAGGGGCAACATGCAGTATTACTTTATCCAATTTCACTTCAGGGTTACCAAAATCCTGTATCTTGACTCTAGCATCCCGCAAGAATTTTTTAACTGTTCCATAGTACTCATATTTGATAAATATAGTGCCCAGCCCGAATGCAAAAACAAAGATTAATGAGTATTTTATACGTTGATTCAACAATCTAATAATTTTTACCTTCGACCTTATCAGTTGCATTTCTTTCACGTAACTTTTTATTCCTCTTGTATAAATATTTGAACATTATGACCAAATTAAACCTTAAATTTACAACTTCCATTTTTTCTGACTAAAAATTTCCGTATTGATCGGAGTAACCCATATGTAGAATTGAATAATGCTGTTTCAAGGACAATACAAGCAAGACAAACTACTTAATTACCTATTTCATGGTAAGACAATGGGAACATTTGTTGACATTGGAGCTCATGATGGTGTAACGTTTAGTAATTCTATTTTCTTCGAAAAACACAAGAATTGGAGTGGAGTATGTGTTGAACCAATTCCCGAAGTTTTTGAAAAACTTAAACAAACAAGAAGTTGCACATGCATTCAAGGGTGCATATCTTCAAAACAAGGAGTAGAAAAATTTTTACGAATAAAAGCAGACATTGTAGACACTGAAATGCTTAGCGGATTAGTAGCTGATTACGATGAAAAACACATCAGTAGAATTGAAAAAGAAATACAGGAACACAAAGGCAGCAAAGAGGAGATAGAAGTTAAATGTTATGATATTAATGTTATTCTTCAACAAGAAGGGCAGAAACGCATTGATTTCTTTACAATTGACACAGAGGGTAATGAATTTAAGATTTTACAAACCATTCATTTTGACCAATTCGATATCGATATTGTTTTAGTTGAAAATAATTATAAAGATGTAGAAATGAGACTTTTTATGGAGGAAAAGGGATATACTTTAATTCATCGAATTGGACATGACGATATATACCGTAAAAAGGAAAATACTTCTTTTTATCAATCATGTATTTGTGCTCTTTTCCCCCGTTTTCTTAAACGGATATAGGATTACCTAAACACTTTTCTATTTAGTCTTTTGCCAGTAATGTCCCGACCAATCAATACTCTTGATTTCATCTGTAATCCCATTACTTTCACGAAAATCATGCACTGCCTTTTTACATGCTTCAATCGCTCCGTAGTCATCAATTATTATAAATCCACCAGGAGACAGCTTATGGTATAAGTTCCTTAATCCATCCATTGTAGATTCGTACATATCCCCATCTAATCTTATAACTGCGAGTTTTTCGATTGGCGCATCAGGCAGTGTATCTTTAAACCAACCTTTTAAAAACTTCACTTGCTTATCTAACAAATTAAATCTTTCGAAATTTTTTCTCACATCCTCTTCCGTAACCCTTAACTGTTCAATTGAATGCAAATCGTCTCCTTCATCTGCAGGATAATTCTGTACGTCGGGTTTTGGAAGTCCTTCAAATGAATCTGCTACCCAAACATTTCTATCTACTATATTATTGGCCTCTAACATTGCCCTAATAAAAATACAGGTTCCCCCTTTCCAAACACCAGTTTCAATAAAATCTCCAGGAACATTGTTCTTGAGCACTTCGTCTACACAATACTCAACATTGTTTAATCTTTCCATTCCAATCATGGTGTAACCATTTACTGGCCAGCCAATCCCTACTTGTCGTTCTTCCCCTTTGTAACCATCATCGTAGACAACCTTGATATTTTTCTTTTCAAAAGTGTTTATGATATAATTTAACACCACTCGTTTAAAAGGGTTTTTACTTCTTGGAGAAAAAGGGGTGAAATGATTCGCCCCCTCATTAATCATATCCGTTAGCACCTTTTTCAACAAACCCAAGTACATTTTTTTATTATCTATCATCCTCTTTCTATTTATTTGGCAAATAAAAGTAATTAAATGATGTCTTATTAGAGATGACCAATGAAAATGAATACTAATTTAAATTTAAAGAATATCTTTACTCCAAATTGAGAACATCTCTCTGATGGTTAAAAACTTTACCACTATATTTCCTAGTGCTCAAAATGTACATTTAATTAAAGACGTTGGCCAAATAGGTAATTTTCTAGCTGCCATCAAAAAATACAAAGCAACATTAGTTTGCTATAAGAATAGCAAGGACTATTCCTTTTTGATGTCTGAAGCAGATAATTTAACCATCGATTTTATAGAGCAGAGTGGAAAGAAACTATTTCTTGAAAATGCTGTTATTGAATACATCAAAACACGTGCTAAAAGTATTGATATCATCCATTTTTTCCATCTTACTAAAGAATCGATGTACTATGCCCTGTTGTACAAAACATACAATTCAAAAGGCAAAATCTACATCAAAATGGATGTATATAACGATATGCTTTTGCGGGGCATATCTTACTCAAAAAAACCATTATTTAACTGGGTACATAAACGTATTGAGAAACTATTTTTTAAAAAAATCAATCTCATTTCGGCTGAAAACCTAATCTCTGTTCAACTGCTAAAAGATAAGTACCCAACGCTTGAATCTAAAACCATTTTAGTCACCAATGGGGTGAATGACCAATACCTAAAAACTCATTTTCCAACCATTAAAAGTAATTCAGAAAAAGAAAAGATAATCTTGTCTGTTGGTCGTATTGGAGCAAAAGAAAAGAACTATGAAATGCTACTACGATGCTTTTCTAAATGCAATCTAAAAGATTGGAAGCTTTATCTTGTTGGTCCCATTGAAAATAACTTTGAAAAAAAAATTGAAAACGCAATCCAAGAAAATCCTGATTTAAAGAACAGAGTTATTTTAACTGGCTCCATTGAAGATCGAGTGGAACTTTACAACTACTACAACCGCTCAAAAATTTTTTGTCTAACCTCACCTTTTGAATCATTTGGCATAGCCTTTATCGAAGCGATGTACTTTGGTAATTTTATTATTGGAACAAGTGGAATGTCTAGTTTTGATTTTATTTCAAAGGATCAAAAGTTAGGAGTTAAAGTTGATGTAAATCAGGATCATAACCTTGTTAATTCATTTAATTCTTGGGGAAACAATGAGGTCGCATTAGACGAAATAAATATTTCTGCACCACTAAGAGTTGCTAAACACTTCTACTGGTCACAGATTATAAAAATTCTTGACAAAGAGATCTATTCCTAAGCAGATTTATGAAAAAACTAATCAGAATTATACACCACCATCTATTAGAAATAAAGTGGGGTATCATAAATCTCATCTGGATGATGATTAGAGTCAAAAACAAGACCAGAAAACCTTCCAGTCCTTCATTCACCATAGGAATTGGGACCTACAAAGAAAGATATCAAACGTTTTTGAAACCCTTAATCGAAAGGCTTACTTTTGTTTTCCCTGATACACCAATCATAATTGCGGTAAATGGATATCACAATCATACTGAACAAAAGGTATACCTCAAGCAAATAGAAAAATGGGGAGAAGCTTATCAAAATGTTTCACTAATTACATTCATAGAGCCGGAAGGGCTATGCAAATTATGGAATCAAATAATAGTTAATTCGCCAACCGATAAAGTATTTCTGCTGAATGATGATATTAACATCTCACCAAATTTTAAAAAACAGCTATTTTCTTGTGATATATTAAATTCAACTTTTGGTATCATCAACAAAAGTTATAGTCACTTCATGATTGATAAGACATTAATTGAGCATGTTGGGTGGTTTGATGAACGTTTTCCTGGCATTGGGTATGAGGATCATGATATTGAAATCAGGATGGTACTAGCGGATAGAAAAATTGATCATTTTAACATCCCTTCGATAAAAAATGAACATGTAATTCCGAAGGATTGGTCGTTTAACAAAGAACATGGGGTAATTCTATCTAAATATTCAAAACCAAATGAAGACCACTATTTTAAAAAGTGGGAGTTTTCTGATTCGAAAAAAGAAGGCTTTACTTTTGTTAGAATTACAAAGGGATATGCACGATTAAAAGAAGGGATGGAAACTCCGGATTTTTATAACAAGAATGAATTCAACACCTCAACCGCCATTGAAAAATAATATGAGCTCACCATTAATTTCAATAATTACGGTTGTCTTTAACGGAGTAAAACATATTGAACAGTGTATTCAAAGTGTGCTGCAACAGGATTACCCCCATTACGAGTACATCATCATTGACGGTGGCTCAACAGATGGAACATTAGAAATTATTGAACGTTATAAATCTAATATCAAACACATTGTATCGGAAAAAGACAAGGGGATTTACGATGCAATGAACAAAGGATTAGAAATCAGTTCTGGAGAATTAATAGGGATAATAAATGCAGATGATTATTATGAACCAGACACATTAAGCTTTGTATCAGATTGTTACATAAATGAAAAACCGCAGATAATTCATGGAAATATGATTAGAATTGATCAACGCAACAATTCCACTTTGCTTACCCCTTATTTTAATCGAAAACCTAATGACATGTGGATCTACCATCCAACGGTTTTTGTAAATAGAAGTGCCTATGCAACGATAGGTCACTTTAATACTCAATATAAAATTGCAGCAGACTTTGATCTAATGTTACGTGCGCACATGCATAACATGAAGTTTTCATATATTGATCAACCTCTAGCCAACTATAGAGCTGGAGGAAAAAGCAGTCACGATTGCACTTCCTATAAGGAGGGCATCAAAATTCTTAAGCAATCCAATGCAACCAATAGCCACATGGTTGTTAAATATGTCAGATGTATCGTTAAGAAAACTTTAAAAAGGTTTTTGAATTTATTATAACACCATCCTTTACTCTATGAAATTTAACACTAAACTATTCTGGGAAACACAACTTACTTCCGCATATGATCTGCAGGGGGTTGGTTATACAAGTTTAGGCGTCTCTTACAACCAGTGGATGTATAAGGTAAGGAAATATGTAGTTGGTAAACATCTGCGTAACTTGCCTATTCAATGGCAAAATTCATGCGTATTAGATGTTGGGTTTGGAACAGGGTTCTATATTAACATGTATCACGATCTAAAAGTAAAGGAGATTACAGGGTTCGACATTACCGAAATTGCGGTATCTGAGCAAGCAAAAAAATATTCACAATACCGATTTCACACCATAGACATAAGCAACGAAAACTTAGATCAACTCTACCTAAAGGCCCAGTTTAATATGGTAAGTTCGTTCGATGTCCTATTTCACATTGTTGATGATAAACTCTATCAAAATGCCATTCGGAACTGCTCATATCTTACACAAGATGGCGGTTATTTTATTTTTTCTGACAATTTCCCTTCTCAACAATCTTCTGTAACCCATCAATCACATAGAACTTATGATCAAATAACCTCCACGCTAAAGGAATATAACTTTGAGATCGTTGAAATTGCACCCATTTTTCACTTCATGAATGGACCTGTTGGCTCAGACAATCCATTGATAAAATTCACCTGGAAATTACTAAGGTTTACCCTTAAATATTTTCCTTTGTTGGGCCACATAATAGGACCACTTCAATACCCAATAGAGTGCTTTTTATCACATCGAAATAAAATTGGTCCCTCAACGAATTTAATAATCTGCAAAAAAAACCTAAACTGATTGCAAGAAAAATCTGTTATACATGTGTTAATGCTACCTGAGTTTCTGCCCAGGGACTTGGGTTGGGGTAGCTTCTCATGGAATTACATTAAAAGCGCTAGTCTAACATGTAAAGTGACCGTATTTCATAGTCGGATCAACAACGACACAAAGGGAAAAATGATACAACAAGAAAATGATGTTGATGTAATCAGATACTACGCCAATCATAGTAAGCCAAGCGGATTCAATAAAATACTAGAATACATCAAATGGTTCGTCACTTCCTTAAAAATCATGAGAACGGATATAGAAAATGTAGACATCATTCATGCTCACGGTACAGTTTTGAGCGGTTCCTTAGCTTATTTCTATTCAAGAAAAAACAACATTCCGTTTGTTATTACAGAGCATACAGGGCCGTTTTCCAAGGTGATATCTAACCCTTTAAAAAAGCTATGGACCAAATTTATTATGGAGAAGGCAAATGCTATTTTATGTGTTAGCGCACACGCTAAAGAACAAATTTTAACAAGTGGTATTACTCCCAGAAAAACTGAAATAATCTTTAATCCAATTGACACAACACTTTTTCAAAAAGTTGAAAAAAAAATG
>ENA-UOXV01003623-UOXV01003623.1-marine-metagenome-genome-assembly--contig:-NODE-3623-length-18528-cov-5.025984_pt1 | contig 18528 bp, 15 predicted proteins | sample MGYA00238165_ERZ766961 | MGnify/ENA primary metagenome ERZ766961 (study PRJEB28924, sample SAMN03173240) | marine metagenome | biome: Marine; feature: Water; material: Subsurface seawater | place: North...
AAGCGCCTGAGCTAATCCCACACGTTGTCGATATCCTTTACTTAATGCACCAATGAGCTTATGTTTCTCTTTTTCAAGACCAACAAGAGTTACCATTTCATCGACCCTAGTACTTTTATCTTTTACACCGTGCAAGCCGGCAACAAAATGCAAGTATTCTTTTACATACATGTCTAAGTACAACGGATTGTGTTCTGGAAGATACCCTACTCGCCTTTTTACTTCTATTGGGTCAACTTCTACATCAAAACCACAAACCGAAACTTGCCCTTCTGTTTGCGGAATAAAACAAGTAATGATTTTCATCAAGGTTGATTTACCTGCACCATTCGGCCCTAAAAAACCAACAATTTCTCCTGGTTTAATAGATAAAGAAATCGAGTCGAGTGCCTTTTGCTCTCCATATAGTTTTGAAACATTGTTTACTTCGATAGACATAGACTACAAATGTATATTCTACTTGTCCATTTTAACACATACGAACCTCAATCTTCTGAAGGGTTGTTAATTGGTTTCTCAAGGCAAGTAATCCAGTATTGCCATTCCTGGTTTTTTAGTGCTCTGTATTGAAAAATTCCAGAACGGTAATGATGCTTTGCAAAACGTGATGTTTTAATTAAACTGCCATATATAAAAGAAACGGGAGCAGCTAAAATTGAAGCGTAATACATCCATCTCGATGATTTAGTGATTTCTTTAGTGTAATCTTTCTTTGAATTAATTTTAAAACCAGATCTCTCTATCAGTTTCTCAAAAGAGGCCGCCTTATAAAAATCTGAAATGGCCCATAAGTCGCCCCAATTTTTCACATTCCTATTTTTATCTAACTCTCCTTTTTTGGTCAAAAAATAATCGGCAACAATCAATTTACCTCCTGGTTTTAAGATTCGATAAACCTCATCATAAAACCCAGTTTTTGGAATTGCATAGCAAGAGCTCTCACAAGCCCATACCACATCAAAAGAGTTGTCTTCAAAGCCAGTTTGCATAAAACTTTGTTTCTCAAACCTAACTTTTGATTCGACACCCAGGGAGGCAAGAACTTGATTAGCCGTTTTCAATTGCTTATCACTCAATGTAATTCCTGTAACATCACAATCCAATTTTTCTGCTAAATAAAAAGCAGCTCCACCTACTCCACTTCCTGCATCCAATATTTTAGACCCAGAAAAGATGGACCCAATTTCAGCCATTACTTGATTAGTATTCTTCAGAGCTTCAACAAACGATTTGGTATCATGCCCCCATAAACCATAATGTACAGATTGAGAATCGTTCAGTTTCCACCAGCGCTCATAGTGGTTCTGAGTCTGGTCATAATAAGAGGCGATTTCTTTATCGGAAAATTTCAATTTGTTTCTTTAGAGGAAATCAAAAGTATTCAAATGAAATCTTATCTCAGCATCCTTAATTACGGTCATCACAAATCCATATTTTTGACGCGAATGAGAGGTAGAATCGTAAAGAGTACTGGAAGTTGGAGTTCTGTAAGAACAGAAGACGGAAAAATTACTCCTTGTAAAGTAAAAGGTAATTTCCGTTTGAAAGGTATTCGCTCCACAAATCCCGTTGCCGTGGGAGATTGGGTTGATTTTAAAATGATAGATGATGTAAATGGTATTATTTACAATCTTGAAAAAAGACACAATTACATTATTCGTCGTTCTATAAACCTTTCTAAAAGAGGGCATATCTTAGCGAGTAATATTGATCAAATTCTGATTTTCATTACCCTCAGAGACCCAGAAACAACAAAAGGATTTATCGACCGACTCACTATAAGTGCTGAGGCATACCACATTACCCCTATTCTCATATTTAACAAAGCCGATTTATTGGATGAATCTGATACCGACAATTTAATTGAATGGTTGACTATTTATGGTAAACTCGGGTATAAATGCATACAGACTTCAGTAACTGAAAACGTAAACCTAGACGAAGTAAAAGCCGTGATGAAAGGGAAAACAAGTATGTTGGCTGGACATTCTGGCACGGGTAAATCTTCACTTATTAATTCCATTTCTCCTAGTTTGAATTTAAAAATATCAGACATTTCAGAATCTCATAGGCAGGGAAAACATACTACCACTTTTGCCGAAATGTATAACTTGGATTTTGATGCGCAAATAATTGACACTCCAGGGATTCGAGGCTTTGGAATTATTGATATGGACAAAAAAGAACTGTCCCATTATTTTCTAGAAATGAGGGCGTTGTTATCAGAATGTAAATTCAATAATTGCCAACACTTAAATGAGCCTGAATGTGCAATTAAAAAAGCCGTAGGCAAAGGTGAAATAGCCGAATCAAGGTTTAAAAGCTATATGAGTATTTACGGTGAAGATGAAAACGAAAACTACAGAACTGTTGACTATTAGTTCAGACAATATCGATTCTTTCTTTTCAAGTCAATCTACCGAAAACCAGATTTCTACTTTACAAAAAGCATTGAATGAATTGGAACAATTAGAAACCGCCAACCTTGAAAATACCCAAGCTTATTGCATGATGATTTGGTCAACAATTGAATTACTCTCTCGTTTTCATTCCGGTCAATTAGGAAACCAACAGGCAACTAAAAGACTTAAGCTTTTCTTACGGGCTTGTTTCCCTCATAAAAGACAACATTCCTCAACGTTAATCCTTTTTAGAAATGCGTGTATGCATTCTGTTTCTCTTCATGCATCCGATATTTCTGGAAAAAGGGAAGTTCGTTTTATTTTAGTTGAGGAAGGCGAGCTAATAATCGCTGAGACAAGAAGCACATTTAAAATCAACACTCATCAATTTAAAACCAACCTCATGAGGTCTATTGAAAAATACCAACAAGAAATTGTAAAAGACAATACACTTCAATTGAAATTCGACAAAGTTTATCGGAAATTAGGCTTTGTAGCAATAAACTAAAAAAGGAGTAATTACAATGTTCGCTTACGTACTTTTGGCGCAATGAATTACCTATCCGTTGAGCAGATATCCAAACGATTTGGAGACCGAGAAATATTAAAAGAACTTTCATTTGGAATGGCCAAGGGCGAAAAGTTGGCGCTCATTGCAAAAAACGGAACAGGCAAATCAACTTTACTCAACATGATTGCTGGATTGGATACTCCAGACACTGGTCAAGTGGTTTGGAGAAAAGGAATAAATGTTGAGTTTCTTTCTCAAGACCCCAATTTTAATCCTGAGTTAACCATTTGGGATGCTGTTTTTGAAAGTAAAAACCCTATTTTACAAGCCATTAGAGAATATGAAGATTGTATTGAACATGGAATAGAAGGAGAACGATTTCAAAATGCTTTAGATAAAATAGAAGAACTCGAAGCTTGGGATCATGAAGTACGCGTAAAAAGTATTTTGAGTGAACTAAAAGTAGATCATTTCGATGCTCAAGTTAAATCACTTTCTGGAGGACAAGTGAAGAGATTGGCTCTTGCTAAAGTATTGATTGACCAACCCGATTTTTTAATCCTAGATGAGCCAACCAATCACCTCGATTTGGAAATGATAGAATGGTTAGAGAAATTCTTAGCTTCAGAAAAGCTAACCTTATTAATGGTGACGCACGACCGTTATTTCTTAGAAAACGTTTGCAACGTAATTATAGAAATGGACGATCACGGACTTTACACCTACCGAGGTAACTATTCTTATTTCTTAGAAAAAAGAGAGGAGAGAAAACAAATAGAACAAAGTGGAATAGAGAAAGCCAAAAATCTTTACAGAAAAGAATTGGATTGGATGCGTCGCCAGCCCAAAGCCAGAACAACAAAATCTAAAGCTCGGATCGATGCTTTTTATGGTGTAGAAGAAAGCGCAAAAAAGAGACTCGATGAAAAGAGTGTCGAATTAGAGTTTAACATGGAAAGGCTCGGAAGTAAAATTCTAGAGTTTCATAACATCTCTAAAAAGTTTGATGATAAAGTTCTATTCCATGGGTTTTCATACAAATTCCAAAAAGGTGAAAAGGTGGGTATTATTGGACCCAACGGAGCTGGAAAATCTTCCTTCTTAAACCTTATCACGGAAAACTTAGAACCAAGCTCGGGTAAAGTTGTGGTTGGCGAAACGGTTAAAATTGGATACTACAGACAAGATGGCCTTGATTTTAAATCAGGTGACCGAGTAATTGAAGTAGTAAAAAAGGTTGCTGAGTATTTGCCATTGATGAAAGGTAAAAAGTTAAGTGCTTCTCAATTATTAGAGCGTTTTTTGTTTCCTAAAAACATGCATTTTAACCATGTATCGAAATTAAGCGGCGGTGAAAAACGACGCTTACATCTTCTCAAAGTTTTGATGAAAAACCCAAATGTTCTTATTCTTGATGAGCCAACCAACGATTTGGACATTATGACTTTACAGGTTCTAGAGAATTTCTTATTAGACTTTCCGGGCTGTGTCATTATTGTAAGTCACGACAGATACTTCATGGATAAACTAGTAGACCATTTATTCGTAATTGAAGGTGGTATTGAAATAAAAGATTTCCCAGGTAATTACTCGCGTTGGAGAGAATGGAAAACACTCCCTAAAGAAACTCCAAAAGAAAAAACTAAAACACCCGCCAAGGAAAAACCTAAAGCAGATAGAAGTGGGAAGTTAGGGTTTAACGAAAAACGAGAATTCGGAATTCTGGAAGTTGAAATTGAAAAGCTTGAAAAACGGAAAGACGAAATAAACATTGAGTTTGAGGTAGGTATTAGTGACCCTGACGAAATGATGAAGCTATCAGATGAATTGGGAAAAGTAATAGCTGAATTGGATAAAAAAGGAGATCGCTGGCTAGAGTTAAGTGAGCTGGAAGAATAAAAACTACCTATCTGACTATTGTAACCGAACCGACAACGTCAACTGCTTCTTTATTAAACCGAATAAATCGCCCTTTGTAAACCAAAGAAACATTCGTTGGCCAGAACTCTCCGTTATACAAACCATCCCAGCCATCTTCCATACTGGTAAATTCATATACCTCTTCTCCCCAACGAGTATAAATTCTGAAGTACTCCATTTTTTTAAACCCTTCGGCATAAAAATCAAATAAATCATTGAGACCATCTGAATTAGGAGTGAACGCATTGGGAATAAACAACTTATATTCATCTTTTGCAAACACTGAAAACGACGTATCTATGCTAAAGCAACCATATTTATCTGAGATATTAAGATTATAAGTAATGTCTCTATTTGCCTTCAATTCAGGATTAGGGCAGTCACTACAACTTAAAAAGAATGCAGGAGTCCATTTGTAAATCCATTCTCCTTCTATGCCCTGATCTAAATTAATAACCTGACCAACATATAAAGTGGTATCCTTAAAGCTTTTGAGGTATGGAGGTTTCACTACGTTGAATTTTAGATCTATTAGACTTTTACATCCAAATTCGTTAGTACCTTCAACTGAATATATAATGTCATTTTCTGGCTTCAACTTTACGGAATCTGAAGATGAAGATGATAGGAAATCACTTGGCGTCCATAAATAATCTTTGGCCCCTGAAACTACAACAAGTATTGAATCATCGTAACAATAAAGGCCATCTCCAGATTTTGAAAGAGAAGGCAAAGGGAAAACGGTAAAACGAACAGAATCAAGATTATAACAACCCGTATTCGTATTTATTGGTTTCAGAATGAGTCTCCTTTCTCCTGGTTCTGAAAAATCTTGAGAAAAAACCTGATTACTTGAAAGTGTATCACCATTAATACTCCATTGATACTTATTTACGTTAGCCGTATCCGCTTTTACGTTTAACTTAAAAACGGAGCAACCTGATGTATCCCTGATGTTTATTTTAGCCTGAATTTCTTGAATAAAAACTGAATCTCGAATTGACTTTACGCAGCTCCCCAGCGAATCTGTAAAAATTAATGATACGGGATAAAATCCCCCATTTAAATAGAAATGCCTGATGGTATCCGTGTTTTGCGGAAATGTGTCTAAATTTCCATCGCCAAAATCCATCCTAAACTCATAAACTCCTGAAACTTCTTTAAGATTAAATTCAGACTCTTCTTGAAAACAAAAAGTATCTTTCATATCAAATCGAGCATACGGTCCACCAACTCTTAAAACTGAATCGACCCTAAAAGTATCCCTACAACCAAATGTTGTCTCAACTCCTATGTCTACTCCAAATACTCCAGGTTTATTGTAATTGTAAAATGCATTAGGCCCAGATAACCTAACAAAGGCATCAGCAGTATCGAATCGCCAGAAATAGAACCTGACTGTAGAATCAGGGTTTTTAATTGTAAAATCAATATCAGCGGGGTAACAAGTAGTGTCCTCTGGTTCAGAAACAACAGTTGGCAACACCGCTTTTTGAACTTCTATCCATAGGTTTTTATTTAAAGTACTATCACAACCAAAATTATCAGTAGACGTTAACCGAATTGATTTTCTACCGGGCCTTGTGTACTTTATTTTGGGCGATTTTCCTGTCCCAGTCAATGTATCACCGAAACTCCAAGCATGTGTTTCATTTGGTTGCCCACCTTTATTAAAAAACTGAACTTCTATTCCAGTACAGACTTGTGTATCTGCGGCAATAGCAGGGTGCGGTTGAAGTGAATACACCCATTTCGTTTTAGCATTAACGCAACCCAGAGTATCTCTAACAGTTAATTGAATGAATTTTTTACCAGCGGTTCTAAATGTGAAATTCGACGTTTTCTGTGTATCAGACTGATTTTCGGCTACCGCCCATTTCAAAGAAGAAAAAGTAGTATCCGTTACCGAGCTGTCTTTAACCGTAACTAAAAATGGAGCACATCCCGAATCTTGACTTACCGTAAAATTGGCCGTTGGTAAATAAGTCTTGACCCAATAATATGCAGTATCAGTACATCCATTATCATCAGACCCGACTAGCATTGGCCGATCAAAACCTTTCTTTTTAGATTTTATAGAAAACGTTGTAGTGGGTGAACCAGTACTTATATTCCCATAGCTATGGACTAAAACTCTAGCTAGATCTTGAGATTTATCAACCTTAAAAGAGAAAAACGTAGGATAACAACCAACGTGCTTATTAATGGAAGAAACAAACTTTAAGTCCCTAACCCAAACCATCTTTTCAATTTCTAATTTGCATCCATTGGTATCGTTATAGAGGGTAAGCTTAACTTTGAAATCTCCTCTTCTATTATAAATATAATTTGCCGTTCTATTCAACGAATCGTATCCCAGAGTATCTCCAAAATCGTATTTAAATCGTTGTACGTCAAACCAATTTAAATGAATAAATTCTCTATCGTAACGCTTATCACAGTCTAAGTTCTGAGCAAAATCCCCGATTGGCCCCATAATAAAAACGGCACTATCTCTAATCAATGTATCTGGACAACCCCCATTATCCACAATAAGCATAATGGACTTATAACCAGTATCTTGATACTGTTTCATTTCATTTTTATTATGAGTAAACGGTATTCGGTTTGCCCAATGTAAATTCCATGAATATTTTTTGATTTTATTTGTATCGGTCGATGTATTAATGAACTTCACTGTATCATTTACACAGGCACGGAGGGGTTCAACTTTAAAATCTGCTTTTTGTTTCTTTCCAACTTCAATTATATAAGGTCCATACTTATATACACAGCCTAATCGTTTATGTTTAAACGTGTAAGACACAGAATAATTCCCTGGCACGGTATAGGTTTGTGAGGTAGACCTAGTCACTCTAGGGTTTTTTCCATCGAACAACCACGTTCCAACAGTAACCGAATCATGAGGTAACATTCGATCCTTTAATTGAACAGTAAGAGGAGCGCAACCAGTATATGGGTCAATGAGTGGGTGGCCATCAGGGCGCCAAATTTCAAATTTTTGTAGTATTACTTTAGAACTGCAGCTACCCCACTTGGGATAAAAAACAGTAAGTGTGTCGATGTGTTTCCCTTTCCTTTTTTTCAGAATTGAATTTGGACCAAAAGTTTTAGGTTTAGCTCTGTTTATTTTATAATCGGGCCATTTCCAATAATCCCAAATCAAGGTCTTAGCTTCATTTGCATAAGTTCCACTGGGAGTATACTCTACTTTTTTATTGTCACACCAATAATCTATATCGGTAGTAAAAGAAACAATTGGTTGGATAACCTCTATTGTTTTCGTAATTGTATCGCTACAAGGTGTAGCCAATCCAATAATCAGCTGTACTGAATAAGTTCCTGTTTTCTTATAATTATGAGAAGGATTCCTTTTTGATGATTTAATTCCATCCCCGAATGACCACAAAAAAGTATTAGCGCCCACTGATCGATCTTTAAAAAAAACTTTATTCGTATCAGATAAACAAACAGTATCAATCACATCAAAATCGGCCTTTGGAGCTCCTACTGTTATAAAATGACTTCGCTTTATGGTATCTGCACATCCTGTACTATTTTTTACTATTAAAGTGATGTCATAGGCACCAACTCCAAAGGTGTAACTCGGTGATTTTAATACGCTTGAATCCAAATTTCCAAATTTCCAGAAATAGCTTAATGTTCCAGTTCCAGAACTTTGATTTATAAAATTGACTTTATGAGGAGGATTACAACTACTTGCAAAAGGAGAAACAGAGAAATTAGCCAATGGTCCTTTAATAACTTTTACAAAACTTGTATTTTTAAATGATGCCGAACAACCATTTGTATCCACAACACTTAGCACCACTGTATAATTACCATCGTAATGATAAGTGTGAGCTGGGTTCTTAGTTGTAGATCTATAACCGTCACCAAAATTCCAAGAATATGATTTAAGAGGAGCACTTCCGAGTTTAGTGGTATCAACAAAATTTAAAGAAAGTGGAGCACATCCATTTGGCGGCTGAGTAGTTGTAAAACCAACCTTCGGTAAAGTAAACGCTTTGATATATGCCGTTTTAGTAATGGAGTCTTTATTTATTCCATCACTAACAACAAGCTTTACATTATAAGTTCCCGAATTAGTATATGATGCACTCGGCGAAGCATTATTGCTATTAGATGTTCCACCTTGCCCAAATTCCCAGCGACGACTAGTAATTGCTCCTCCTCCTGTTGTTAAATCTTTAAAAACAACGGAATATGGCGGACAAAAAGAGAGTGTGTCTGCAGAAAAGTCTGCCTTTATTTGTGCTTGTAAGTCAAAACCACACGCAATAAAAGCAAGCAGAACCACAAATGATATTGAATTGATTTGCCTCAAATGAAATAATTAGTTAAACCACGCACAAGATATACATATTCAGCAAGATAGAACAATCAATCTACAAACTGATTACACATACAGACAAAACATTACCCCGCAATTAAGAAGACGTGAAATTTAAAGTAAAGGTTGCTTTATGTCCACTAAAATGAAGCCTAAGGACTGATAGAAGCTCAAATTTCAAAGGGAATTATGAAATATTTGGATAAAAAAAAAGGGCAAACCAAATGGTCTACCCTTCTTTTTTTATATGTTAATTCTATTATCGAATGTATACTTTTTCAGTAGAAATTCCATCAGAAGCCTCAGCTTTCAAAATGTAAATTCCAGCATTCAAGTTCCCATCTAACTCAATAGTTCCAGATTGTCCAACATGATATTGACCAACCATTTTTCCAGTTAAATTATACAACTCAATTTTATTGCTTTCATACCCTACTCCAAATTGATAATTTAGTGAGTGATTCACAATTTTAAAGCTCCTATAATTTTCATCTATCCAATTTAAAGATGAAGGAGTTTTTCCTTTAAAGTCTGCACAATGTACTCCTTTCTTAGGATCGGTGTTTGGCGCATAAGGATTATACATTGGCCATGCACAAACTGTTAGGTCAAAGCCCGGTGTATTAGGAAGGACATAACTGTTTGTCAAGTATGCATTTATGGAATTTCCATTTGTGATATCATTATTTAGATTATTCATTATTAGTGCTCCTCTGTCAGCACCATTAATAGACCAGCCAAAGGTTAACGAATCCCCTTTTTTAATATCCTGTGAACCAGTTAAGTTATTTTTAAAAACAAACCACATGGTTACAGTATCACCTGGAGTAAGCTCGTTAGAAGGTAAAGGAGAATTAATATTACCCCCTGGTTCAGTAAAAACTATACTCGTAACATCTAAGTATTGAGCATTTGAAGCCATCGCAAATAAAACAGCTAATGTAAAGACATAAATTTTTTTCATATTTTTTATTTTTTAGTTTGCTCAAAAGTATGAAAAATTAGTTTGTCATTTTTCTTCTGTTTGTTATAAACCGTCAAGATCTTAACCTAATCCAGTTATACTCAAAGAACCCTTCCTTACTTGTTAATAGTAATCCTTTCTGAATGACTATAATCCGAACTTCTTAATTCGAACTGATATATACCTGAAGGCAGATCACCTAGCTCAAAATTCCTAATCACCTCAGTCAAGCTCGGTTTGATGTTTTCTTGAAGAACCATCTGCCCGTTCATATTATAAATCACTATTTCAAGCTCTTTTATCTCGCGTAAAACTAAATCCATTGTAAACTTTCCATTTGAAGGATTCGGATACAGTTTCATAGATTCAACCATATTCATTTCTTCCAAGCCAACAGCATTAAAGGTCTCTGGCTCCGACAGTCCATGACACCCATTACTATCTGAAATCATTACTTGATAAGCTCCATTTTGCAATGGCCGATAAGTTCTTCCAATGGCTCCATCAATATCGACACCACCAACTAACCACTGATAATTATTTGCTAGACTGGACTGTAAGTCTGGGTCAATTCGTGTAATTACCGGTGAAACTGCCATTGGAAATAAAGAAACTGTTACCACATTTGATTTAGCCATACAACCATTTACATCTTTCAACTCAACAAAATAAGAGCCTGCCTTCGTAATTACTTGAGAATCTATCGGGCTTTGATTATTATTCCATTTAATTCCTGAAATAATATCTGATTTGAGAATAACTGTATCGCCATCACACAAATCTAATTTACCTCCAGGAGAAACATATGGAGCTTGAGGAACTGGCAATAATCTAGTTTTCACAACGTCAGATTCTGAATGACAGCCATTAGTATCTGTATAAGTTACGTAATAGTTTCCGCCAACTTTAACTGACAAATTATTTGAAGTTGTCGAACCATGTGACCAAACATTTCCACTTGAATATGAGGAATGTAAAACTGTACTATCCCCTAAACAGAATACTGTATCTCCAGTATTGGTAACAACAGGTTTATTTGGATTCAACCATACAGTAATGGACTCATTTGAAACTTCTCCGTTAACTTCTGTTCATGGTGATCTGATACATGTTATGGGCAACGATAGTATAAAGGATAATATTGATATCGATTTAAACTTTACTGTAAAAAATAAAACCAAGGTATATAGCCAAATGTCTACTGAAGGATTTCCCAAATCAACAATCATTACAAAAAATGAATTTTGCGGAAATAAAAAAAGGGTTCTAATTTTTAGAGATTCGTTTACAACGAACATGGTTTACTACTTTTCTTCAACCTTTTATGAAGTCACTTATATATGGACCAGCTATGACAAAGAGATAGTTAATAAAATTCAGCCTGAAATTGTTATCTCTTGCCCTGTAGAAAGATTAGTACGATTTATTTAATCGCTCTTTTAATAATTCCACTACAACATAAAGAATTGATTCATCTTTAATAATACATCCCGTAATTCTTTTTTATTTGGTTGTTGTCAACTTTCACCCATAAGCCAACACCCATAAAAAGGAAGTACCATTACACCTTATCATATAAAGCATAGTGCTAAAATGCTTATTGCCGAACTTTTTAAAATACCAACGAAACCCTTTTTCTTAAAAAAGGAATATGGAAAGTAAAATATTGAATGAGCTAGAACAAAAAAAACTATCCCATTATTTTCAATTTAAATAATGCCGAATAATAATTTAGTGTTCCACTACTATTTGTTGAGTTCTATAGGAATTGTTGACAAAACTTCTGAGTAAATAAACTCCTTTTTCAAGAAAGGATACATCAATTTTTTCATCGCTTGATTGCAAGTTTTCAGAGAACACCATCCTTCCATTCAAATCAATTATTTCAATGCTAACTGTTGACTCACTGTTATGTTGAACATTAATATAACGGCTTGACGGATTAGGGTAAATCAATAAATTGAGTGAATAGTCCGATTCACCTTGAATTCCAAGGGTTCTGGTACACTTTGAAAACTGACTTCTTTGACTACTTATTTTTACACCATAATGATAAAAATCCTCTGTTTTTTGTTCTAGTTTTCCATTCAAGTATTCGTAAGTATAAACCCTCTCCGACTGATATTTTCCTGAATCTTGATTCCAGTTAAAATAAACTCTTGAACTGTCTAAACCATTCAACCCGAACTTATTATATGTTAGAGCTCCTCGCCAAGGATTCAATGGTCTCTTGGTTTTTTTATCTTCGGAAATCAAATTTCCATTCACAAATGATCGTTTTGTAAACTCCAATGAATCAGTCATAGATCCTAGATTATCAACTTCTCTTGAAACAAAAAACATATTGCTTGAGTCCGGCAAATAGATATTGTAATCTATCCCTTTTAGTTTCATTTTCTTGGCGATTTTATCATATTGAGATAACCTAACTGAATCTAACCTTTGTTTGGAATCATATCTATAGTCAAATTTCAATTTCCCAAATAATTCGCCTTTATAGTTGTACAGCGTATGTCCCTCACTTTCAATGCTTCCGTTTTTATACGAGTATTGATATACGTCTGACTTAAATAGTTGTTTGTTGTACGCAATGAACAGGTCTCTTCTATCCAATTCTCCATTCTTATATACAAAGTTTGTTGCCCTTGCTTTATAAGAAGCCCCGAAATCAAAATCAAACAAAGTATACTCAATTACATTACCATTCTTATCTATTTTGAAAATCTCTTTCTGATTAGTATCTATTATTGAAGAATCGTATGGGTCTAAATGACTTATATCAACTACCAGACTCTTCGCTCCACTCGCATGATAATCGAAATGAATAGACCTAACAAAACACAAGTCATTATTTGGCAAACCGCAGGTTCTATCAAACATTTCAACTTTTATGGTATCACAGTTTGGGTTGTAGGTAATTACGTAAAATTCACTAGTGTCATACTGTTGAGTTTTAAGGTTAAACTGAAGTGAATAACTTGTATCAATAGGGTTAATGGAGAACAAGCTTAAGCCCAGAAAAAGGAATGGAATGCTGAGGAAATAAATTTTCATATAATTTAATTTTGAACGAAGGTGGGGCTAATTTGAGAACCTGACTTATTGACCTTTTGTTCGGTAGGCTTGATAAAATAAAGGGTAATATTAATTAATGACTGCACCCCCTGTTCGAGCTGATTCATCGCGGAAAACTTTAATAAAAGACAAACCCTAGCAACACTTTCATTTTAAATATTGCCTTAATTTTACGGCATGCTTACAGAAGAGACAGACCTAATAAACCTCAGCGCAAAATTTGTAAATAGTACGGCCAGCCACATTTTTTTAACCGGAAAAGCGGGAACTGGGAAAACTACCTTTTTACAAAACCTTGCTCAAAAAACACACAAAGAATTTATAATAATTGCCCCAACAGGAATTGCAGCACTAAATGCCGGAGGCGTAACCATTCACTCACAGTTTCTGTTTCCCTTTGGAAGTTATATTCCTGAAAGAGGAGCAAACGACATTGCTGGCTTTTTCACCCAAAACACACTGGCTAGAAAACATCCGTTAAATAGCATACGCAAGCAAGTTTTACGAGCTACTGACCTCATAATTATTGATGAAGTAAGTATGCTCAGAGCGGATTTGCTTGATGCTATAGATTACCGAATGCGAAGCGTTAAAGGTAACTTTAACCAAAGTTTTGGTGGAGCTCAAGTACTCATGATTGGCGACTTGTACCAATTACCGCCCATTGTAAAAGATCATGAATGGGGCGTACTCAGTAAGTATTACCGAAGCATGCACTTTTTTGAGGCATTAGCACTCAAGCAAGAAGGTTTTGTTTACATAGAACTCGACAAAATTTTCAGACAACAAGACGGTCAATTTATTGACATTTTAAACAACCTAAGAAACAACCTTACCACCAAAGAAGACATTGAGGTTTTGAACAGTCACTATAAAACTGAAAAAGAAATAGACCAGGAAAAAGAAATAATAACCCTTACCACGCACAACTACAAAGCCGATGACATCAATTTAAAAAAGCTAGGTGATTTGCCGCCTGGCAGGGCCTACAATTTCAAGGCAAAAGTAAAAGGCGATTTCCCTGAAAAGCTCTACCCTATTCTCGAAAATATTGGATTAAAAGTAGGCGCACAAATCATGTTTATTAAAAATGACAGCAGCGCCGACAAGGTTTATTTTAACGGAAAATTAGCCACCGTAATTGATATTGATAAAGATGAAATTACGGTTCGTTTGGCAGATTCTAATATAGAATATGTGCTTCAAAAAGATGAGTGGGAAAACAAAAAATACAGCATTAACGAACAAAGCAAAGAACTGGAAGAAGATGTAGTTGGAACTTTTGTTCAGTATCCAATAAAATTGGCTTGGGCAGTTACTGTACACAAAAGTCAAGGGCTAACTTTTGATAAAGCCATAATTGATGTAGGGCAAGCTTTTGCTCCAGGTCAAGTATATGTAGCACTGAGTAGACTTAGGAGTTTAGGTGGACTGATTTTAAGAACCAAAATAAATACCAACTCACTAGGCAGTGATAAAAATGTGGTTGATTTTACCCAAACTAAAACCCAACAAAAACCATTGCCCGAGATCTTACAAAACCAACAAAATGGATTTTTGCACCGACTCCTTTCTACCACCTTTGAGTTTTCGGATGTAGAAAAACAAATTGCCTATATACAGCACGGAAAAAAAACCAAAATGGAATTTGAAATTGAAAGTATGCGTACAGCACTTTCAATAATTGACAGTAATTTTAGAAAGGAAAAAGGAAATACTCAAAAATTCAGAAACCAACTATTGAGTTTATTAACGGCTGGCGATAAAGATGCACTGCTGAACAGAATAGAAAAAGGAAGCTCCTATTACCTCAAGTTTTTAGAAGAAAACCAAAAATTACTTCTCTTACATATTGCCGAAGTAGAACAATTTACAAGAACCAAAACCTATATAAACGGACTGGATGAAATTGACCAGCTTTTAATGAAAAGTATTGGTGAAATTGAAAAAGCGGCTACCATTACTCACTGTATTCTTTCTGGAAATGAAATTAGGAAATCTGATTTTGACAACCACAAAAGAACTGAACGCCACAAAAAATATGCAGACGAAGCTCTTATACTCGCAAAACAAAACCCAGAGTTAGCTAGCAATAAAACGGGCAGAAAAAAGACTACCAGGAAAACCTCAACAGAGCCTAAAAAGCCCAAAGTGGATACTTTTAAAGCCACCTTCGATTTGGTTGCTGAAGGGAAATCAATTGCAGAAATATGCAAAGAACGAGGTTTGGTAAAATCGACCATTGAAGGGCATATTGCTAAAGGAATAGCGCAAGGAAATATTTCTATTTCTAAATTTATGCCCAAAGAAACAATTGACATTCTTACCCTCTCCATTACAAAATCTAAAAAGGGCTCTAAAGAAATTTATGATGCCTTTAAGGGTAAATATTCTTATGGACAGATTCGGATGGTGCAGGCTAGTTTGGGTGGGGGATAACTTTTTTTTGCCCTTCTTAAATTCAAAAGAATAGCCTATCTTAGTTGGATGTAATTCCAAAAATTGAGAATGAGCAAAAAAATAAACCGAAAATTTAAGCATGTCACCAAACTCCCAATTTTAAAACATAGTGGATTTGATCCTAAATTTGCCAGAATTGAGATTGCTAAAAAAAATAATTATTGTGTAATAAAGGATTTGGCAGTTACCGGGGATGCTCCAAAAGATATTATTAGATATTTTGAATATGGTGAAGCATTAAAGAAAAATCCGAATAATTGGCCCTAAGCCCCAAGTTTTCATAGTAACAGTCCTACTCCATGAAGGGCGTTCAATGGTCATCTCCATCTCCCCCTTGGCAGACTTGCCTAGTGTCAAATTATTGGCATTTTCAATAATTTGTTTCGCTGATAGATCTTGTGCATTCAATTCATTTTGAATAGTAAATACTGCAAGAAGAAAAAATAGAACAGAATATTTCATAATATTAATTAAAGAACAAAATTACAACAAAAATCATTAACCGACCTATCGGTCAGTCATTGTTTTCATAGTTACTTAAAAGGCGCTCAACCACTCTATCAATAGGATAATCACCTCCCATTATTAAGTATGCATTTATCGCTCCTGACAGGGTAGCTCCAAAAAAATAAATTTCTTCTATTGGATCTTTGATTCCCATTTTTTTAAACAGAATGGAGTAAGTGGCCATTTTATCGGACGATATTTTACCGAGCATTTCCTTAACGTTGTCTGTATCCGGCAACTGATCCTGAACGATGTGGATTAACTTGTAAAATTTCGGATTCTCTTTCACACTCGCAACAGAATCCAACACATTCCTTCTTAATTCATGGAATGGATCATCGTATTTTTCACTAACCCCATACTTCCCTTTCCAATCGTTGTAAGCCTCGATTAAAATTGAGGTTAAAATCTTCTCCTTGGATTCGAAATGATGGTACAAACTACTTTTTGAGAGCCCACAGCTTTTAGCAATTGCCGAGATGGCTGTACTGTCGTAACCCTTTTTCGAAAAAAGATCCAAAGAAACGGTGAGGATTTTTTTTCGGGTAGCAATCCTAATTTTTTCAAAATCTTCTTTCGAACGAGGCATATAACAAAGATGGAAAGATTATCAAGCCTATGGGTCACTATTTTCGATTTTATTGGCTAACAATTTAGTGATTAGAGTCAACTTTTACAATAATCCCAGTCATAATTGACCATCCAAAAAATATTGAACTTTGCTTGATAAAACACTTCAATTATGAAAAGACACCTATTATTACTCGGGCTATTGGTATTTACTAGTTATGGATTTACTCAAAAAGTAAACAATCCAGATTTTGACGCTAAACTCCAAAAGGAGCTTAAGCATGATGTTCCGGAAATAGACATCAATACGCTTCTATTAATGGAAGACTATTTATTGTTGGATTCTAGATCTATCGAAGAATATAATGTTTCTCATATCAGCGGTGCTGTTCATGTAGCGTTTGTAGATTTCTCTATTGACAAATTGAATAAAGTATCTAAAAAAAAGGTGATAGTTGTTTATTGTTCTGTTGGAAGTCGTAGTGAAAGAGTATCGCAAATGCTTATTGAAGCAGGATACAAACAGTCCTTTAATTTATATGGTGGCATATTTGAATGGTCTAATCGTGAGTTACCTTAAGTGGATAATCAAGGAGAGGAAACTACCAAAGTTCATGGTGTTACCATGGAATGGTCTAAATGGATAACAAAAGGAATTGTGATTTTTTAGATTCGACCTTAATACGTCCTCACATCGGTCTCATAATAATGCTCCGATTTATTTTGTTCTTTTTTAGTTGGATTAAAAACATTGTAAGTAAAACCTTTCTGAATTGAATAAGCCCCAGTCTGTCCCTGCTTGTTCAGTGCCAAATAACCTACTTGAAAATTTTTAGAATCCGGATTTTTTTCAATAATTCGTTTAACCGCCAGTTCACATGCTTCTTGAGGTGACTTTCCTTGGCGCATAAACTCTACTATTAGAAAAGAACCCACCGTTTTTATTACCGCCTCGCCTTTACCGGTGGCTGTAGCTGCGCCAATTTCATTATCTACAAAAAGTGCTGCACCAATTATAGGAGAATCCCCTACTCTTCCATGCATTTTCCATGCTAGTCCCGATGTTGTACAAGCTCCTGATAAATCACCATTCTTGTCTAAAGCAATCATTCCAATTGTATCATGGTCTTCTACATTTATTTCGGGCTTATAGTTGGCGTCTGTCTTCCATTCATTCCAGCGTTTTCGTGCCTTATCGGTCAATAAGTCTTCAATTTCAAAGCCTTCAGATATTGCAAAATCTTGCGCTCCTTTTCCAGCCAACATAACATGGGGAGTTTTTTCCATTACCAACCTAGCTACTCGAATTGGATTCTTAATTCCTTGTAAAAAAGCAACTGAACCAGCATTGCCGTTTTTGTCCATAATGCAAGAATCGAGAGTTACATTTCCGTCACGATCTGGCAATCCACCAAAACCAACACTAGTCACATTTGGATCGCTTTCTGGAATTTGAACACCTTGTTCTACAGCATCTAAAGCACTTCCACTCGAGGCTAAGGTTTCCCAAGCTTTTTCATTTGCTGCAAAACCGAAACTCCAAGTTGAAAGCACAACTGGCTTTATTGAATTAACCTTCTTGTTTTCAGATTTTTCCGGTTTTTCGGAGTTTACTTGAGATGTGCATGCTTGAACACCAAGTATGGAAACTGCTGGAATTGTGATGCCCAGTTTGAGAATGAATTTACGACGAGAACTCATAGTACGAATTTTGATGCAAGTTATACAATTGACAAGTGACTTTTAAGTATCTTAAAAAACTACT
>ENA-UOXV01003630-UOXV01003630.1-marine-metagenome-genome-assembly--contig:-NODE-3630-length-18494-cov-6.844840_pt1 | contig 18494 bp, 25 predicted proteins | sample MGYA00238165_ERZ766961 | MGnify/ENA primary metagenome ERZ766961 (study PRJEB28924, sample SAMN03173240) | marine metagenome | biome: Marine; feature: Water; material: Subsurface seawater | place: North...
TTTTTCATCGTCATCTTCACCCTTTTTTCCATCGTCATCTTCACCCTTTTTTCCATCCTCATCTTCACCCTTTTTTCCATCCTCATCTTCACCCTTTTTTCCATCGTCATCATTTTCATCTTCTGGCGGTGGTGGATTTTCGTTATCATCATCGTCATTATCAATCTCTTCTATGTTATCTGGCTCATCGGGTGGCGGTGGCGGTGGGTTAATATCATCTTCGGGTGGCTCTCCCCCTCCTTCTTGTGGAGGTAAAAGAATTTTAACCTCATCTTCATCTACATCCCAGTTATAAACAGAATCTATTTTTCCGCCATGTTTTAACTTTGTTATCTTATTTATCGAATCTTTCACGTTAATGTTTTTAAGTAATTCTATAACCCCAAAGTGCAATGGAGAAGGTAACGTGTCTATTGTACACCATTTATAATCTATGTTTTCCCAGTTTAAAATAGGCTTAAACTCGTCTTCTACAAACCCAATATAGTTATAAAACGTAAAGTTACCATTTTTATACACATAAGATTCCTTTAAAAACACACATTGTTGTTTTGTTTCTTCTTGAAATTCTCTTAATGTTGCTGTTTTAGGACTTTCTGAATCATCAATCTTCCCGCTTACAATACCCCAAGTTAAAGGCTCAAATACGTGTTCACTTCTCTCTAACAACAAAAATCTTCCCGTACTTTTAGCTATAACTAACACACCAGCCCCAGCATTTCCCCAAAACTGTTTTGGTTGACCGCCTTTCTTTAATTTTTTACTTCCAATTTTTTTAATCCCTTTTGCAGAAGTAATATCACCTAAGTATTTCTCAACAGAAACTTTTAATTTTTTCCCCGACTCTCCAGCTTCTATGTTAGAAATTAGTTCTTTGAAAAGAGTTTGACCATCATCATTTTGACCTTTTGAAGTGTTCCCCGTAGTTTTTTCAATAGTATCTTTTGGTTTTTTCCCCGACTTTAAAAAGTCGGTAACAACATCATCTACTTGACTATCTCCTCTTAAAATAGCTTTTGCCTCTTCTTTTGTTAATGCCTTAACCTTAACCTTTCTAGTATCTTCGTTTACATCAGTAACTTGCCCGAACTTTTTACCCGAACGAACTATATCCCCTACTTCTGGTAGCTGGTTAAATTTTTGGCGGTTATCGTCTTGTGTTGGAGCTTTTTCCTCTAGTTTTTTGAAAATAGTTTCCTCAAAGAAATTCATTGCATCTTCAAAGTTTTGAACCAATGTGTTCTTTTCGTCCCAAAATGTTTTTAATATCTCGTCATAGCCCTCTTCATCAACAGATGTTACTGTATATGGGGAAACCATATTAATACCCTCTCCGTTAGGAGCGTTTTTATAGTAAGAACTTGCGTAGTCTGGAGCTTTAATAAAATCAACATACGCTTTTACACCCGTTGTTGTGTGAGTTAATATGTACCTAACCTTATCATTAGGCAAAGCTTCTAGTTTTCTTTGTAATTTGTCTTTTTTATATACTAACATTTCCTCCGTCTTTAAATCTAATATCGTTGAAAAATCCTAAATAGAAGCTATTTCTAACATTCGCACTTTTAACTTGATTTGCGTAAAAGGTTAAATATTCTCTGTCTATCAATGGTTCGCTTATTATGTTACCCGATTTATCAAACTGAGGAACGTCTCCGAGCTGAACCATACCGTCATATCCATTATCTTTTAAAAGCTTTATCATTCCAGCTCCATTACGTACGTAAACCCATATTTTATTTTTCTTAGTCATTCCTACTTTGGGTACTAACTGTGGGTCTGGAGTCACCTCAATACCGTATTTAACAAACATAAAGTCTATAAAGTCAGTATAACTAGCTTCAAACCCTAATAAGTCTAAACGAATCGGGTTTCTCATGTTTAAAAACACATTATAGTAAAATCCTTTGTATTCTGGACTTGGCTTCCTCATGTTTGTAGCATTACCGCCATAAAACTCAATATAATTTAAGTTATCCCCAAAGTAAGAAGCTGGGAATTTTGGTGGTTCAAAAGAGCCATAAGGTCTGGTTACTCCTTGTCCCATGTTGGCAAATGAACCATATCCTTTAATAAACTTTCTTACCCCATGATACATAATTCTAGGCTCTTTAGTGTCTTTATCTATTACCAATGAGCAATCTGCATATTCTCCCGTATCGTATGCTTTTATCCAATCTCCAAACCATCTTTTAAAATAAGGTGTTCTGACCGCTAAATAAGTTTGCAATGGCAACTTACTTTTCTTCCCGTTTGGAGTTGGTAGTCCGCAAGGCTCTTTAACACTAGCAACTGGACTTTGTGTTGTTTGCGTAAAGTAATAATCTAATAAATTAATTGGAGTGATTAGGTTTTTGCGGTTGTTAACACCAAACTCAGCATTATCCATTTGCTCATTACCGTATCTTTTCTTTATTATTTTATCAGCCTCTTCATAAAGTTTTTTCCTTGCAGATACATTAGTAGTGCCATCAAAGTATTCAAGCAAATCTGAAATATCTTGTAGCTCTTTGTCGTTGTCATCACTAAGAATAAATCTATTTTGGGAGTTGTTAACTAGCTTTGAGGCATTTGTTTCTTCAATAGTTAATTCTCTAAGTTTATCTCGGAGCTTTAGCATATCTCTGGTAAACCCAATACTTTCTCCGTCTTCATCTTCAATTCCAGACAAGTGAAATAAAAGAACTCCGTATGTTTCTTCAAATCCTTTAACATTTGTTACAGTTCCAAAATCAACGCTAGACTTTTCCGTTATTTCAACTACATCACCAATTTTAAGGTCAGAATTAGGTATGGTAACGTCTTTTTTAGTTGGAGAAGCTTTTCTTCTTGAACTTGTTATCTCGTTTATATCATCCAAAATAACTGTAACAGTTGAAGATTTGTTATATAAAACAAAAGCATCTGGAGTTGGCTCTAACATTTCCCACTGCTCTCCTTTGTAATCAACCTTATCTCCCCAAGAAAACCCCGTTATTGACAACCGTTTTACGGGGGGTAACAGTATTCTTTTATCCCCCAAAGTAGCAAAAATTTCTCCGTTTATATATCGTAAATTATAAATAAGACTATAGATATTATTATATACTAATATTTCTGTTCCCAATCTAGCCCAATATGTTCTGTCTAAATATAAGTCATTCGTTACTTTTATGGTCTGTTTGCCCCACGCTCCATCATTAGCCATACCCTTTATGGGTGTAGGTTTTGAGCTTCTTACACTACTTTTAAAATTATCTGAATCGTCTATAGTCGTTAGGGTTGTTGGGCTATCAATAGGATATTTTGCCGTATCTCCACCTAAATAAATAAACTCTCCCTCTACTCTTTTTTGCTTAGGAGAGGTTGATGTCGAAGTTGGTGTTAGAATAGGGAAAAGGTCTAATAATTCTTGTAATTTTAGTTCCGTTCCGTAAAGACTTCTGCCACTGTTAAACTCTTTCTTCTCTAAAGAAGTAAACACAATATTCCTCTCTTCTGTTACACCAAGTCCAGTTCTTCCTTCTTTTGGTTGAAGATATTTGTTTTTTGATAGGGTAAATCCTCTTTTTTCAAGCTCAATAACTATTGCTTGTTGAGTTAGTAGAGGTGTTCCTTCTATCCAAACCTTATGGGGATTAATAGGAGCTAAGTTTAGTACTAAGTCTTTAAGTGCCACTGGAGACGTGTTACCCGAACTCGTCATTACATCTACCCTTGTTAGTGAGCTTGATAATCCGTCTATCGTGGTTGGGTCGTTGCCTAGCTTCGTAACAACATTATCTCCTATTTTAAATCCAGTTGGGTATAATTCTTTTCCCGTTGCAAACCAAGTGCTATTATCTCCCGATTGCATCAATATTTTCTTTTTTCCGTCCGAGCCAATTTTGATATTAGTGCCAAAAGGAACAACTAATTTTTCGTCTTCTCCTTGTTGCTTTAAAATAAATATATCTTGAATATTTGGGTCAATAGTTTCTAAAAAAGTGTCTGTTGTTGATTTCGTGGTTGGTTTTGGGGTTTTTGTAGCAGTTTTCTTAGCAGATTTTGACATTTTAAGCCAACCCTTCTTAATAAACCCAATTTCTATAGCAGTTTCAACAGCAGTGATTGAAAGTTGAGAGGAAACTCCAATATAGACCAGATTATTTGCTTGGGTGTAATTAACCACTCCGTCATTAGTAACTAAGGGAATAATATCTGTACCGCTAGTGCTTAGACTGTTAAAAGAGTTAACAAAAGTATTGTAGTCAACTCCTTGATAATTAACTTTAATTGCTTCTGCTTTTATCTTTGTCTTAACCCATCTTCCCGTTTTATTTTTATCTTTTCCATTCTTATAAATAATTCCATCTGAACCTATCCAAAGTAAGTTTAAGTCTGGAAAAAATGAATTAGCCGAAACCATCGGGGAGTTCCGAACTGCTCCTCCAACAGCAAAGTCATCAGCCGAATAAGGCACATCTTTTTTACCAATGCTTTTTATATCTGAAAATAAAATATCTTCCATGTTTAAAATTTTGTTTTTAAGTCCCAAGACCCGTAATGACCAGTATCTAGCATTTTTCTTCTAGCTTCATCAAATGTATATTTAAAAAGCTTACCTTTTTTATCTTCTACCCCTCCTAAAAGGTAGTAAATCTCTTTTGGAAAATCTAATTCCCTTCCGTTTGACCAATCGTACACGTTTACATCGTCCTCAATCCAAGCATGACCGTATTTGAGCCCTTCGATAGCTCCTTGCCCCGTTACTTCGCCATGCACTACGTATGGAGTTCCAACAAAATCTATTTCTTTTGGTGTTATTCCCATTGCAACTTGTCCAGCAACAACGTAACAATCACCTTTTGGCGCATCAACCTTTCCACCATCATTAAATCTTATATCGGGGTTGTTCTCGTCAAAAGTTGTGTTACTTCCGTCTGCTAGTTTAATTTGGTTAGGCTCAAATGCTATTATCTCAATGTTATTACCAATAACAATGCTATCATGTCCATTCTCAATTAGTTTTGCTTTTAATTCTAGGGAGGCTTTTTGAGCCTTGCCTTTGGTTTTGTATTTTTGTGTTTCCAAACTTCCCCAATTAATGTATTCATCCCATTCAGCAATTTCCATATAGTAAGGATTCTGTAATGAAAGATAATATGATTTTGGTTCTGTAAGCGTACCGCTTTGCATCATCCCCGAAAATAAAACATATTGTTTTGCTGAATTGTAGTCAGCCGTAAAGTAAAATCCCAACTTTGCTATTGAGGTCTTAGTTGCTCTACCTAACTTTTTCTTGTCGAACTTATTAAAGTCAACCACGCTTCCATGATAAACAACTATCGGTTTTCCGTCAGCATCTACCATTTTACTTTTGCCAAACCATTTTTTAAAGTTATTTGATTCAGTTACTTCACCGCCTAAAGCCAACTCACCTCTTTTCTGCATAGAATAAGCAATAGCAGTCGCTTGGTCTTTTGGATAACCTTCTTCTTTAATTAAGAATTTTACCTTATCTGAAATAACTCCACCGCCTTTAGCTTTTTTAGGAATTTGTTTTTCTTCTTGTGTTTTTATAATCTGTTTTAACTTTTTTACAGAATCTTTACGAGAAAATACTTGCAAGAATGATGCTCCTAGATTTAGAGCTTTTACAACTAAAGTTGCCTTTACTTTCCCTTCTACGCTAAATGTTCCATTGCCCGATGTACCTATGTTTTTGTCCTTTGTTTGGATTCTGTAGTATTTGGTTGTTTTCCATTCGTCATTTGCGTTGCAATATTGATGGTCTTCCACCCCAATTATTCTTGCAAAATCATCTTCAACCCCACCGCCTAAAGCGTATTTAGGCTTCTTTCCCTTAAAAAGATAGGCTTCTACGTCAACGGGTTTCCACTCTTTAGTTTCAATGCCATTTTCTTTTAAAACTTCCCCTATGGTAGTTTCTTCGCCCTCCCAATCATCTATCTCGTAATCTAAAACACTCTTTTTATTTTTCTTTTTTAATTCTATCCATAGAATAAAATCAAGAATATTTGCAGGTTTTTTCTTGTCGTCAACCCAAATTAATTCGTATTCTCCAAAGTGAGTTTGTTGTGTCCTACTACCATTTTTTAGGGTTTGTTCTTTTCTAAGTTTTTGTAAATCGAACACTATTTTAACGTCTAGGTCTGAAAAGAATTGAGTATTCTTATTAACCCCCGTTCCCCTATAGTTTTTTACAGTACCAAGACTAGGCTCTGCAAAATAAGGAAATGTTGTTAACGATAATTGTGGTGCAATTTGTGGGTTTTCTACTATCTCTCCAAGCCCGTATTTATCGGTAAAATGATAAGCGTAATCTTCGTTAAGCTTACCTTTTAATGATTTTAAGTAATTTTTATCAAGCATAGCTAAAGCCTTTAATTTATTCCCAACTTCATTTGCTTTATCTGTCGTTTTAATTCTTTCATCACGACTAATATCGTGCTTAAACTCCCTAGTCAACTCCTTGATTTTAAAAACAGCCTTACCAAGATACTGAATTTGTATAGGTGTCAAATCTTCGCTATATAAAGACTCTAGCCTCTCTAATTCTTTTCTTAGTTCTTTTGGGCTAATCTTACCTTTTGGCACATCAACTCCACCACCTAAAGCGTAAAAATCATCTTGCTCCAATGGTTCTATGTCAATTTCCTCAGTTAAAACAATATAAGACGTTCCTTCGCCCTCAACTTCATTCTCGTATCTAATCGCATCGTAATCAAATCCCGTTGGCAAGTCTTTAGCTAAAATGTTAGCCTCTTTATCGGTAGCATCATAAATTTTCCAATCCTTTTTTACTTTAGTCTTGTAATATCTAGCGTCATTACCGTAGTTTAAGGCATCACTTCTGTTGTAAGATTGCTCTAATGTGCCGAAGTGCATTGGCTCTTCGCTTGTTTTTGTAAGAGATTTATTATCTGAAACATGAACAATATAGTTGCCCTTCTTGATTTTACCACCTTTAGCTAAATATTGATTAGGAGATTTCATAATTTCTTTAAGAAGATTAATTGGCTTATTTATATCTTCTTGTATTAATATTGTTCCTTCGTAACCACTTTTATTTTCTACTATATTATAGTAAGATTTAATAGCTGTAAGCAAACATCTTATTCTATAAACATTTTCTTCCTCAACTTTACCTATTATCTCTTTGAGGCTTCTTGTGTCTTCAAATGGCTCTATACTTGTTCTTCGTATGGCATAAAAAGTTCTTGCTTGACCTCTTGAATCAATTTTAGAATCATTCATTACAATTTCTCCAGCGTTTTGAATAGAAAAAATAGTAGGAAAGAAAGCATTATATGGAGAATCTATTTCGTTTTCTTCTTGGGCTTCTTGTACTTTTGATGTTCCATAAACTTCATAAGAACTTGCGGTTAATTTAAGTATTGTATCATCTCTTTTGTCTAAATAAACTGCCCCCATACTTGCTTGTCCTTGACCAATGAGTTCGTAATTATCATCTTCTTGTGGGTTTTCAAAAAACTCTTGGTTCTTGTAATTTTCTTTAACGTACTCAAACTGATTGCCTCCATCTTGCACATCTTCTATGTCAAATAAGCAAATAACCTTATCTCCATCTTCATCAATGTTGTATGCAAAATTATTAGGGTTGGAATCAATACTGAATTTGGTGTCTATTTTCCTTAAATAGTGAACAATGTTTGACAATGAATACATAAATTCATCTTGAAATTTATTAGGATTAAACAAACAAGGTAAAGTTTCTCTATTTAAGTAGTTTACCCACATTTTTATTTTAGGGGTTTTCTTCACTATTTCAACCCCACCACCCGTAGCTTTTTTATCAGCTTTTCTATTTATTATCAATACGTCTTGGAAATTCTGAACTACATAATTATTTTCAGTTAGCAATTCTGTAATTTTATTTGCCATTTCAACCATTTTATCATGACTACGAAAATCTAGCCAAAGCTGATTACTGCTTTTATCCCTATCCCATTTATAACCATCTTGTTTAACGTGTGAAACTCTTTCAAATCTCGCAAATTTAACTTCTTCGATTGTACTATTCTTCCGACTCGTTCTAAGCCCTAAACTTTGTAATAGCTTAACAATTTCCTTTCTTTCTACCTTAGTTAAAGTCTTGCTCATGTTTACCAATTTAAAAATGATAGTTCTCCGCTAAACCAATTTGATTTTATCCAACCGCCATTAGCCATTCTAATAGAATTAACATCGTCTTCGGTAATTTCACCGCCACTTCTGAAAATTTTCTTAGCTGAATCGGGAGCGTCATCGAATTTAACCCCACCACCTATTTTGTTGTTAATGTAACTGGCAATTTCTTTTGGAGTACCTTTTATCTCGTAAACACCCTCATCTGCCATAGCTTTTTTGGTAAGAATAACTTCATCTCCTTCAAGTTCTACGGGTTTTCCACCAGCATCGGTTACAATAGCTCGTATTCCACATCCCGTATCATCGTTACACTCTTGATGACTTTGACCTTTTAAATATCCGCCTTTTTTACCGTCATTGGCTTTACGCATAATTTTGTATATTTGCAACAAAGTTAATTAAAATAATTATTTTTCACTAAAAACATAGCAAAATGGCTAAGAAAAAAACACCAGCAAAAGAAAAAAAAGCTACAACAAAAAAAGTTGAGGCAAAAAAACCAGTTGCAAAGAAAACAGTTACAAAAGAAGCAGAGGTAAAAAAAGTAGTGGTAAAAAAAGCTGAACCAGTAATTTCTGAGGAAAGATATAACCAGCTCAATAGAGTTGTGGTAGGCAGACCACTTACTACAGTTGAAATTATTTCTTTATTTGAAAGAGAAATTGGTGGAGAGGTAAAAACAGAAAAACCAAACGTATTTCAAGTAGCTATAGTAGTTAAAGGCGTAAGATTTCCCAAAGAGGGACACTATACTTGTAAGTCGTAAATGGTTATAACTATATTGTAAATAAATTAGGTTTTTAGCATAGTTTATTATCTTTGTCAAGTATTCTCTTTCCGCATTGTCCATATTGCGGAACTGTTGAATGTGTTACAAAATCGAAAGGACGAGCTGATTACTCGTCCTTTTTTTTGTTCTAAAAAATGCTGATATTACTTTGCAAAATTATCTAACAAACAAAAATTTATATTTGGGATTCTTGCTTGTTGGTCTTTTTCGTCTATTGGTCTGCCTTTTGCATACTCTTTTTTCTTAATTATTTCTACGTTCTTTAGGTTATGCTTTTCAATTAAGTCATCTTGCTTACCTCCCCTACTTGCCGTTAATACTAAATTTTCTGGAATATCGTTTATTCTATTTACCCAATAGTTCACACTCTTAGTATATGCCCAAAACTCTACATTTGGGTTTTCTTTGCATAGTTTGAGCCACATATCAAAATATTCTTGAGAATAAAAATCACCACTCATGTGTATTCTTATTGCGTCTGCTTTTTTTGGTATTTCGGGGATTCCGCCACCCCTTAAAAAATCAAAGTTTTTCCACCTATGCTCCCTAACTGCTGGGAATCTTTCTTGCATAGCAGAATAACATCTATAAGCATTGCTTTTATTATCAAATTTACCAGTAACTCTATCCACCTTAACTAAACATTCTAAGGCAAATGGGCAACTAAAACCACTTGGTAAATTCCATTCATGTACTACACCATCGTAATATTTTGTTTTTCTTAAAAATTTCATTGTATTTATAATTAAATTAATCCAAAGGTATTGATATTTGACCCTCGTCAATATTAGTTTGTTCCTCGTCTTTTTTCTCGGTAGGGGTTTTAATCTCATCCGAAGCCTCTCCAAGTAGGTCTGATATTTTTGACTTTTTACTTCTTGATGGTTTTCCAAACGCTTCCTCTATTGATATTTCATTATCTTTAATTGCGTTAAACACACCTTTAAGAATAAATAGCTTATCTCGGTCAATATCATCTTCCTTTTTTACTTTTAAAAGTTTAAATACATCGCTTTCTTCTACATTTAACGCTTTAAAGTTCTTCATTGCATTTTCTCTTGATGTTTGAAGGTCTATAGCTTTACCAATAGAAACCTCCTTTATCTTATCTACAGTACCTTTAAATAGGCTTGAGGGTACGGCTTTGTAAATTGCATTACGAAAAGCAATAGAACAACAAGCGTTGGCAGTAACTATTTGCATATCTTGAGAAAAGGTTTTTCCGTATTTATCCGTTATTTTCCGACTGACCTCTACTGTTATTGCTACGTTCGTTTCTAAATCGTGAATAAGTCCTTGTGCGGTGATTAATTTACCATCATTTGATATTATTCTTGCCCCAGCACGAAGATTACCCCAGCATGAGGCAACTATTTCCGCAAATCTTACGGATAGTCCAGTTATGGTCTTGCCACCTCTAGGTAGTGCATAAAAGCAACTCTCGGCAACTTCTTTGTCGTAGGTAGCCATTGTGTCAATATTACTTAATACTTGGCTTAAAACTCTCGGATAGGTTTTTGCCGTTTTAATTTGTTGGTCTATTTCGCTATACGTGATAGCCGATAATGACTCTGCTCTGTTTATTTCTTGTATTTCCATGTTTTTATTTTAGTTATGTTTTTCTTTTCTTTTTATTAAATCAGCATCAAATACCTCTTCAATTTCCTTTGTTAATATGCCCCCTTCTGAAATGGGCGCATCTAATACTATTTTCATTGTCTCCAGTGCCATTCCAATTTCATCTTCTTCTAGCATATCAGCCATTAGTTTAAGCTTCTTTTCTTTTGGCAAACTTAAAAACCATTTTTTCTCGTCTTCTTTCATGTTAATGTTTTTTTAATTTATAAAAAGATTTTAATTTTTTTATTAACCATTTATGGTCAGCGTGTTTTTTTGTTGCCAAAAGCCTAAATGATATTTCTTCTGCTAATTTTTTTGCTTTCTTGCTCATGAGTTTTTTGACTTCATTTTTTGATTCCAACGAGTAGATGAGTGTTTTGTATTTGGCATTATCTTTTTTTTCTCTAACTGGGCAATGGATTTAAGCAAAATCTCATCAACTCTTAACTGGATAAATTCGTTTATATTCTTCATTTTTTTAACCGCAGATTCTTTTTCTACTAAATAATGAGTAGCAAATTCATAGTTTTTCTCTACAACATCTTTACAATTATCCATAATATCACAACATTTAACATTTTGTGCTAGTTCAGAAACATTTGCCAACCTATCTGACTCAAAATCACTTCTTTGTTCCCTACTAAGTGTTGGGTAATCAACCTTTGTATATTGATTAGTTAATTCTAAAACTACATTACTTATGATTTCAGCCTCGTTTTTCGCATACCCAAACCCTACAATTATTTCAATAAACTCATGCGGTAGCATTGCCGTATCTTCAAATAAATCGTGGCACAAACCTATTTCGTAGCCGTATTTAATATTGTGAAATGAGCAATTTTTAGCAACTGCCACTAAATGGTTAAAATAAGGCTCTTCTGTATATTTTCTCTTGTAAAGATTAAACTCTTTTTGGATGAATAAATACATTTTTTGCTTTCTCGATTGTATATCGTTATTTGTTTTCATATTAATAATTTACGGTGATTATTTTAGGTATATCGGTGAAATGGTCACATTCTTTAGCAAGGGGGCATTTGCCACATCTTTTTGGCTCTGGGTGTGGAGTCCAGCCATTTTGTTCGTAGTATGCTGATAATTTACGAACGTCTTCAACCGTTTTTACGTGTTCGTTAAAGCGAGTTTCATCAACAACTATTTTTATAGCTTTTCTGTCAACTGTATTGGTATTACTAAATAAGAAAAATAAAAAATCGGGTTCATACCCGTATTCGGCAACACCTAATAGCTTGTACTGAACAACTTGTATCATTAACCTATCTTTATATTCTAAAGCATCTGTATTCCAACCATATTCAGACCACTTATCGTCTAAAAGCCCCGAAGTTTTAATGTCAACAAAAACTATTTCTCCCGAATCTTTATACTTACAAACGACATCAATATCTCCTCTTAGCCCATTGTGTATTATTCGCTTTCCAGTTTCGACTATTTCAAGTCCGTAAGCCTCAAACATCTTATTCATTGGCTCAATGTGAGTCAAAACATCTTCAAACTTTTTTGACAAAGCTCCAATATTGGGTTTTTGACCTTCTGCTTTTTGCTTAATTGTAAGTGCTTTTGGTTTATTTCTAATGGGAATCGGACAAGTACCCTCTCTTGTGGTTTGTCCAGTAGCTTTGTATTCAAACCATTGTCCTAGCAACTGAACGTCAGAAGGGGGAAAATGAATTTCGTCATAATACTTAGCTTTTAACTGTAAGCCACATGATTTCCCAGCTTTAAAGTCAAATACTTCTTTGATAAATGATTGTGCGATTAGTTCCATATTTTTGATTTTTTGTGTTACTTTTCATTGTCTAATATTGAGGTTGATTATACTGCTCTACTATTTGGTTAGCTAATGTTAATGCTTGATTAAGACCTCGTATTTCTCCTTCTAAATAAAGAAACTCATCGTGATTGTAGTCCATTGAGTTTCGCAACACCTCTTTTTCATTAACTTTTTTCTGTATCTCTTTTGTTAGAGAAATTCTATATATTTCTAATGGTGTCATAATCATTCCTCTGTTGTATTTATTCTTTCGTAAGTTAGTACAGTATCTATGCTACATTCTTCGTTGACGCAAGTGTAGTTTGACACAACACCTTCTCCTTCTTCCCCATAATCTTCATAAGTGTGGTCGCCTTCCCATATTAATTCTTTGTTACAAGTACATTTCATATTTCGTAATTTGATTCTATATAATTAGTAATGTTTTTTTCCTCATCTTGAGTTAGTCGTACCCTTAGCCAACCTCCATCTTCATCTTCTACTAAACTATCCTCTATAGTTACGGTCAACTGAATAACACTTGGCTCAAAATGAGAATTATCAACTGGGTGCATTATTACGTAACCTTGTTGTATGATGTTTTCAGTTAAAATAAATTCAATTAAAAACTTTTTACTGTCGATTGTTAAAAACCATTGGTTTTCACCGTCCTCTTCGTGCGTAATGTTGTTCATAGGTGCTAAGTTAATTATATTTTTTAAAGTACAAAACTAATTGTAGCAAAAACTTGGAAATTGTAAATTTTTATTGTTAGAATGTTTTATAAAAGTGAAGCTTACTCTTTGTATAAGTAGCTTGTCATAGTCTTTAAGAGCGTGGGATGAAGAAATTCCGCTTTTTATGTTATGCAAAGGGGTAATATAAAAGGTCACACACTCTACCTTAAAGTTTTTTGCATCGTGTATCTTTATCTCATTTGGTGATTCTGCCACTACTAAATTACTAATCATGGTTTAAAGGTAATAATATAATTAGTTATTTCTAATTTATTTTCTATAAGCCAATCAAACCATTTTGCTAGAGCAATTCTCTTCCCTTCTCTTTTTATAGAGGCTTTTATACCTTCGTCCTCTTTTTTAATAGACTCGTTTTCCTTTATTAAGGCATCTACCCTATGGGGGTTAGAAGCTACGTTTTTTCTTTTATTATTTTTCCTAACTAGATTATCTATAGCTTTCTCGTACATTTTCTGTTTTTCATCATTGCTAAAGTCAATTATTCCCTTTTCTTCCAGCCATGAATAAAATACATTACCGTAATCTATAACTCCTTTGTCTGCTTGATAAGATTTAAACGATATTGCTATATTTTTTAATATGCTTTTGTCAATATCTGCTTGAGAGGGTTTCAGTCTTTTGCTTTCTGCATATTGTTCACACATCTCCCTATAAGCTAAAATCTCCCTTCCTCTGTGCGTCTTGTATTTATTTAATATAGAAGCTATCCATTGTGGAGTCAGTTTGTTATAATGTTTAATATCTTCTACCTCCAGCTTAAAGCATAAAGCAAGGTTAATAGCCCTTTCTATCTCCTCTTTACCAAAGTCGCTATAATTCTCATGTAAAAAACTCATAATTAGTTTGCGATGTGGTAACTCGGGAACATCACTTATCCCTATAAATTTACACAAAGCTATTAAGAATATATCTAGTTGCTTAAAGTCGTCAGCTTCATAGTCTTTTAGCTTTTTTGACTTAAAATTTAGATTTAAGTAGTCTTGTTTATCTTTTGGCAATGTCGCTGTAATCTGCGTCAGTTGTTTCTCGGATTGCTTTTTTAAAGTTATTCCCTTTTCCATTTGTTTTAATTTGATTGATTATTGTTGCAAAATTTTTATTTATACTATTTAGGCTATATGAATTATCTACCCACCATTGAGGAATACTTGTAAAAAACATTTTAAAAGTATCTGATTTTGTTTCATAAGTAATTTCAGTACCCCTTGTTTTCATGGCTTTTTCTATTTGCACCAAAATTCTAGTTATATATATTTTGTGCTTATTAATATTAGGGTAATCATACTCTTTTTTCTTGTAAGCGTCTTTTACATAAGCAAAAAGCTCGTCCTCAAGTGATGTATCTATATGCTTTGTTGCTTTCTTTCCTTTAGGGTAAAAAGTAACTCTATACTTACAGTTTGGCAGTTTTTCTACCTTAGAAATAATTTTTTCATCATTCCATACTGATTGACTTTCAATTACTCTAGCAAAAGTAGATTTAGGCACGTTAAAACGAGCGCATATAACACGATAAGTAAATATGGTTGAGTTTTTCGTGTCGCTTTGCATCCATAACCATACCCAAACCTCCCAATGTCGCTTGTTTTTTTCGTAAAGTTTTTTTAGGTGTTCTTTCATTTCGCCTCATCCTTTAAAGTAACTTCCTCCTCCCAGTTTAATAACTGATTTGGAGATATATTTAACGCTCTACAAAGCCTATATACAGTTGATAGTTTATAGTCCATTCTTGAGCCATTTACAATTCGACTTAAAGCATCGGGACTTATAGGATTTTCAGAATCTTTTTTACTAATAAGCCTCTGTAAATCTTTTCGACTCATTTTTCTAATCTCCAGTATTTGTCTGATTTTTGTTTCTCTTACAATTTTTGGTTTTCGACCTCTAGGCTTATAAACCTTCTTTTTTTGTTCTTTAATCTTTTTTATAGTTTTCATACTTTCTATTTTACTTCGTTCAAGCACCCCTAAGTACCCTTGTCTGTTGTTTTGAATTACTTTGCATAATGCCCTTGCGTTATTCAAAGTCAGCATTTCCAAATTTTTGTGCAAATATATCCAAGCCACCCCTTTGTGAACTTAGTGTGTTTACTGGGGATGTAGCTTTTTTTACTTTAGGTTCTTCAAAATGCATTAACCAAAGGTCATTGTACCATTTATCGTTATACTCTTTGCTTTCTACTTTGAACCATAAATTTATCTTTTTATGAGGGGGTAGCTTCAAGGCATCATGCTTAACCTCTGTATAACATTTAAACCTTATTTTTCTTTTCCCTTTGTACACCACAATCTCTACATTGTTATAACCAACATCTTTAACAGAATAGATTTTTGCTGACATTTTATGCCACGCTCGTTTCTGGTATTTAAGTTCTACACTACTCATTGTCATTTTCTAGGTCAAGGCTATCTACTATATCATAGTCTTCGTTAAGTATCTTATATGCTAAGTTGCGAAGACCTTTATCCTCAGAGTATGTAAGGGGTTTATCCGCTTTAATGCTATAGTTAGGGTAATTAAAATCCCTAGTCGCTGTGCCAAAATCATTACAAGTAAAACCCTTCTCGTGGAAGTGTATTTTTTTTATTTGTTTATACTTTGAGTTGTAGCCCCACTTGTTAAAAATGTCGATACACTTAGTAATGTTTTCTGATTTACCTTTCACATAAATCCCGTCAACCCAGTAAAAAATGAAATCATCACCTAAAGATTTGATGGTTTCGTGCATAACATCACTAACCCTCTTGCAAATGGTAAACCAAAGGTTCTCCAACAAGGGGTCTTTGTCTGTTTTAATCCTTTTTAATGCTTTACCCTTGAACTCATAATAATAAACCTTCTTAGCTAGTGAACCTAGTGCTGTCAGTCGGCATTGCTTAGATATGTTACCCTTAGCACCCCTTTTGTAAAGGCTATCTGAAATGATACCTAAAAGGTGTGCAGTCTTCCAGTAAGCTTCATCAATATCTACCTCAAAGACATCCTCAAAGGTCTCCCCCAAAGGTACTCTTGCAACCTTCATATAGTGAACATCCTCCGAAAAGTACTGTTTTTCAAATTCTGGGCGCAAATACACCTCGTTGGCAACAATATAACGCTTAACGGACTTTATAAAATTCAGCTCCGATGCTGTATAGTCACTAGGTTTGACGGTTTTGTGATGGAATAATTCTGAAATCAATTCATAATTTCCGTTAACTACTTTGATGACATAATCATCATTTCGGTCTGCTAAATACTTTGCTTTTTTCATAAGAACTTCTCTTCCTCCTTTGGTTACTAACATATTTTTTACAAATTAATAGTTTATTGTTTTAATGGCAAATTTTTGTCCCACGCTTTTTAAAATTTGTCCCACGCTTTGTTGCAAGGTGCTTAGTGTCAATTAGTTTGGAAACCACTTTTTTTTCAAAAAGTTCCAAGTCATGATTATTTTTTTCATGTTATTTGTTTTAAGGCATCTTTAAAGGCTTCAATCAAAGAATAAACCAGTGCGGGTGTTTCTTTAAAATCAGAACAATACAATTTCTTTAAATCCATCTCTAATATAAAAGGGGAGTAATCGGCAAGACTACTTATGCGTGTTTCATAAATATCTTTGCTTTTAATTTTTCCAACAAAAGCAGTAATCACAGCAGAGTTCCCCTTGCGTATAGCTAGTGCATGATACTTACCTCCAAAAAATATTTTTTCCGATTGTTTTTTCATAGCCTTTATTTTTATGATTCATAATTATCGGCTATCCAGCCAACTAATTTTTTTTTGTTTTCTTCATCTAAGTCAAAGAAAAACTCACAATATGCGTGTCCCGAATTTTCATGTTTTTCGCATAGTGCATTAAACTTCTCTCTAAGGTGCTTAACTAAGCTATCCCCCCTCCATACATTTTCTATCCAATGGCTGGGATAATTCCACCCAAAATACATAAAGTCACGTATTACCTTTAAATTACCTCTATAAAGGATTTCTTCTTTCCAAAAAGCATCTATATCTTTTTCCATAATGTTGTTTTAATTTTAAAGTGAAATTAATGTTTCATAATTGTAAGGTACATTGTTTTTTATTTCTAAAGACCTTGCCTTTTTAATTGCCCATATTTTTAGTCTTTCGGATGTTTTTATTGCATCCTCCATTCCAGTAACTCTATTTGTGCGTCCACACAAAGGCTTTCCGTTAGGCTTATATATAATAGCCTCTACTTTTAATCTGTTTTCCATATTCTCTTTTTTTAATTGGTGTTACTTAAAATATACTTGATAATTTTGTTGGATATAAGCTTCTGCAAGTTCTAAAACAACTTTTGCTTCATTACCCCTTTCAAACCATGTTCTTTTTTGAGTTTCTTTTTTGTTGGTTGGTTTTTCAACAACAAATACAACTTTTTTTGAGCCAACTACTCCTAGTTCTAACTCAACCACTCCTTTTACTTCTTTTTCCATTATGTTTTATTTTTTATAAGTATTCTTTTACGTATTCAACTTTGTTGTCTATAGCTTCAACTAATTGGTCAAAGTAAAGGTCTTTACAAGGCTCTAGCTTGATGTTATCTTGGCTGGAGGTATAATACACATCAAAAAGGTCAGAACCGTTTAAAAAGATGTAAACGTACCCTTTATGGTGTCTTCCGTTTATAGTTAACCTTAACCACTTTTGCTCATCGTTTTTCATTAATGCTGAACAACCCCAAGACCAAAATACTTCTCTTGAAGCTTTTAAGTAAGCTAGTGTCGTTTCAAATTGTTGGGTTCTACAGCATTTGCTGATTTGTTCTAAATTTATCTTTTCCATGTCTCTGATTTTTTTTCGTACATATTATAAGCATTGTTTACCATGTCAGCCAATTCTTGACTGTTCTTTTGTCTGTTAATTTGTGTTAGTGGTACTGATTTTGTTTTTTTATCCCAACCCTTACCTAAAGCCAACTCTAATTTTTCCTTTAAGCTTAATCTTATTCCTAAAAGCTCACACATCATTTCTATATTCATCCTATATATTATATATTGACCGTCTTTTATGTCTTTCATAAATTTAGGTTGAAATGGTCTTCTTCGTTTAATTGGATAGGTAAAATAACCCTCTTCATTATAAACAATGTCATCTTTGTAAAAAACTTGTCTAAACTTATTTCTTTTACGTGTTTCCATATCATTTATTTTTAAAGGGGCTTTCGCCCCATTGATTATTTTATTTAATAATTATTACCTCATAATTCGCCCTATCTTCTTTCAACTCTCTATCATACTGTTCCAATAATCTAAACTTATTAGAGTTGTATTCATGTATATCAGTAAACTGATAATCTAAAATAGTTTTACCGTTAAAAGTTTCCCACCTTTGTAATGTCTTCTCGTTAAATGTGATGTTATTTTTCATATCTCTTATTTTTTTAAATCTTTCACCACTGGGGGTTTCTGATTGA